>Ga0316192_10001590_pt1 | contig 16735 bp, 11 predicted proteins | sample MerIslwburrow_MG_FD_204931 | JGI IMG/M metagenome (GOLD analysis project Ga0316192, IMG submission 204931) | Coastal sediment microbial communities from Maine, United States - Merrow Island worm burrow | ecosystem: Environmental > Aquatic > Marine > Coastal > Sediment | place: USA: Maine...
TATGACGGAGGAAGGTACCAACAGTGGTGTAATTGTTTATTGTAATAATATTGAAGATTGGATTCCTAATTCAGTAGAGATACAAATTGCAGATGATTTTTCTGAAAAATGGGAGAGTAGTCCAAAGACATGGCAATGTGGTGCTATTTTTGGTCACCTACCTGCAAAAAAAAGCATGGTGAAAAAGCCTGGGGAATGGAATCGTTTTACAATTACCTGCAAAGACAAAATGATTTTTGTAATCTTAATTGGAGAATTGATAGCAGAAATGAATATGGACTTATGGACAAGATCTGATAAAAACCCTGATGGCACTGATATTCCATCTTGGTTAAGTACACCTTTTTCTGAATTGCCTACTTATGGATATATAGGTTTTCAAGGGAAGCATGCTGGCGCTAAAATATTTTTTCGAAATATGAAAATAAAAGAAATAAAATAAACAAAGTTTAATCTTCCTAACAAAATGATACACTCAGATTTTTACTTTGGACAATGATTTTCATATTGAAGAGTTTTCAACGTAAAATCCAGTTAACATTGAAAGTTATATCCAAAATATATTAAAGTTCCATATTAATAATAGTTTGAATAAGTATTAAAAAAACACACCGCATCTTCTCTACAGTTATTAAATAACAGAATTTTGGACCTACTTTCCGTTTGATTTATGGAATAATTATACTCCCATTTTAAATTGTCACAAACTATCTTATCTTTAGTGAAAATTTAAAGATGAAAACACTAAAAAATAAAGTAGTATATATAACCGGAGGGACTAAAGGAATTGGATATGGTGTAGCAAAAACACTATTGAATGCAGGGATGCGTGTCGCTATTAGTGGGAGGAATTTGAAAATTGCAGAAAATGCGGCCGCTGCATTAGGTCATAATGACTATATTTTAGCGATTGAATCTGACGTAGTTAGTTTAAACGACGAAAAAAATGCGATCGCAAAAATAATAGAGAAATGGGGTCAACTGGATGTAGTATTGGCCAATGCAGGAGTTGGAATTTTTGCACCTATAGATGAGCTCTCAGAGACAGATTGGTCAGCTATGATAGATACTAATCTTACTGGAGCTTTTCATTCATTGAAAGCATCAGTAGAAGCCTTAAAAAGGTCAAAAGGGTATTATATTACAATGGCAAGTTTGGCAGGTACTAATTTTTTTGCACAAGCAGGGGGGTACAATGCTTCCAAATTTGGACTGGTAGGTTTTACACAAGCAGCGATGCTCGATCTACGACCACGTGGGATTAAGGTTTCGACCATTATGCCGGGCTCAGTAGCAACTTTCTTTAATGATCATATTCCCAATGAAAAGGATGCATGGAAAATTCAACCAGAAGATATTGGTAAACTTGTACTAGATCTGTTAACGATGCATCCGCGTACTTTACCAAGTAAGATAGAGGTGAGGCCTTCACGGCCAGATTTGAAGTAGAAAGGAAATTCTCGAATAGTAAAGGCTGAAATAAACTTTTGCCTGAAAGATTAAAAAGTGTTTAATAAATTTTTTAAGATTTGTTTTTATTCTTTTTTCTCCAATCAGTTTTTATGGCTATTCCAATTTGTAATCTGTCATAAGCGCTAGTTTTAAAACTATGTTTCATGTAACCAAATTGAAAACTATAATTTTCTGCTGCTTTAATGCCCAGGGCTCCATACAATCTGTTTTGCTGAAATTTAAAACCTTTTAAATTATAAAACAACTCATCATAAAAATTCAAAAATAATTTTTTGTTTAAAGGAAATTTAGCTTGAAATCTATATCGAAGTCTATGCTGTGTTTCTTCGCTGGAGTTGTTGTCTAAAAAACGGTTTTCCAATCTCAATCTATTGTTTAAACTAGATTTGCCAACTAAACTTTTTAGGCTTATTTGCTCAATAAATCTATGTTCGTTAGTGTTTGGATCATCATTAGATTCAAAACTTTTGTCCCAATTTTGATAAGCATAATTAAATCCGGCTGAAAGATTTTTGTTAATACTGTATGATGCACCGGTACTTAAAAAAAAGATGTTAAAATTACTAATAGCTTCATAAGTTCTTATCTGAACTGCAGATTTAAGACTTATTTTATTAGAAATCTTGTGGCTTCCTGAATACATATACCAAGAACCCAATTTGTCCTCTCCAGTTTCTTGTGCATTGGTGTTACTAAAAAACAAGAATAGAGAACAAAGTAATATTATTTTATATTTCATTTTAAAATACGATAAGAAGAAAAGGAGCTCATTTGAGCCCCTTTTTTCTATTATTATATAACCAATTATGATACATGGTCTAATTGATGGTGCTCATCAATTAGTGGTCCACCTTCCATAATTGCTTCAGAAGCCTGACTTGAAAATTTCTCGAAGTTTAAATGGAATGAATGTGCCAAAGCAATTGCTTTGCTTATGTACCCACCTTTTTGTAACCAGGTATTCATTGGGTCTAACATTTCAATTGGAACATTAGGACAATATTTTGGCATGAATAGACCAAATATAGGATGTTGTTCAAACTCAACGTTATCAAGGCTTCCATTAAGAATCTCTGTTATCATAGCTCTGGTATATTTTAATTTAATACGAGAACCAACTCCGTGAGGTCCACCGGACCATCCTGTGTTTATTAACCATACGTTAACGCCAGATTCTGTCATTTTTTTACTTAACATTTCAGCATAAACAGTTGGGTGTAAAGGCATAAATGGTGCTCCAAAACATGCAGAAAAAGAAGGTACAGGCTCTGTAATTCCTGCTTCTGTTCCTGCTACTTTTGCAGTATAACCAGAAATAAAGTGGTAAGCTGCTTGACCAGGAGTTAATTTAGATACTGGAGGCAATACACCAAAAGCATCACAAGTTAAAAAGAAAATATTTTTAGGATTTCCAGCATAAGAAGGCTTTTGAATATTGTCAATGTTATAAATTGGATAGCTTACACGAGTGTTCTGGGTAATGGATCCATCCATATAATCAACATCTCCATTTTTTTCAAATACAACATTTTCTAATATTGCACCAGGTTTAATTGCTCTAAAGATGTCTGGTTCTTTTTCTTCTGTTAAATCAATTACTTTGGCATAACATCCACCTTCAAAATTAAAGATGTTGTTTTCAGCAGTCCAACCATGTTCGTCATCACCAATTAACTTACGACTAGGATCAGCAGACAACGTTGTTTTTCCTGTTCCAGATAAGCCAAAGAAAATCGCAGTATCCCCTTCTTCTCCTACGTTCGCAGAACAGTGCATTGGTAATACATTTTTGTCAACTGGTAAAATCATGTTTAAAGCAGAAAAAATTCCTTTTTTCATTTCTCCGGTATAAGCAGAACCGCCTACTAAAGCAACTTTTTTAGTAAAGTCCAAGATAGAGAAGTTTCCTTGACGAATTCCGTAACCTTTTGGGTCTGGACACTCATATCCTGGTGCGCATAAAATTAACCAATCTTCTTGAAAATTTTCTAATTCAGAAGCATCCGGACGTAAGAACATATTAAAAACAAACATGTTAGACCATGGTAGTTCAGTAACAGTTCTCACATTTAATCTGTATTTAGGGTCAGCACAAACATATCCGTCTCTTGCATAAAGATCTTTTCCCGATAGGTATTTTACGATTTCGTTTTGTAATCTTGCAAAGTTTTCAGGAGAAACAGGTTTGTTTACTTTCCCCCACCAAACTTTATCAGCGGTATAATCATCTTTTACTAAAAAACGATCTTGAGGAGATCGTCCAGTAAATTTACCCGTGTTAACAGCAAGAGTTCCATTTTTTGTTTCAACTCCCATTCCTAATTCAACAGTATCTTTTTGTAGTTGTTCGGAAGTCAAATTCCATTTAACAGTAGCATCTTTTATTCCGTACTGCATTAAATCAGCATTTTTTGGAGTAATTACGGTGTTTTCCATCTTTATTAATTTTAGCTATTTAAGTTTATAATTTATTTTTCGTTTTTGTTTAAAAAGGCCATATAATTGGTACCAGCAATAAAGTTACTATTAAAAATAGTAATAATAAAGGAGCACCAACTTTTAAATAATCAATGAACTTATATCCACCAGCCGCCATTACCATCGCATTTGTTGTGGTACCAACTGGAGTTAAAAATGCAGTTGATGCACTAATCGCTACTACTATCATGAAAGGCTCTGGTGAAATTTTTAAAGTATTAGCTGCAATTAATGCAATTGGTGCCATTAAAACTGCTGTTGCTGAATTATTGATTACCTGACTAAATGCTGTTGTTAAAAGAAATATACCTCCTAATAACATTAAAGGGTGAATGTTACCCAGGTAATTCACCAAATTTGTAGCAATAAGTCCCGCTGTTCCTGTTTTTTGCAATGCAATTCCCATTGGTATCATGGCTCCAATCATAATTACACTGGTCCAGCTAATTGATTTGTATGCTTTAGAGATTGGAATACAGCCTGTAAGCACCACAATCCCTGCAGAAATTAATGCAGCAATTGAACCCGGAACAATTTTTAGTACTAATAAAAGTATCATGAGCACTAAAGCTCCCATGGCTATATACGATTTTCGGGTAAGGTTGTCGACATTTTTAGCCATACCTTCTGGACTACCACAAATTACAAGATTTTCGTGTTGTTGTTTTAAGTTTTCAATATCTTCCCAGCTACCTCTAATAATAAACCCATCTCCAGCTTTAACTACAATTTCTTTTTCTATATATGGTTTGGTATTTCGTGAAGCCGCCAATAATTGTACTCCAAAACGCTTGAAGTAATTACCCATTCTTATTTTTCTACCAACTAAAAAGGATTTTGGAGTAACCAAAACTTCTGTCATACCAACCTCTTGATTAATAAGATTGTGTCTCAATTCATCTTTTATAGGTTCTAAAGGTAACAACCCTAATCTAAATGTGATCATTAACCGGTTTATTGCCTCAGTTTCTCCTTTTACAGTAATAATGTCATGATAACGCATATCATCACTTGGAGTTGGGAACTCAATAAAGGGTCGCGTACCTTTTAATCTATTAGGATGACGTCTTTTTAATCTGATGACTGTTACCTTATATTTTCTTTCAAAATCCCATTTACTAAAGGTTGTGTTAATAAGGGGAGACAATGATCTGATACGTAATCTATAGTAATCATCCTCAATTTTATATGATTCTATCCAATTATGCAAGGTAGAATCAATATCAACGGGTTTATTATTAGTTTTATTTTTTGGCAATAATTTATGACCAACATATCTAAAATAAACAAGAGCAATAATCAATAAAGGAAGCCCTATTAAACCAAATTCAAAAAATGAAAATCCTTCCATTCCTGTTTCCTCCAAAGCATGGCTAACAATGATATTAGGAGGAGTACCGGTTAACGTAAGTAAGCCACCGGTATTAGATCCAAAGGCAACTGGCATTAATACTTTAGAAGGTAAGGTTCCCATTTTCCATGCGGAGGAAATTGTTACGGGTAGTAAGGTGGCAACGGTTCCTGTATTACTAACAAAGCCCGATAAAATCCCGGAACCTATAGTTAATATAACAAGTAGTTTTGGAAAGCTATTTCCTGCCCATTGAACAAATTTTTGTCCTGCTTGTGCCGTCCAACCTGTTTGAGACAACCCTTCACCTATAACAAAAAGTGCCGCAATCATTATAACCGTAGGATTACTAAATCCACTTAGTGTTTCTTTAGAATCTAGAATACCGAAAGCGAAAAGACTTATCATTGATAAAAGCGCAACAACATCTGGCGAGAATTTTCCCCAAATAAATAATGCGATTGTAATTGCTAATATGGTTAACATTAAAATCATAAAATCATCTTTATTTTGTATTTATTAGATTAATATCTGAAAAATCAGAAGCGCTTTTATCTTCTATTTAATTACAAGACAAAACTATTGTAACAATCATAACATAGGTATGATTTATATCATTTATTTTGATTATTTACGAAAACGATTGATTTATCAGTAATGCTTTGTAGATGTTCAGGCATATAGGTTTCTTTCCAAGGATGAGTTGCACCAAAGGTATGATTTGCGCCTTCTAATAGTTGTAATTTACACTTTGGATTCCAAGATTGCAAACTTTTGGCTTCCTCAAACAGCACCGTTGTGTCATTTGTTCCATGTAATATTAAGTAGGGTACTTTCAAATTATGAACCGCACTTTGAATATGTAATTGCTTTTTATGATGTTTAAAATTTTCATAAAACTGATAGTAAAGAGGCATTTGCTGTTTAGTTCTTGAGTTTTCAATGTAAGAAACACCTTGATTTCGCCATAACTCTAAAGCTTCCCCTTTAGGAAATCGAGCTTCGAAATCAGAAACACCTGCCCAAGTAATTATTTTCGATATACGATTATCTGCACTTGCTTTAAGTGCTACAATTCCACCACCTCTAGAGTGACCTATTAAGGTAATATTAGAAATATCTATTTCATTTTGAATTGATTTTTCTGTAAAAACCCAATCAATGACTGATTGTAAATCGTCTAATTCTTTACTAAAATTATTATTTCCAAAAGCTTCTAGATCAGGAAAGTCAATAGGTTGCTCTTTGGTACCACCGTTATGTGAAAAATTGAATTTTACAAAGAATAAGTTTTGCCGGGCAAATGCTTCAGCAACTAAATTCCAGCAGCCCCAATCTTTATATCCTTTAAACCCGTGAGCAAAAATTACAACGGGTTTTGCTCGTCTATTTTGTGTATAAAAGGTGTCAGTTAATATTGGTTTTTGATGTTGGCTCTGTATGATTATATTTTTTATTTTTTCCATTCGATAAAACATTAAAAACTTACTTCTTTTTCAATAATAGTGTTTTGAGTATTAAATATATCTAAAATAAGTTCTTTTAATTGAACAACATAGTTATCTAAATCATTCATAGAAACATTTTTCTTATTGACACTTAAAAACCCCGATTTTAAATTTTTAAATGAGATGACTCCACTCTCTAAAGGTGTTAATTCTAAATCAATATCATGTGTACGCGTATATAATAAGGCGTAAAAAAGCACTTGAAAGCTTTTACTATATTTTTTATAATCAAATGTTAATAAATTCCAATCTTTAATAATTAATTGATTTTGCACTACTTTTCCTGTCTTATAATCTATTATTCTAATAACACCATCTACTTGATCAATTCTATCTGCTTGACCTCTTAAACATATCGGGAACTCTAAACCATCAATTTCTATTGTTGTATCTAAATCATGTTCTAATTCAAGTATTTTTATTTTCTTGCCTTGTTTGATCAAAGATAATTCGTGTTCTAAAAAATTATCGATAAATTGAATTGCAACATTATAAATTAAAAAGTTTTTTCCTGATCCAATATTGCCCTTGCCAAATTCATTTGAAAACCATTTGTTAATTTCATCCTCAACCCGGGTTTTTATCTCTTTGATTGCATCATTAGTGATATACTTTTTTATATATGGTAAATATAGTTGTTCCAGTGTTTTATGGATAATGGTGCCTAATGTGTTTGCGGCGATGGTTTCTTCTACTTCTTCTACTTCTTTAATTTTTAATATTTTCTGTTTATAAAATTCAAATGGATTTAAAATATAGGTAGTAAGTGCAGTAGGCGAAAATCCCTTGGCGGCCAATTGTTTTAATTCATTTATTAGTTGTTCGTTTTTTGATAGTTGTTTTAATTCATTCTTTGACTTATTTACTTTTGGGCTAACAACAAACTTCTCTATTTCATTTTCTTTAAGGATTTCTAAATGGGTTATGAATCGACTTTGCTCACCTGACCCATAAGCATCAGCCTCTGTATTGTACAGTAAATATATATTTTCAGCTCGTTGTAGCAGCCTAAAGAAATGATATGAAAAAATAGCATCTTTTTCTTGATATGTTGGTAAGCCTACTTCTTTTTTAATATCAAAAGGAATAAATGAATTATCAGATTTTCCAACAGGTAATAAGCCTTCATTTACCGAAGTAATAATTATATTCTTGAAGTCAAGAACTCGGGTTTCTAACATTCCCATTATTTGTAATCCTGTTAAGGGTTCTCCTTTAAAAGAAAGCTTTTCGTTATGTAATATTTGCTTATAAAATTGAAATAATGTTTTAATATCATTTAAATACCCAAATTCTTCGTTAAGATTCAAAAGTTGTTGAAAAACATTATTGAATCTAAATAAATACTCCTTTTGTAACTGATTTGAGTCTTTATTTCTCCTAATTAAGTTTATTAGTTTAATACAATTTTCCATAGCCGTATTCGCATTATCATTCCAATTATCAAATAAAAATGATATAGGTTCAAACGTCTCAAGATTATTATTACTTAAATTTATGAGGTCTAGTTTCGACAAGTAGGTATAATTATTTGATGAAATATTTGAAATTAGCTTTTCAGATAAATGCGATTCTATACCAATATTTTTTATTTGATTTTGACTTAACACGGACAATACATCCTTATAATAAAATTTTTGCTGTTTGCTGTTAAGATGTAATTTAAGAAGGGTCTCAAACACATTTGTGAGAGGAATATTTTTAAGTTCGTAACCCATTGTAATGTTAACATTTTCAACATCAATTGGCAAGGAATTAAGTGCAGAAGTCAATAATGATTCATCCGCAAGAACCAAAGCGGTATTTTCAAATTTTTCTGTTGAATTATTAATTTTTCTTAAAATTTCACCGGCATATTTTATTTGTGAAATATTTTTAGGGGTACCAATAATTTTAATATTTTTTTTAAAGGAAAAATTATCCGTTCGCCATTTGAATTCATGATTTTTATAATAATCCCACTTTTTATGATATTGTTTGATAAATGCAGATGCCTTATGGTCAGTATCGTAGTAAAATTTATCTATATCCCAATATATTGTGGCAACATCATGATTTAATAATTCTTGAAAGATATGTTCTTCAGCTTTATTAAGTGCGTTAAAACCTACTAATATTATCTTTGTGTCGCTAAGGTTATTTATATAAAAAAAAATGTTTTCTAAGGCTTCTCTATACTGTAATCCTTGATATCCAATTTTTTTATCCAATAAATGGGCACGAAAAGAAGTGTAATAAGTCTCTAACTTTTCAAAAAAATTAAAGCGATTTTTAATAAGGTCAGTTTTCTTTTCACCTTTTAATAATTCTTCTAATCTTTTAATATCCTTCAGATAACTGAAAATGAAGGCTGTATCAATTAAATGCCTGTCAATCTCATTAAAATCTTGTAATAATATTGTTGCCCATGTAGAAAATTGATCGAAACTGTCGGTTTCTTTTGAGGGAGTATTTTCTTTATATATGTGATAAAATTCAAATAATAATGTAGTTGATTCTATCAAACTTATACTTGACAGCTCAGCTATAAACTCTTCAACACTAATGATTTTTGGCAGGATTGATGTTGTAGTTAATGATAATTTAAGTTGTTCCTTTAAAAAAACTCCTGCTCTTCTGCTCGGTAAGATGAAAGTATGGTTAGAAAGATTTTGAGTCTTAGCCAGTATTTCTTTAACAACATCATTTAGGAAAGTTTGCATAAAACGAATTTACAAATGTTGTAAGAATAAAAAAAGCCGCACTTAAGTAAGTGCGGCTTTTTAATGTATTTAAGTTTAAATTACTTAGCTAAGTTAATTTCAACTCTTCTGTTTTTAGCTTTACCAGCTCTTGTTTTGTTAGAAGCGATAGGATTCTCTTCACCAAATCCTTTTGAAGTTAATCTGTCAGCAGCAACACCTTTAGATACTAAGTAGTCTAATACAGCTTTAGCTCTAGACTCAGATAAACCTTGATTCAATTTAGCAGAACCATCACTATCTGTATGGCCATCAATACTGAAATCAGAATCTTTAAATTCTATCATGATATCGGCAATCAGATCTAATTTTCCAGTAACTCCAATTCTAAAAGTTGTTTTACCACTATTAAAATAAACTTCTTTTGCAAAATTATCTAACTTCACTTTAGCCTCTTCAGTAATAACTTTTTCAGGACAACCTTGGTTAGAAGCAGGACCTACTTCAGAAACACAATTATCATCTTTATCTAAAACGCCATCACCATCAGTATCAGGCCAAGGACAACCTTTATTTTCAGCAGGACCAGCAACATCTACACAACTATCATCTTTATCATAAATACCGTCACCGTCAACATCAGGACAGCCATTATTTGCAGCCGTACCAGCATCATTTGGACATTGATCATCTTTATCGGCTACACCGTCACCATCAGCATCAGGACAACCGTTTAAAGCAGCCAAACCAGCTGTATTAGGGCAAGCATCATCACCATCTTTTATACCATCACCGTCAGTATCAGGACAACCATTAAAAGCTTCAAGACCAAATACTTCAGGACACTCATCTTCTTTATCATAAACACCATCTTCATCAGTGTCTTTACCACCAAATTTAACTGCAATTCCTAAAGCGTGCTGAAAATGAGGTAATTGACTATCTTCATCAAACGAATGCTTGTAAACAGACTGTAAGTTAAGTCCAATAAAATCATTAAACCAAAAGTTTATACCAGCACCTCCATTAAAAGTACCAGCTCCTTCGCTATCAATAAAAGTATAACCACCACCTACAGATAAATACGGATCAAACCATTTAGAATCACCAAATATGTTATTAAGGTCATATCGGATATCTAAATCAGCACCGATGTAAGATAAATCATCTGCAGATGAATCTCCGATTTTTTCAATTTTGTTAAAAGAACCAGCTACACCAAGTGAAAAACCATCTCCTAAATATCTTCCAATTCTAAATCTAGAGATCGAAGGGACCATATTGTAATGATCGTTAAAATTGACATATTCATCAAACCAACCTCCTAATCCAGCTTGATTTGTAGGATAGAAATCAACCGCATTTACGCCAAAATCAATTGACCAAGGATTGTCTTCATCTTGAGCGTTCATGCTAAAGGCAGCAAAAAGTACCAAAACGAATAAAACTTTTTTTAAATGTTTCATTTTAAATAATTTTAATTTATAGTTTCTGTTTCAAATGTTAAATTTATGCCAAAATAGCACAAATATCAATGGCAAATATATAAAAACTTCAGTTAATACAACTTATTAAGCGTATTTTTTTGAAAGATGAATCAAATTTAAATTAATAGATTAATGCCCTATTATCTTCTATATCAGCTAATTTTTTTACAGCTTCAAATGATTTTGCACTTTTAGTTTTGTTAGCGTTCAAAATTGTGTTGGTAAAACCTTTATAGTTTTCTAAAACCGGTGGCATTTCTTTCTTAAGAATTTTAACTACAAAAACGCCATTTTGAACTTCAATTCCTGAATATATTTTATTCTCTTCTAAGCCTGTCAAAATGGTTATTATTTCTATAGATCTTCCAACCCCTGGTAATACAGGGCTACCTAAAGATACTGCCCTTGAAGAATTTACCTTTTGATTGAATATCTTAGCTATTTCTTGTAAGTTATCTCCCTTTATCTTTTGTTTAATAAGGCTAACCTTTTTTTCATTTAACAGGGTATTTCTAACCTTAAATTTAGAGTTACCTAAACTCAGACCTTTTTTACGTTTTTTTGTAAGTTTAACCACTGCATACCCCTTTTCAATATCAAACCGTTTAATATCATCTTCATTTGTTGATTTATCAAAGGCCCAGGAAACAATTTGTCTTTGATCACCTAAGGTTGAAACCTTTTCATCCATAGCTTTCAAGCCTATAACTGGTTGCGCTATTAACGAATCTCCTTTAGCCAATTCTAACATATCTATACCTTTTGATAACTCAGATGCGAATGTCTCAGCCTTTTGAAATACATCATTTTCAGTGTCTTCAGAGGCTACTATTTTTCTCGAAAATGTAGCAACATTTACTGCAGGTTGAATATTTTTTTGTCCTTCTATTTCAATAATATGAAAACCAAAGTCAGATTTTACAACATTAATATCTCCAACTTTATTTAGAAAAGAAAAGTCTCTAAATTCAGGCACCATTCTTTCATAGGGATACCAACCTAAATCACCTCCTTTAGCTCCACTTCCTTTATCGGAAGATAAATTCTTAGCTAAATCTGCAAACTTAGAGTTGTCATTTTTAAGAACAGTTAAAAGACTATCTGCCGTTTTTTTTGCTTCTTCTTCATTTTGTGTAATTGTAGGATCAGCGCTTCTAGATCCTAAGAATGGAATTAAAATATGTCTGGACTTTACAGAATCAGGCATTTGTCTTACTTCAACTAATTTTGAAAGCTTATAAAATTCACCCTCTTTATAAGGCCCATAAACTTCTCCAACCTTTAATTTAAAAATGCTGTCTGCTACTTGTTGATTTAACTTAGATTTGGTGTAAAATTTGCTATCTAATGGCGTATCAGAACTGTTATCTCTAAAAAACGATACAACGTTATCAGTATTGGCTAAACCTGTAATTTTAATATTAGTTTTGGCAGCTGAACTGTACTCTTCTCTATCATTAATTAATGTTTCCAATTGTGTTTTAATAGCCAATTCATCTTGAGGAGTTGCTACAATATTAAATTTCACGAAACTGATATCACGCGAAGCTTCTGTTCTATAATCATCAGGATTACTTTTGACATATTTCTTAATTTCATCATCAGTAACGGTAACTAAACTATCAGCTATAAAAGTGTAGGGTATATAAATATACTCTAAATCTAATTTGGTATTATTATCAAAATAATAATGTTCACCATCCTTTAAAGTTGCACCGAGTCCGGCTGATATTAAATTGTTGTAAGTTTTAATTTGTAAATTGGACTTTATGTTCGATTCATAATTAAGCCAGCTTAACCAAGTTGCTTCCCCTTGTTGATCTTCAGTAGCAGCATCTTTTAGTGTTGAGATATATTCTTTAAATTTTTCTTCGTCAAATAATCCTATTTCATTTTTAAATTGCGGATTGTTTTGAACAAAAGGTTGATTTACTATTTCATCCCAAACATCTTTTTCGCCAACTATGATGCCAGATTTTTCTAGTTGAATTTTATATACTTTCTCTCTCACTAAGTTATCCCAAGCAGCATTTACGCTTTGTAATTGTGATCCTCTATTGCCCGTTCTTGCTCGTTGTTGCTCTACTAGCTCTGAGAACTCTTCAATACTGATATTTTCACCATTAATTTCACCAACAGAATTTTTGTTACCACCCATGCCGCCACGTGTAAAGACATCTCCAATTACAAAAGAAAATAATGCTAATGCTATGACGATGATTAAAAATAATGAACGTTCTCTAATTTTACCTAAAATTGCCATTTTTTATTTCTTTTAAATTCAGTGTGCGAAAGTACAATAACCGTTTTAAATATGAAAGTAGAATTAGAAGTAAATTAGTACAAAATGTAAGTCTATTCTTCTTTAAATAGAACTTTTAAATATACATTTTCAATTTTCGATGATGTAACTTCAGTAATTGTAAATTGAAAGTTACCTATCTCAATGATTTCACCTTGCTGTGGAATATTTTCGATTGAATCAACTATTAACCCGCCAAGAGTTTCATAAGCATCATCTTCTCGCAGCGATAAGTTATAAGTTTCATTAATATAATCAACCTCAAGACGAGCGGAAAATTCAAATTCTCTATCGTTGATCTTATTTTCAAGGAGTATAATAGAATCATGTTCATCTTCAATATCACCAAACAATTCTTCAATAATATCTTCAATAGTAATCAGGCCTGAAGTTCCACCATATTCATCCAACACTATTGCTATACTTTTTTGTTTTTTTGTGAGGTCATTTAAAATGTCATTGATCATCATTGTTTCAGGAACTATATCAATTGGCAGCAAAATTGACCTTATACTTTTGGGATTTCTAAATAATTCGAAAACATGCACATAGCCAATAATGTCATCTAGAGAATCATTATACACTATAATTTTTGATAACCCGGTTTCTACAAATACTCCTTTAAGATTTTTAATACTATCATTAACATCAATAGCAATAATATCTGTTCTAGGTATCATAGCTTCTCTGGCTTTTACATTATGAAATTCTAAGGCATTTTGAAAAATTTGAATTTCAGAATCAACTTCATCATCTTCCTTAACCGTCTCTAATTGTTCAATTATGAAATGACCTAATTCTGCTTTAGTAAATGCAAGCTGCACATTATCTTCTTTTGCATTGAAGAAAACGCGAAGTATAAAATCAGAAATAAAAGTTATAAACATTGAAATAAAGTAAAACAATAATAGGAACAGGTATGCGGGTAAAGTAAATATTTTTAGAAATTCATTGGCATAAATTCTGAAAATAGCTTTTGGTAAAAACTCCGCGGTAACCAATATGATCAAGGTAGAAATTAATGTTTGTATTAATAAGATCAAAAAATCGCTCGCTATATATGGCTTTAAATAAGGCATTAGTAATTCTCCCATAAAATAACCATAAATTACTAATGCAATATTATTGCCTACCAACATGGTAGTAAGGAATTTAGATGGATTTTCAGTTAGTTTTTGTAGAATTTTGGCAAAAAAAGTTTCTTTTTTCTTCTCTAGTTCAATGTACATTTTATTTGCTGTGACAAATGCCATTTCCATACCCGAAAAAAATGCCGAGAGCAAAATAGAAATTAATATGATAATTATATTTATTTGCAATTACTGATTTTTTTGATTGTTATTCCTGGCTTCAACCTTTTTTCTGAAGCGTTTTTTAAAGAAATACATGCCAATTGCTAAAATAGAAAAACCTAAAAATAAGTACGCTTTTTCTCTTTCAGAATTCCATCTGGATATAGTTTCATATATTAAAATAACAGCGAGAATTAAATATCCTATTTCAAAAAATTTCCAAAATTTTGTCATGTCTACTTTTTTTATTTTATAAAATTAACTAATAATATGTTCTATAAAAATTATCATTATTGACTTTCACTAATGTAAACTGAACCGCTAATATCTTTCATTGTTACTTTTGACAAGTCTTCGTTAGACTCAAATCCTTTACCATTGATAGTGTCAGTTTTAGTTATTAATCTAAAAGCTTTTTCGGTATAAATATAGTGTGTGGTTTGATCCCAAAAAAGCTGTTCAGTAAATAATTGAGTTTTTTCTTTGTGATTTGTAACAATTACATTTTTTGTAACCTCAGAAATACCTGTTTTACTATAAGTTTTAGTATAATTAGCAGTTAGGGTAATTGAATCTCCAACTTTATCAAAAGTAATGATTTTTATGCCTTCAGGAAATTCTTGATAAGGATGCTCCTTTCTATTATTATAATCATATAATAATGGAGTTATGAGTTTTGTTTTGACCCTGCCCGAATCGGTATGAATTAAATTTACATTTTTAGCTACGCCAATAGGTAAGTTTTTATCTGCTAAAAAATCTTGAACTTCTTTTAAGTCATTACCACAAGAAAAAAACATTGCTACCATAAAGAAAGTAGCAATGTTTTTAATATTCTGATTAACTGATTTTAACATCAGTGAAAGTTATGGAATTTTTACAGTTTCACCAATCCAACATCCAACTTTATGCGGGGTGCCAGATTTTAATCCCATTTGAAAGATCATTTTTGTTGAAGGTGAGTTTGCGTCATAACTTTTAATATATCTATTAGCAGTTGAGGTTATACTTGGGTCAACCGCCTTTGCTTGACGAGCCTTGTTTGCCGCAGCCACATATACCATTCTTTTAGAAAACTCATCCGTACCACAACTATTGGCGCTACTCGCATATAAATTGGCAATTAGTAAATAGGCATGCCCCAAACTTGGCTGAGCTTTTAAAGCTCTAAAAGCATATGTTCTTGCGGAAGATTTGCTTCTCCTTTTCATTGTATTGGCAATTTGGTATAAGTATCTTGCCTTTTTATAGGGATCTGTTTCAATATCAACAGCCTTGTTTCTGTACTCTATAGCTTTGCTGGCTTCACCTCTATCCTCTAATATCCCTGCATAGAAAATGTAAGCGCCAGGAGAAGGATCAGCATGAACATAGGCTTCAACAATTTTTGGGTACATAGCATCTTCAGTACACTCTTTTGCGTTTAACCTGGATGCTGCTCTACGTAACCATTTAGCATTATTTTTATTTTCCTCAAAACTTTTGTTATATAAAGGTATCAACCTATCACAAGTAGCAACCTCACCAATTATTTGATCTAAAACGTCTTCTACCTGACCTAATCCTCTTAGGTTTATACCATTATTTTTTTGTGTCCTTTTTTCCTTTTTACTAAGAGCTACCCCTCCTGTTTCTTTTGCATTGATCTTATCTAATTGTTGGCTTAATTTACCAATTTTATCATTAACTCCTTCTAATACATCATCGTAAGTATCAAAAACTTTTTGAACATTGGTGTCTTTGTTTCTATCGGTTACTTCCTGAAAATACTTAGCCAGGTTTTTAACACTTAAACCGGTAGGGTCTGCTTTAAAACCTAGCTCTAATTTTTCAAAAACTATCTCATTTGATGCGCCTCTTTCAGTTAAAGAAATAGACCAATCACTATATACTTTACCTAAATTATCAGGATAATATACTACTCTTTTAGTATAAATATCATCAATTAATTTACCAGCGGCGGCTTTATCACCTTTTTCATATTTATCGTTGGCGATCTTTAAACCATCACTATATATTAATTTTGACGCTTTAGGACAGTTTTCAAAACTCCACAACCAGGGATTGTATGCATCCACATAATTTTTACCTTTAACACTCTCATGAAAAAGAGATAAATTTTGTTTACATTTCTCTGGTTCTGCACCATATTTATCTTGTGCA
>Ga0316192_10001592_pt1 | contig 16727 bp, 14 predicted proteins | sample MerIslwburrow_MG_FD_204931 | JGI IMG/M metagenome (GOLD analysis project Ga0316192, IMG submission 204931) | Coastal sediment microbial communities from Maine, United States - Merrow Island worm burrow | ecosystem: Environmental > Aquatic > Marine > Coastal > Sediment | place: USA: Maine...
GAAGTTAGCAAAGCAAGCGCGGCGCTTTCTGGAAATTGGCGACATCTACCAGGCAGAGATGATTTGCGACGAAGCGGTTGCTCTAGGGGCAACAGAGCCCGACATGCTGCTGCAAATCGGCAAAGTACATTATTTCTGCAAACGGTATGAAGAGGCGGGCAATGTTTTCCAGCAAGAGCTTCAATTAAGGCCAAAGGATAATGAAGCTCGCATCATGTTATGGGCCACCTATCGTGATGGCGGTAATTTCGAAGCCATGCTGGATCTTGCGCATCAGTTTCAGGACCAGCCGTTGAACGCCAATGAAGTTTTGTTTGCTTACCGCAGTTTTCTGGCCGCGTGTGACTGGCACAGTGCAGAGAAAATGCAGGAGCATGTTTTTGCTTTAGTTAAGCAGAGAAAGATAAGGCATGATCTCATTCCCGCCCTGCTCATCGAACTGTGCGGGATACCCGGACTGTCACCAGAGCTAGTGTTTGATATCCACCAGCAGTGGGGCAAAGAAGAGGTTAAAGAGAAACGGCCATATTTTCCTGCAACCATGCCCGCAATGCCGGTCGCTGGGCGTTTGAAAATAGCTTACATATCTTCGGATTTCAAACTGCATCCCGTTGGTTTTTATATGAACCAGATCATTCGATCGCATGACCGCCAGCACTTTGAGGTATATTGCTACGCCCACATGGGGCGTGATGATGTGATGACCCAGCATATTCGTGAACACGCGGATCATTTCATTGATATTACAAAACTACGCGATGAAGCTGTAGCTGAGCGTATTCATGCCGACGGCATCCATATCCTCATTGATCTCAGCGGGCACACTACCGATACACGTCTCCCGGTTTTGGCCTATCGACCCGCGCCTGTACAAATGACCTACCTCGGCTATCCGAATACAACCGGCCTGCCAACTGTAGATTACCGCATTACAGATCATTATGCGGAATGCGAGGAAGGCACTTATTATATGGAAAAGCTCCTCTACATGCCGCAAAGTTTTTTGTGCTTTGGGGTGGATCCATCCGAACTTAGAGAAGAGAGCTCTCCTGCAGGGCAGAGGGATCACATCACCTTTGCCTCATTCAACAACGTTAGAAAAATGAACCCGCAAGTCATTCAAACATGGAGCCAAATTCTCAATCGCCTCCCCGGATCAAAACTTGCACTTAAGGCTAAAGATCTTGATAACAAAGTTATACGTGAGAATATGTTGCGTGAATTCGCCAGCCACGGCATTCAAGCCGAGCGTATAGAGTTCCGCCCATACACAAAAACATATGAAGAACACATAATTCAGTATAACGACACCGATGTTGCTCTGGATACCTTTCCATATAATGGCACCACTACCACTTGCGATGCTTTGGTTATGGGAGTGCCTGTTATAACTCTGGTAGGCGAATCGCATGCGCAGCGTGTCTCTTGTTCCATCCTGAAAAATATTGGGCTCGAACAGACGATTACTTACTCCGTGGACGAATATGTGGATAAGGCTGTGGCGATTGCAAACAACCGGCAGGGCCTTACTGTATTACGCAATACCCTCCCCACGCTTTTCAACCACTCCATTCTATGCCAGCCGGAAAAGTTTACCCGGCAATTGGAAAACCTGTATCACCAAGCCTGGCAGGAGAAAACTGCCCCTCCCCTGGTTGCCGAACCGAATAGGGCAAAAGCACAGTTTACACAAGCAGACCAGTTGGAATGGGTATTCATCACCGGCATGCCACGCTCAGGGTCCACTTGGTGCTACAACGTCGTACGCAAACTCTACAAACACCACAGCCTCGGTACTATGATCGGATTTATCGGGGAAAATGAATCAGTGGATAGCGTGTTGCAAGCTCCAACGACCGATGGTGCTTGTCCCCGCGTAATCAAATTCCATCTGCCCACCGGCAAAGCAATGGCTCTACTGCAAAGCGGCCGGGCCAGAGCGATCTACAGCCAGCGTGACCTGAGGGATGTTGTGGTTTCACTGATGGATTTTACCAAATCTCCTTTTGATCTTCTGCTTTCTCCGCGCTTACCAAAGCTGATTAAGACCCATCAATACTGGAAACAGGCTCCAAACGTACAGCGTATTGAATACCAGGGTATACTGGAACAGCCACAAACATATATCCGCCAGATATCATCTTGGCTTGGCCTTAGCTGCACCGACCAACTGATTGAAGAAATTGCTCTGGCCTGTTCCCCTGAGACCACCCAGAAACATATCAAGGAAATGAACCGTTCAATCAAAACCGATTCTACTGCCCATATCCAACAAGTCAGTGAGACGCGCTATTTTGATACTGAGACCCTGCTGAATTCCAATCACATCATTTCTGGCAAGATCGGTCGCTACAAGGATCGCCTAAGCCATGAACAGATTGAAAAGCTCAATGGGCATTTAAAAAAGTGGCTGATTGAAGAGGGCTATGAACCTGCTCCTGATGAAGTCAGCCAAATCAATGAAAAACCCTGCTTTGAGGGTGAACTCAAAGCAGGCCATCAGGACTTAATACACACTGTTACGCAAGCCGATAAGCCTGCAGCGGTTTCTGGCACTTTCGATCAGAATAATAAGGATAAGCATATGAAAGCTTCAATCAACCCACGCACTCTAATTGCCGATATTGTTCATGAGGAACTGGTCGCCAATCCCATCGTTATTGCAGAAGTGGGCGCAAGAATTATTGATCCGGACAACAATACTGAAGCGGGAGAAATATTTCACACCTTGTCTGTTGCCAGAGTGCTGGCCTTTGAAGCCGACCCTGAGGCATGTGAACAGGTCAATGCCCTGAACGCTCATTTTGCGGCCGATATCAGCGCCTATCCCTACGCTCTGAGCGATAAGCCGGGGCAGCAAACGCTCTATATTACTCGAAACAAGCTGTGCTCGAGCCTGTACAAACCCAATGAAAAAATACTAGAGTGTTATGATCATCTTGAGGATGCATGTCTGGACACAACCTGCCCAATCGAAGTCACATCGCTGGACTGGTTTATGGAACAGGAAAATGTCTCAACTATTGATTTTATCAAGATTGATGTTCAGGGCGCTGAGCTTGATGTGTTTAAAGGCGCATCCAAGGCAATGCCGCAGCTGCTGGGTCTGTGCACCGAAGTGGAATTTGCCGAACTCTACCAGGGGCAACCGCTGTTCGGAGACATTGATGCCATGTTGCGAGAATACGGGCTGCAATTCTATGGCTTCAGGGAATTTGGTCATCGCCAAATCCGCGGAGCAGCCTTTCACTGCGAACCTCAACTGCTCTGGGCCGATGCCATCTATTTTCCGAGCTTTGAATTAATCGACAAAATGCCTGCAGGGCAGCTGTTGAAACTCAGTGTGCTGAGTAGTCTTTACGAAGCCTATGACCTGACCCAATATGCTCTTAAACGCTTTGATGAAATCTCCGGCACACACTACACTGATGAGTTCACTCAAAAGCTAACAGCCCTTGCCCAAGGGAAAGGTATAGATAATGACAATGGCTCGGCGGATAAGGAATCTAAGCAGATTGCTGATCCTAAGGAAACACAACAGCACAACCTGCAAGCAGGCAAAGGGTCGAAAACAGTAAGGATCGAGAATGATGTTCTGGTCGTTGTACCGGACGATCTGAATCTCATGACCCCCTACGTGCTTGAAGAACAACAGGACTGGTTTGAGGACGAGATCAAATTTGTCCGCCAATTGATCAAACCGGGTATGCAGATCATTGATATTGGTGCTAACTACGGCTGTTATGCCCTGACCATGGCCAAATTGACCGGAGCTGAAGGCAGGCTATGGGCTTTCGAGCCCTGCTCATCCACGGCCGACCACTTACAACAAAGTATTGATGCCAATGGCCTTGATCATATTGAACTGATCCGGGCAGCCCTGTCCAATCGGCAGGGAGAAGCTACACTATCGACTCAGGACAATGCTGAACTGAATTCACTTTCCAATGATATTGGCGGTACAGGTTCGGAAACCGTGCCCCTGTACCGTCTGGATGACTGCATACGGAACTACGGTTGGAAGGATATCGATTTCCTGAAACTTGATGCTGAAGGCGAGGAAATCAGGATACTGGAAGGTGGAGAAAAATTCTTCCAGACATTCTCACCGCTGGTTATGTTCGAATTAAAGCACGGTGATCAGATCAATGAGGGACTTATTCAGGCATTCCGGGATATGGGTTATGAGCCATACAAGTTCATTCCGGGATTGATGATGTTGGCACCATTCGACATGCAGGAGGAGCCTGATCCATTTCAGCTGAATCTTTTCTGCTGCAAGCCGGATCGGGCCAGGAAACTGCAGGAATCAGGTTTGCTAACCACGGGCGAAGGTGAAAGTGAACTTATCTTTTCGCGTGAGGATGCGTTGGTTGAATACCTCAAACCCTATCCCTACGCGGCTCCGCTGCTTTCACATTGGATCGATTCAGAGTCCGAACTACCCGGTGGAGAAGCCTACATCACAGCGCTGAACGCTTACGCCACTGCCCAAACACTTAGAGGCAGTCTGGAAAGCTATCACTGGTTGCAGGCAGCATTTATCCAGATGATCTCGGCACTGGGCGAGCATGCCAATCTGCCCCGTCTGCTAACACTGGCTCGTATTGCAACGGATCTGGGCCGGCGTGAGGCAGCCATGCAGGCGTTGAATCAGTTTGTCGACGTCTTAAACCGTGAACAGACATTCGAACCGGTAGAACCGTTTCTGGCTGCATCGGAACACGCCGCAAATATTGATCCTGCCGGGGAGTTGGCCAATTGGTGCTTTGGCCAGGCACTGGCGGAACGGGAACGTCTGCAGGCTTTTTCTTCCTACTTCACTGGAGCCGATTCAAAATCAGTGCTAAACATTATTGAAAATCTCAATTATGATGACGCTGAAATGGGACGCCGCCGGGAATTAATCAACCGTCGCTATGCATAAAAGCAGCATATTGCCAGAACCAAAATTAGGGGAATGATTCATGCAAACACATAAACTCAGGATATTTTTTACTTCTGTTGCCATGCTGGCATGGCCGGGGCATGCATTTGCATCTTCTGCTGCGGTGGCTGCATCCGTGCCGGATCTGACAGGTCATTTTGTCGGTTATGCGGCACTGATCCTGTTCGCCATCGCCTACCTGTTTGTGATGCTGGAAGAGTTTACCCATCTGCGCAAATCCAAGCCTGTGATCCTGGCTGCCGGTGTTATGTGGATTCTGGTTGCCTGGCAATACGCAAGTATGGGTTATCCGGATCAGGCCGGAACTGCAATCAGGCACAATATTCTTGAATATGCCGAACTGCTGCTGTTCCTGCTGGTAGCTATGACTTACATCAACGCCATGGAGGAGCGCCTGGTGTTTGAAAATCTAAAATCATGGCTGACCAGTAAAGGATTCAGCTACCGCAAACTGTTCTGGATCACCGGCATCATTGCATTCTTTCTCTCACCGGTAGCTGATAACCTGACCACTGCACTGGTGATGTGCGCAGTAGTCCTTGCCGTGGGATCGGAAAGCCCCCGTTTTGTCGGCATCAGCTGCGTCAATATCGTTGTTGCAGCCAATGCAGGCGGCGCTTTCAGCCCCTTCGGCGATATCACTACGTTGATGGTATGGCAAAAAGGCATTGTTGATTTCTGGACATTCTTCGCTCTGTTCCTTCCAGCTACGATCAGCTATCTGATACCGGCAGCGATTATGCATTTTGCCGTGCCCAACAAGATGCCGCCGCCATCGGACGAAAAGATTGAAATGCTCTATGGTGCCAAAGTTATTATGGTACTGTTTTTGGCCACCATCATTACAGCAGTCTGCTTCCATAATTTCCTGCATCTGCCGCCGATGGTCGGCATGATGACAGGCCTGTCTTATTTACTGTTCTTTGGTTATTACCTGAAGAAAAAATATAAAAATGGTGATATCCAGTCGCGCAAGGGCGATGACGAAAGCGCCTCTAACAGTGATAGCATTATTACATTTGATGTATTTAACAAGGTCAAGCAGGCCGAATGGGATACGCTGCTTTTTTTCTATGGTGTTATTTTATGTGTCGGCGCACTCGGCCAGATTGGTTACCTCAGTATCATGTCCGAACTGATGTATCTCCAGATGGGCCCGCTATTTGCCAATTCCATGGTCGGCTTCCTTTCAGCCATCGTGGATAATATCCCGGTAATGTTCGCTGTATTGAGCATGAATCCTGATATGTCTCAGGGTCACTGGCTGCTGGTCACGCTGACAGCCGGTATTGGCGGCAGCATGTTGTCTATCGGCTCAGCCGCAGGTGTAGCATTGATGGGTCAGGCAAGAGGGAAATACACCTTCTTTGGGCATCTCAAATGGGCGCCTGCCATCATGCTGGGCTATGCAGCCGGTATTGCATCGCACATGTGGATCAATGCCTCTCACTTCTAAGGGCAGGCACAATGCTTTTTATGGTGTGTATCCTTCGCGATTAAGACTCTGCTGAGCAGAGGAAAGATGGCGCGCCCTAGAGGATTCGAACCTCTGGCCTTCGGCTTCGGAGGCCGATGCTCTATCCAGCTGAGCTAAGGGCGCATATTAGAAAACATTGAAAAACATGGCTTTTCAAGCCTAATAGGCAGTGATGCTGTGAATCTGTCTTGATTATGATCACTTCGAATATGTCGGCGAATTCTAATGAGCTTCCATGAAATTGAAACAACCCATATTTTTTAGTGGAATGAGTGTCAGCTTAATTGGGCACAAATTCGATGAGTGGCAATCTCCGAAGCGAAGGCCAGAGGTTCAAGGCCTGTACCTCATGGGTCGTTCTGCAATAGCTGGCAGCTACTGTTTGATTTTTGCCCATTAGCGGGTCAATCATGTTGTGAACCATTGCGAGAGATTGCGCGAAATTAAGAAATGGTGATTATTGCTGCTCCACTCAATCGCAATCATGTGTATATGCTGATGATGTTCCTCCGAACTTATCAGTATCGTGGTTGGAGAGTTTAGAGGTGAAGAGGTATAAAATGATCAGAGCGGCAGTATTGACGATCAGTGATTCATCCTCAAAAGGAATGCGAGTCGATGAAAGCGGTGAGGTGCTGAAAGGGCTTGTGGCTAGCCTTCCGGGTACGGTTGAGTGCGCCGATATTGTTGCCGATGAGATTGAGCAGATTCAGGAGCGAATTTGTCATTATGCGGACTTGCTGAATGTTGATCTTGTTCTCACGACTGGCGGTACAGGCATCAGTCCCCGCGATAGCACTCCTGAAGCCACTCAGCCGCTATTGGAGAAGGAGCTGCCCGGCTTGCCTGAGGCGATGCGGGCTGAAGGCATGAAGACAACACCTAATGCAATGCTCACACGCGGCGTGGCTGGTATCCGTGGGGGCACCCTGGTTATCAATTTTCCCGGCAGTCCCAGGGCAGTATCCGAAAACTTTGAAGCCATAAGGCCAGTGCTGGAACATGTGCTTGAAAAATGTCAGGGCGATATCCGGCCATGTGTGCGCCTCGAAGTCGGGGAGACTGTATAATCATGCAGGCTGGCGTCAGGCTGGATCACTTTGTTGAGCAGACACCCTCTACCTTTCCTCTCCTGATTGACCGATTTGGTCGTCAGATGAACTACCTGCGCATCTCAGTCACTGATCGTTGCAATCTTAAGTGTTCATATTGTCGGCCCTGTGACGATTCGTTTTGTCCACTACCGCATGCTGAAGTGCTCACATTTGAAGAGATTGTTCGTGTCGCGCGCGTGGCGGCGCGAATGGGCGTGGATAAGGTGCGCCTGACTGGTGGCGAACCGCTGGTTAGGCGCGGTATGCCGAAACTCATTCAGCTGCTTAAAGGCATTCCAGGCATTCAAGACCTGGCCTTAAGCACCAATGCAGTTCTATTGGAGAAACAGGCTGAGGATATTTTTGAGGCAGGATTGACGCGCCTCAATATCAGTCTGGACAGCATTCAGCCTGAGCGATTCAGGCAACTGACCGGGGGCGGCGAACTGGAGACGGCGTTGAAAGGCATCCGTAAAGCGGTAGAGACGGGTTTCTCTCAGATTAAGGTGAATGCTGTGGTGGTGCGGGGCGTTAATGAAAACGAAATTGCCGACATGATTGATTTTTCCACTGAAGTCGGTGTGCAGATGCGCTTTATCGAGTTTATGCCGCTATGTGATGGTAATAGTTGGTCAGGTTCGCATGTGCCGGTTGAAGAGATGCTGGCCATGCCGGGTGTTAGAGAGCGGCTTGTAGATATTCCTGCAGAACATGATGGATATGCTGCCGCTCGGTATATTCCATTGGCTGACGGAACTGGTAACGTAGGCTTTGTTTCTCCAATGTCCAACCGCTTTTGTGATGGTTGTAATCGTCTTCGCCTCACTGCCGACGGAAAGCTTCGCGCCTGTCTGCCTGCGGAAGATGAAGTGGATATCCGTGCTGTTCTGCGGGTAGATTGTAGTGATGCGGATATTGAGCAGTGTCTGCGTGATGCAGTGCTGATGAAACCGGAAGTTGGTGTTTATAATTTTGAAGAGCAAGGACGACAGCGTTCCATGGTTCAGATCGGAGGTTAGAAAGGTGTCATTTGGCACACTCAAGGAGGTTGAATATGCAGCTATCCGGACGCAATAAGCTGTTTGGTGAGATTATTGAAATTAAACGCGGTGATGTGGTTTGTGAGGTGGTGATACAGGTGGGGGAAAACCAGATCGCCGGTGTGATCACTACAACCAGTGTCGATGCAATGAATCTGGATTTAGGTGATCAGGTGACAGCGCTGATTAAAGCAACCGAAGTATCCTTTATTAAATAACTGATCCTATGTCTCACACACTGTCTATATCAACGCTGCTCCTGACCATGGTTATGGCGACCTGGTTTGCTCCGGCTCAGGTTTCTGCCGGGGAGAGTGTTACCGTTGCAGTTGCAACAAACTTTCATCGCCCGATGCGAGAAATTGTTACGGCTTTTGAAAAGCAGACGGGTAATAGCGTACGTCTGATATCAGGTTCGACCGGCAAGCTCTATGCTCAGATTTTTCAGGGTGCGCCATTTCACATCTTTTTTGCCGCCGATGTAAAAAGGCCTGCCTTGCTGGAGTCAGAAGACCTGATCAAAGCAGGGACTCTTTTTACCTATGCAACAGGTTCACTGGTGTTGTGGTCACCTGATGAAACGCTGAATTTAGATGATGGTCTGGCTGTTTCTCTCAACGAAAGCGTACAGCACTTTGCCGTTGCCAATCCCAAAACAGCCCCCTATGGGGCGGCTGCCATGCAAGCTCTGGATGTGGCAGGTTTAACAGAAAAGGTGAAATCCAAATTGATCTTTGGTGAGAGCGTGGCGCAGGCAGTGATGTTTGCCCGCTCAGGCAATGCACAGCTGGCTATTCTGCCTGCATCCAGCATTGTCGGCGCAGGCGGAAAAAGCATAGCGCTTAGCTCCGGTTATCAGCCCATTATTCAGCAGGCCGTTGTATTGAAAGATGCGCCAAAATCAGCAGGTGAACTGGTTTCTTTCCTCTCTTCTGACTCAGCCAGGGCGGTGCTGCGCAAGTATGGTTATGGGGTGCCTCAATGAACTGGCAACCGCTATGGCTCTCATTTGAACTGGCACTGGTGACGATGTTATTGCTGCTGCTGATTGCCACACCTATTGCCTATTTCCTTGCTTTCACTCGCATGCGCGGACGTGGTTTGATGGAGGCTGTTTTTGCCCTGCCGCTGGTGTTGCCACCGACAGTGCTGGGTTACTTTGTACTGGTATCCATTGGCAGTCGCTCAATCGTTGGTCAGTGGTATCATGAGCTGCTCGGTACAAGTTTCGCTTTTTCATTTGAAGGCATGGTGCTGGCATCCATTCTTTATAGCCTGCCCTTTGCTGTGCAGCCGATGCAGAACGCTTTCGAAGCTCTGGATAAGCGTTTGATCGAAGCTTCACGTACGCTGGGCCTGAATGTCTGGCAGAGCTTTTTCCGCGTTCTGTTGCCCGGCGCGCGGGTCGGTGTGATTACCGGCGCTGTGCTTTCTTTTGCGCATACAGTCGGAGAGTTCGGAGTTGTGCTGATGGTTGGTGGCAGCATTCCGGGTGAAACGCGCGTGGCATCGATTGCCATTTATGAACATGTGGAAAATCTGGAGTATGCTGAGGCCAATGCCATGGCGCTGGTGCTGCTCGCTTTTTCATTCATCGTGTTATCCGTTGTTTACCACTATAACCGGCGTTTAAGCCGTTTAGGCACCCTATGATTATTGTTAGTGCCAAAAAGCAGCTGCCCGGTTTTTCTCTGGATGCCACATGGCGTGCAGGGCGAGAAATAACCGTATTGTTTGGCCCCAGCGGGTCGGGCAAAACAATGCTGCTGCGTCTGATTGCAGGGCTTGATCAACCTGATGAAGGGCGGGTAGTTATTGCCGGCAGGGTGCTGTTTGACGAGGCAACAAACCTGAAACCTGAGCAGCGGCGGGTCGGATTTGTTTTTCAGGATTATGCTCTGTTCCCGTGGTTGACGGTGAAAGAAAATATTCTCTTCGGCATTCCGAAAAGGGATCGCCCCAAGCGCGCCGAATGGATGCAGATACTGGAAACAACATTTCAGATTCACGAACTGTTACACAAACATCCAGCCCAGCTATCCGGTGGTGAAGCACAGCGTGTGGCTCTGGTTCGTGCGTTAGCTCCCAAACCGGAATTACTGCTGCTTGATGAGCCGTTCTCTGCCGTGCATGGCCAGCTTCGTGCAGAGCTACGCAGCTTTATCAAGGATATTCAGCAGCAATGGAATATTCCTGTCATTCTGGTCACCCACGATCTAACCGAAGCACATCTGATTGGTGATCGTCTCGTACGATTGGAAGCTGGCCTTGTAACTTATCAAGGGCCGGTGGATGGTCTGGTTAAGAAACACTCATCAGAACTGCTGGCAGCTTACTAATGAAATCACTATGTGTTTTGAAGGGGGGAATATGAATGATCTGACGCATTTTGATGAGCAAGGGCGGGCGCGCATGGTGGATGTGTCGGAGAAGAGCGAAACAGTGCGTATTGCCATTGCTCAGGGTGAAATTCATATGCAGCCTGAAACCATGGCGCGTATCCAGGCGGGTAAAATCAACAAGGGCAATGTGCTGGCAGTTGCCGATGTTGCAGCTGTAATGGGTGCCAAACGCACACCCGACCTCATTCCTATGTGTCATCCGCTGCTGCTGTCCGGCATCAGTGTTGAGTTTGATGAAAACAAAGAACTGGCAGTAGATGGACGTGCCGTGCTCGGCCTGCAGGTGCGGGTGAAATGTGTTGGATCGACTGGTGTTGAAATGGAGGCGTTAGCAGCTGTTTCAGCAGCGCTGCTGACCGTGTATGACATGTGCAAGGCTATTGATCGCGGTATGACCCTGACCGGCATTGAGTTGCTGGAAAAAGAGGGTGGTAAAAGCGGCCATTATGTTCGCGCCGGTAAAACATGATTCGAGTACTGCTATTTGCCCGCCTGGCTGATCTGGCTAAAGCACGCGAGACTGAGTTTGAGTGCACTGAAGAAGGCATTAGCCTGAATGATCTAATGAAGCAGGTGGTGGCACGCTTTCCTGCTCTGAAGGCTTCGCTGGCGCAGCCACAGTTACTGTTTCTGGCCATGAATCAGGAACAGGCATGGCTGGATGAGCAAGTCAAAGATGGCGATGAGGTGGCGATTATGCCGCCGTTTTCAGGGGGATAAATGATTGATTCGGTGCATACACAGACAAAGGCGGTACGCATTCAGACAGAAGATTTTTCTGTTGAGGAAGAAACGAGATTGCTACATGGCGGTGATGGCGGCATGGGAGGCATCGTTACGTTTCTGGGCACTGCTCGTGATTTCTCCAAAGGCCAGGATGTTTCAAGGCTTGAGTTTGATGAGTATGCAGGCATGGCCGAAAAGGCAATGAACGCCCTGCGCGACAAGGCGATGCAGCAATTCGATATTATTAATATGCGCATTATTCATCGCACCGGCAGTATTGGAGCCGGTGAACAGATCGTGCTGATTATTGCCGGGGCCGCTCATCGGGCTGCTGCTTTTGATGCCTGCGAATGGTGTATTGATACACTCAAGCAGACCGTGCCGATCTGGAAAAAAGAAATCACGCCAACAGGTGAATTCTGGGTGGAGGAACATCCATGAGTGATATTGATTCGGAGTACGCGCTGGCCGAAGTTGAAATCATGCTGGCAGGTGCCAGATATGGCTGAAACATTTAAGGAAATCAACGACAAGTTAAAACATTTTATTGAGCATCAGAAAATATTCTTTGTCGGAACAGCTGCTGCCGATGGTCGGGTTAATGTGTCGCCCAAAGGGATGGATTCGTTGCGCATCATCGACCGCAACAGGGTGGTGTGGCTGAATTTTACAGGCAGTGGGAATGAGACCGCCGCACATGTGCTGGAAATCCCGCGTATGACGCTCATGTTCTGTTCATTTGAGCAGAGGCCGTTGATTCTCAGGCTTTATGGTGAGGCGGAGATTATTCATCCCAGAGATGCCGGGTGGCAGGAAAACATTAGCCTTTTCCCTGAGGTGAGCGGAGCTCGTCAGATTTTTGACATGCACGTAGATCTGGTGCAGACCTCGTGCGGTTATGCAGTTCCATTTTTTGATTATGTTTCGGATCGGGATGTGTTGCAGAAGTGGGCTGATGCCAAGGGTGAAGAAGGCATAAAGGATTACTGGCGGCAGAACAATCAGCAGAGCATGGATGGGAAGCCGACATCTATTATAGTGGAAGATCAGTAAGGAGGACTGAATTGAATAGTGTAATTCAGGCTCAGGAAATCATTTTGGCACATTCGCAACGCCTCGGCATTGAATCCGTGCCTATTGATCGGGCTTTGGGAAGGGTGCTGGCTGAGGATGTGGCCGCCAATCGTAATCATCCGCCGTATGATGTTTCGGCCATGGATGGTTATGCAATTCGCCATGCGGATACGGCAGGAGCAACAAGGGAAAAGCCTGTTGTATTGAAAGTGGTTGATGACATCAGAGCCGGGTCAGTGCCCGAGTGTGCTGTTGCTACGGGGGAGGCATCCATGATTATGACTGGCGCCCCGGTTCCGGACGGAGCAGATGCTGTGATCCGGGTTGAGGATAGCAGGCGCCGTAGTCATAAGGGTGAACACAGTAAAGAGGAGTATGACTCGGATGTGGACATATGGGCCGAATCTCCACCGGGTGACCATATCAGACTGATGGGGGAGAACTTAAGATTGGGAGATACTGTTGCCCGGGCAGGGGATGCAATCCGCCCTGCCGAAGTCGGCATTCTGGCAATGGTTAAAAAGACAGAAGTAGCGGTTTATCGTCAGCCTACGGTGGCGATACTCTCAAGTGGCGATGAACTGGAAGATATCCATGAGCCGTTTGATGTGGCCAAAATACCCAATGCCAACTCCTATACGGTTATGGCTCAGTTGCAGGCGATTGGCATCAGGCCGGTTGTGCTTGGCATCGCCCGTGATACCCCTGAGCATCTTAAGGAGAAATTACTTGAGGGGTTGAAGTATGATGTGCTGATTATCTCAGGCGGCGTTTCTGTCGGTCATCATGATTTTGTGCGTCCCACGCTGAAAGATATGGGTATCACCATGCATTTCTGGCGTGTCGCCATGCGGCCGGGCCATCCAATGGCATTTGGTTCAACAGAGAAAACGTCTGTATTTGCTCTGCCCGGTAACCCTGTCGCCAGTATGGTTTGTGTTGAAGAGTTTGTTGTGCCGGCGATGCGTAAAATAATGGGGTTCACGAAACTGTTTCGTCCTACTGTTGAGGCAGTGGTTGGGCGCAGTGTGAAAGACAAAGAAGGGCGCATGCATTTTATGCGGGCAACCCTTGAAAAGGGTGCTGATAGGACGAATGTGGTGACCTCGGTCGGGTCGCAGAGCAGTGGCATTTTGATGTCGATGGTCAATGCTGATGTTTTGATGCTTGTGCCTGCCAGTAGTACAGGCTTGAATGAGGGTGAAAAGGTGCGTGTGCAACTTCTCGTTGGCTCGGATTTCCAGCAACAGCCTGATCTTGAAATTTAAAGTGGATATAATGCCATCGTACTTCTGGCAGTATTTTGGCGGGTTTGAGCCCGCCATAGAAGTTTCCCGTAGCCTATGAAATTATTATTGATCAGAAGGAATAGATGTTGAGCGATATCTATACACAGCCAGTCAAGGCGGCTGGACCGAACCGCAGATTGATCAGAGTTTTTCTGTTTATGGGGCTCTCTATGTTGATTGCCGGTATTGCTTTGTACCTTTACCAGGAAGAAATCAGTAACTTTCGGAAAAATATCGCTATAGAGCAAACGCACCACCTGGAAAATCAAACAACCCTTATTCGAGAGGATTTCAAACATTGTGCCTATGCCCTGTTATTTTTGAGCAATCAGGTCCGTTTGCACAAGCCCTTTACAGCTACGGCAAATTTGAGTGCCTTAGGAAATAATTTTATTTCTTTTCTTGATTCCAGCAAGCTATATGACCAGATCAGAGTGTTGGATATTCATGGCATGGAAGTATTGGGCACACGTTATTATGCAGGTACGCCGAGCATCATTCCTGAAGATGAACTGAAGCAGAGTGGCGGCAACGAATATTTTTTAAAAACCATCGCCCTGGATGCCAATGAAGTTTATATATCACCCATGGTATTCACCAGCCAGCATGGTCAGGGTAAACTGTCGATGGAGCCTGTGATTCAATTTGGCATGCCGCTCTTTGACGTCCAAGGGCAGAAGACAGGCATGATCAGCATGAGTTATCTTGCCGGGAGCATGCTTGGCAAGTTTAAAAAAGTTGCCGGATTTGAGGGCTTGGACGTGGGTGAATCCATGCTGTTAAACCAGGAGGGCGATTGGCTTTCCGGCCCTGATCCCAAGAGAGAATGGGGCTTTATGTTTGAGGGTAGCAGACAAAGTCATCTTAACACCACAGCTCCGGAGGCATGGCGGCGAATATCCAGTCAAAAATCCGGCCATTTTGTTATAAATGGCGATCAATATCATTTTGGCAGCTTGTATCCTGCTGAAATGGTTGCCTCCATATCTGGAATAAACAGCTACAGGAACTCCCAGCCAGTTTTGTGGAAGGTTGTTTCACGCTATCCTCAAACAGTCTTTTCGCAAACAACCAAAGAAACAAGAAATACAATTATTCTGTTTACCCTGGCATTTCTTGTATTGATAAACAGCATGTTCTGGTTTCTGGCGCGGGCGATAGCGCGACGACGGCAGACGGAAGGTGAACTGGAGAAATTACAACTGCAGGAAAGTGAACGTGCTTCCCGTTTGAGAATCCTTGGCAGGATGTCAGCCGAGATTGCGCACGAGCTTCATCAGCCTCTTTCAGCAATTCTAAGTTATGCAGATACCTGTTCGCGATTGATGAAAAAAGGGAAAGTGGAAGCGGACAAAATGAGCAGTCTTCTTGGGAAAATATCAGGCCAGGCTGACCGGGCAGGGCATGTTGTGCGGCATGTTGGAAACTTTACCCGCAGTCATGAAATGAAGCGCGCATTACTGGATTTAAATATATTGGTTGGTGAGACCCTGAGCCTGGCTGAAATTGATACCAGTAAATATCGGGTAGCATGTGGTGTGGAACTGGCCAAGCCGCTACCGCAGGTATTTGCGGATCATTTGCTCATTCAGCAAGTGCTGCTTAACCTTATCCGTAATGCCTGTGAAGCCATGGAGGAAATTGATCAGCACAAAAGGCAACTGACAGTCAAAACAGAAGGGATCGAGAATGACTTCATCAAGGTTTCAGTCTGCGATCAGGGGCCGGGACTAAAGCCTGATGAGTTGGAGCAAATGTTCGAGCCGTTTTTTACTCTGAAAAAAGAAGGCATGGGTTTGGGTCTTTCTGTGAGTTGCTCAATTATTGAGAACCATGGGGGTCGTTTATGGGCGGAGAGACTTCCTGGAAAAGAATTTGTAGTTTGCTTTACCCTGCCAGTTACCGGAGAGTTATGTAATGGAGACTGATCTGACTGTTTATATTGTTGATGATGATGAGGCGGTGCGCGATTCCTTATGCGAACTGCTGGCATCAGAAGGGCTGCAGGCACAAGCTTATTCCTCAGCCAGCGACTTCCTCAACAGGTGCAGCCCTTCCATGCTTGGTTGCGCATTATTCGATGTACGCATGCCGGAAATATCTGGCCTGGAATTATTGCAACATCCGAAATTTAAACGACTTGGCATGCCTGTTATCATGATTACAGCCTATGGTGATGTGCCCATGGCCGTAAAAGCTATCAAGTTTGGTGCAGTCGACTTTATAGAGAAGCCCATTGATAGTGAAAACTTGCTGGAATCTATCTGGCGATGCTTCAAAGATTATAATGCGCAACGGGTCAAATGTGAGGAGCGCATAAAGTTTACTGAATGTCTGGCGCAATTGACCCCGCGTGAACGGGAAGTTATGGATTTGCTTGTACAGGGGAAAACGAACAGGGAAATTGCCGAAAGTTTCGGCCTTAGCCCCAGAACAGTTGAAGTTCATCGCGCTGCAATCAAGCAAAAACTGGGAGTGAAATCACTATCCGAGTTAGTGCGTCTTGCACTGTTGGAGCAAGGTGCTATCTGATCTCTTTTCTATGCCAATGGCTGCCAATTGCTGAACATCGCGGCCTGACCGGAATAACGGCCATCGCCATCCTGTAGATTCCAAACCGTGGCATAATCAATCAGAAAATGTTTGCCACTGCTGGAAATTCTCACTCCGGAATAAT
>Ga0316192_10001594_pt1 | contig 16718 bp, 16 predicted proteins | sample MerIslwburrow_MG_FD_204931 | JGI IMG/M metagenome (GOLD analysis project Ga0316192, IMG submission 204931) | Coastal sediment microbial communities from Maine, United States - Merrow Island worm burrow | ecosystem: Environmental > Aquatic > Marine > Coastal > Sediment | place: USA: Maine...
ACACATGGAAAACCCCGACCCCTTTACGTTTCAGCTATTTTTGCCCTTTTTTGTAACGGTTTCCGTAACGCCTTACATTAAAAAACGTTATTTTTACCGTTACAAAAAGTCGTTTTCCGCGTTCAAACTAAAACACAGCGGAGGCGTTACAACTAAAAAGAGGCGTTACAATGCCACGTTATACACGAAAGGAATTTATTAATTTATGCGGAGACGCCCTGTCCGCCTCGGATTTACGCGTAAACATTAAACGGGGAAAGGTCGTCGAGGATAGCGGCTTTATTGACTCGAGCCACGCAACGAACGCGGAGTTCGTCGAACGTTGGAACGAACTTGCAAAGGAGAAAACACAAAACAAACCAAAGGCCAAAAACTCGAAAGCGAAAGCGGCTCCCAAAAAGAAAGCCCCCGAAAAAAAAGCGGCTCCAGTAAAAGAGGAGAAACCCCAGGAGGAGGAACCCGATTTTTCAGACAGAGGGGACGCGCTGTTTTCCGACCATGAATTAAACCAGGCGACAACTGTTAGCCTGGATAAAATGATAAAGCGGACGAGTATTTTAAAAGCCCAGGAGTCAATTAGATTAGATCGGTTTAAAAAACAACGTCTCGAGGGGAAAGTAATTCCGACGGATATGGTTAGAGAAATTTTCGCGCAACATTTTAAAAACGTAACGGACGAGTTTTATCAATCGGCGGACAACCTAGTTACAGAAATCAGCGAGTCGATCGGAGCGAGTCGGGACGAAATGGTTAAACTCAGGAGCAAATTAAAAAAAGAAGTTAACCAGGCTGTTAAAATTGCAAAGGATCAAAGCGAAAAAGATATTCTCGCGATCGTTGAAAAATATTCTGAAAGTTTACACAAAGTCGGATAAATGAGTTTAATACCACACGCCCAGGATTTAATAAGGTCTCACGATCACACGTTAACGGACATTGAACCGAGCGCCTGGGCGGAGGAGCGGCGCGTAATGTCTAAAGACGTTAGTTCGTTTCCTGGTCGCTGGACATACGAGCGGACGCCGTACACTCGAGAAATTATCGACTGTCTCAGCCAAAACCACCCCGCCAGGATCGTCGCAATAATGAAAGGCGCTCAAATTGGAATTTCGGCGGGAGTTATCGAGAACGGAATAGGTTACATTATAGAACAACAACCCTCGAACATTATGTTTTTATCGGGGGACGCGGAATTGTCAACGGAGGCCATGACTGGAAAAATTGACCAAATGATCGAGAGTTGCGGTCTCCGACATTTGATCCGACCGAATATCGTAAGTAAACGAAACGTTCGAACTGGAGACACGGCGACGAGTAAAGAATTTCCAGGGGGACGGTTGTTCTCAGGTTCGACAATGGCTTTTAATAAGTTCGGGCGCCAGCGTTCTATTTGTTACGGGTTTATTGACGATTTCGAAGTAGCCCCAAAATCTGACGAAAAGGCGGGTTCGATTACTTCTTTAATCGAGCAAAGATTTGCGGCCTTTTATCCGCGAATGAAATTATTTTATATATCGACGCCCGAGTTAAAACAGTCCTCCAATATTGAACCCGTTTACAAACTGGGAGACCAGCGCCGTTATTTTGTCCCCTGTCCAAAATGCGGAGAACATATTGTTCTCGAATGGAATATTGAAATCGACGGAAAGGAAAACGCGGGGGTTTCCTGGAAGTTAGACGACCGCGGGCGTTACCTGGAGGGATCGGCTGGTTATGTTTGTCAGAATTGCGCGAACTTTTATCACATTGACCGTTATAAATACGAGATGAATTTAGCGGGCGAATGGAGACCAACGGCGGAACCGTCGGAGGCTAATTATTTCAGTTATCACATTTCGAGCCTTTACGCCCCTCCTGGAATGTATAACATCGAATATTATGTTCGCCAATTTATAAAGGCTTACCCCCAGGGAGGAAAACCAAACATCGGCCAGTTAAAGACATTTTATAACGTTGTCCTGGGGCAAACCTGGGAGGATCGCGGAGAGAGTCCGAAAGCGACGGAGTTAAGTAAATGGACGCGAGATTATCAAATAAACGAACTCCCCGAGAGTTTATCCCTGGAGGACGGGAACGGGTTAATTATGCTCGTTACAGCCGCGGCGGATTTAAACGGAAAAAACGACGACGCCCGTTTGGACTGGGAGGTTACAGCCTGGACAGAGAACGGCGCCAGTTATTCCATTGCTCACGGATCAATCGGGACATTTATTCCAAACGAGGCAAAAAAGAAAGTTAAAGTCGATCGCGAACATTGGACATATAGACACGGCCAGGCGAGGAGCGTTTGGCCTTTGTTCGAGGAAATTATGCAAATGCAATTTAAAACAGATACAAACCGCGCAATGTCTATTTTTATGGCTGGAATTGATACGGGACATTATACGGCGGAGGCTTACGAATATATCGACAAAACAAATTTTCCCGTCGTTGGTTTAAAAGGTTCGGACGATAGTAAAATGAGAAAATACGGCGTCGACACTCCAGTTTTTAAATTTGCAAAAGAAAGGGCGAAACTTTATATCCTGGAGGTTAACCAACTAAAAGACGAACTCGCGGCGCGAATGAGTTTAAAATGGATCAACGAGGACGGGGACACTCCCCAGCCCGCGGGATTTATGAATTTTCCCCAGCCAGCCGACGGCCTTTATACAATGAACTCTTTTTTTAGTCATTTCGAAAGCGAGCATCGAATAGCGGAAACAAACAGAGCGGGCGAATATATCGGGAGCCGCTGGGTTAAAAAGAACTCAGCCGCTCAAAATCATTTTTGGGACGTTCATTTGTATAATATGGCAATAAAAGAAATTTTAACTTACGCCGTTTGTAAAGCGGAAAAGATCACGCGACCGAATTGGAAAAGCTATTGCGAAATAATTAGAAAGGCGGCGGGACTTTAAAAAGACGATTAAATAAATTACTTTTGAAATAAAATTTTAACCTCGAAATTATGGCCGAATACGAAACAGCTTACGCGTATATAGAGACAGCCACCAGTTTAAAACAGAAAGTCGCTTGTATTGATTTAGTTATCGACGGCCTTTTAAATTCAGCTTTAAAAGCGGTCGAGAATGAAGATATTTCCGAGTATTGGTTAGACGACGGACAGACAAAAATTAAAACTGTTTACCGATCCGCTAACGGAGTAATGGAGTCGATAAAAGGGTTCGAGAAAATCCGAAACATATATTTAAACAGGATCAACGGTTTTTCCGTCCAGTTAATTGATAAAAATTCAAATCTTTAAAAAATGGCCTGGTATAACAATTTATTTTCGTCAGATCAAAAAGAAAAAATAACAAGTATAACGCAAGTCCGCCCAGGAGCGACCAGCGGAGCCGAGCCAAAAAATTCGGGTTCCTGGGGGCAATGGTCGCCAATTCATTATCACAGTTTCGACGGAGAAAAAAACCCTGGAGAGATCGGATATATTAGAAAATATAATATTGATTATAACGGCCTCCGTTTACGATCCTGGCAAAGTTACCTCGAGTCGGATATTACCCAGGACGTTGTTAAAAAATTCGCCCTTTGGGTTATTGGTAGCGGATTAAAACTCCAGGCCGAACCGAAAACGGGTTTAATAAATGAACTCGGAGAGGATTTCGACCGCGAGTCCTGGACGCGCGACCTCGAGGCTCGTTTTACCATTTTCACAAATTCCGAGCAATCGGATTTTAAAGGAATGGACGACTATAATACTCTAACTTTCGAGGCGTTCAAATCGGCAATAATAGGCGGCGACGTCCTTTGTGTTCATCGTTTTAAGGACGGTAAATTAACAACTCAATACATCGACGGGGAGTTGGTCGTTAATCCAGCTATGAACTCGGCGGAGGCTAAAGCGGTCGAGAAACGAAAAAACAAATTAAAACACGGCGTCGAACTAGATAAGAACGGAACTCATATCGCGTATTTTATAAGACAGGACGACGGCGGAGTTATGAGAATCCAGGCGCGGGGAACCAGGACAAAACATCATTTCGCGTATTTGGTTTATGCTTTAAAATACAGACTCGACAGCGTCCGAGGTTTACCGTTAATCGCGGTTGTAATGGAGTCGCTTAAAAAAATCGACCGTTATAAGGAGGCGACAATAGGGAGCGCGGAGGAGAGAGCGAAAGTCGTTTATTCAATAGAACACGCCGCGTTTTCAACTGGAGAAAATCCATTAATGAAAAACGTTGCGGCCAGCTTTAACGCGAACGCCGTAGTCCAGGACGACGACGAGGACAAGGGAGAACAGACAGCGCAAAAGGTCGCAAAGTCAACAACCCGCCAGGCGTTTAATATGCCAATCGGAGCGACATTAAAAGCCCTGGAATCTAAAAACGAATTATATTTTAAAGATTTTTTCTCGACTCACGTTAATTTGATTTGCGCGACGATAGGTATTCCGCCCGAGATCGCATTAAGTAAATACGACTCCAATTTTTCAGCGTCTCGAGCGGCTTTAAAAGACTGGGAGCATACAATGAAAGTAACTCGAATTTTTTATTCGAAACAAACATATAAACGTTTTTATTCCCTTTGGTTTACACTCCAGGCTTTAACGGATAAAATCCAGGCTCGCGGTTTTACGTCCGCCTGGAGATCAAAAGACTGGTTAACCCTGGAGGCTTACAAGTTCGCCAGGTTCGTCGGAGCAAACGTCCCACACATCGACCCAGTTAAGGAAGTCCAGGCCGAACGCGCGAAACTCGGCGCCCTGGGAGTCAATTTACCATTATCAACGGCGGAGGCCGCGACGGAGAGTTTAAGCGAGGGAGATTTTGCCAGCAACGCGGAACAATTCCAAAGGGAACTCGAGGGGTTCGAGGTCGAACAGGAAAAAAACGAAGAACCTGGAGAGGAATAAAAATAAAATTATAACTTTGTCAAATGGCTAGAGAAATCCTTTTATATTTTCCAATTCACGCTTTTACAGCGGAGGACTTTATTAATAGAATGGAGGAGGCGAAAAACGAGGAGGTTTTAATTCGTTTTAATTCCCCAGGCGGAGACGTCTTTAAAGGAAACGGAACAATTACAAAAATCCGCGAGCATAAAAAACCAGTTAACGGAATCGTCGACGGTTTAGCCGCGTCAATGGCTGGCGTTATGTTACCATATTTAAACAACGTTAAAGCTACAAACGTCTCGTTTATTATGATCCACGCCGCGAGCGACGGGGGACAAACAGACCCAGGACGACAAAAAGTCCTCCGAAAAATTAACGAGGATTTATTAAAAGCATTTCAAAACAAAGTCGACGCGAATAAGTTTCGAGACATTGCGGGCGTTTCCCTGGAGGATTTATTTTTAAACGACGCTTTTATCGACCGCGACGTTTGGTTAACCGCGGCGGAGGCGGAAAGCATCGGATTAGTTGACGAAGTTATCGACATTAATTCGGAAGATTTTACAGCAATCGAAAAAAACTTTGCGGCTTTTAATGAAAAAATATTATTTTTGAACCAGCAAAGTATTAAAGACGACCCCGAAAATAAAAAAACGGATAATCAAAAACCTGAAAAAATGACAAAAGCGGAATTAAAAGAAAAACACCCCGAAGTTTACAACGCAATTTTTAACGAAGGCGTTACAAACGGAATTAAAGAAGGCGAAAAATTAGAACGCGACCGCGTTTCGGCCTTTGCAAACTTTTTCGAAGCTGACGGAGAGGGAGTTATTAAGTCAATTAAAGACGGCGACGAGTTCAATTCGACGGCCTTGTCAGATTTGACACAAAAAGCATTAAAAAAAGGCGTTGAAGCAAGCGCCGAGGACGAAAGCCCAAAAGACACGGACAACGCCGACCCAAAAGCGGAGGACGATAAAAATAACGATCCAAAAGCGGAGGACGACAAAAGCGCCGATCCAAAAGCAAAAGAGAAAGCCGAAAACATGAAAAGTTTTCTCGCTGAGGTCGACACGAATTTAGGTCTCAAAAATTAATCTAAAAACCAAAAATTAAAAATTAAAATCCCGCGCTATGAGTACAGTTACAAAAGTTATAGACACTTCAAATCTTCAAGGGAACGACTACGACGTTTCGAAAGTATTTCTCCGAAACATTATTTCCCAGGAGGAGACTTTAAATAACGCGACAGGCGGCGCCCTAGATTTTGCCCCTGGAACTTTACTCGGGAGAGTTACAGCCAGCGGGAAACTTATTCCTTTGGCCTCAGCCGCTAACGACGGATCACAATACGCCGTCGGCGTTTTAATGACAAACGTCGTTCAACTTGCCGCCGCTGGAGACGCAACGGTTCAAGTTTGTATCGGAGGAGAAATTGCCGAGGACAAGTTGGTTTTAGCTGGAGCGGACACGTTAACAACGACCGTAACAAATAACTCGGCTCGAACAATTAAAGACGTTATCGCTGGTAATACGAAAGGAATACAATTACGATCCGCTCAGGATTTAACTGGATTTGATAACTCTTAATTGAAAACAAAAATTTAACATAAACTCAAAATCTAAAACCCGATAAAATGGCACAAATAGCAACAACCGACGCCAGGAACGTATTTACAAAAAAAGTAATAGACGTTTATAAAGAGCGCCCAGTAGTATTTAATTTCTTACGCTCGTTTTTTCCTAACGTCGAAAGCGACACAAAAGAGGTTTCTATTGAAGTACAAAGAGGCTCCGAGTTTATCGCGGTTGACGTTGAGAGAGGAACCGAGGGACAGAGAAACACTTTCTCCAAAAGTTCCGAAAAAATAATCGTTCCTCCTTATTACAGAGAGTATTTCGAGGCGACGGATTTGGACTTTTACGACCAACTTTTCGGCGGAGCAATGGACAGCGTCGACGACGTAACTTTTGCGGGCTGGTTAGACAGAATGACCGAAAAACTGGTTATGTTACGAGACAAAATCGAGCGAGCCTATGAGGTTCAATGCGCTCAGGTTTTCGAGGACGGAATAGTTCAACTCGTAAACGGAGACAATATCGACTTTAAAAGAAAAGCCCTTTCATTGGTTGCACTTGGCGCGGGTTTCCGTTGGAACGAAGCGACTGGGGTTCCTTTGGACGACCTGGAAACCGCTTGTACTTTTATCCGTACAACTGGAAAAGCCCAGGGGGGAACGTATAACGTTATAATGGGAGCGGGCGCACTCAGCGCGTTTTTAAATAACGTTCAAGTTAAAGCCCAGGCAGATATTAGACGAATGGCACTTGTTGACATTACGTCGCCACAAAAAGACGCCCTCGGCGGCGCCTTTCATGGTCAGGTAACGGCTGGATCGTACATTTTAAATATTTGGACTTATCCCGAGTATTACGACACAGCGGCGGCGTCAAATATTCCTTATGTAGCTGACAAAAAAGTCGTAGTTATACCAACGACGCCTCGTTTTAAACTTGGTTTCGGCGCGGTTCCTATGGTTTTCAGAGACGAAAGGAGAGCGGAGTTCCCCGAGTTCATTAAACAAACTCGCGCGGCCTTTGTAATTGGAAACAGAGTCGACGACAGAGGAGACAAGCATATTTTTGACATTAAATCGGCTGGGATAGCTGTTCCCGTTGCCGTGGATCAAATACATACGACTCAGGTTCTAGCTTAATTGTTTTAAACTAAAATCAATAAAATGAAAAAAGGAACAATAAAAGCCCTAGCGGTTAGCGGAGGCGGAAACCACATTTTTCGAAATGGGGACAAAGTAACCGAAAAGCAATTTCCCGAAAATGAATTTTCCAGGCTAGTCGCCGAGGGATTTATTACACCCGAGGAAATTGAGGCCGAAAAAAGCGTTAAAGAGATCGAAAAACTATTGTCTGAAATGGACGGGTTCGGAGATATTGACGTTTTAGTAGCTGGGGACGAACGTAAAGGAGTCCAGGAGGCCGCGGAAACCCGTAAGACTGAAATTCGACAAAAGAGTCAGAAAGACGCTCAAACGTCGAACGAAAAGAAAGCGGAGGCCGCCAAAGTTGAAACGTTAGGCAAAATCGAAAACGCTAAAACAGCGGGAGCAATTAAAGCGATCATCGCGGGAAATTCTGACGAGGATATTTTAAAAGCTGGAGCCGCTAAATTAGAGGAGTTCGACGCCGCTAAAAAATTGGAGGACGAAAAGAAAGCCGCCGATAAAAAAGCCGCTGACGAAAAGAAAGCCGCCGCCAAAAAAGCCGCGGATAAAAAATAAAATTGAAATTTCAATAAAATAATAAAGCCCGCCCAATACCAGGGCGGGTTTTTTTTTGACTATGAGCGACGGAGGAACATTATTAAAAAGCCGACGAGACTGGCAGAGGTTCACAACCTCGGGCGGGTTCGAAACGGAGTTATGTTTTACCAATCCAACCTCGGGACAAATGGCCACAATTAACGGCCTGGGAATGAAACACAGAATCGGAGTCGATCCCGATACTGGAAACGTTATTTCCTCCCGAAACTTTCACATTTCATTTACTGAGGCCGCGTTATTGGCGTCTCCTTATGTTACCAGGGACAGCGAAAACGAGTTAAATATTACGGGACACCTGGTCGATTATGTAGACTCGACAGGAGTAAGCCGAAAATATAAAATAACGGAACCTTTCCCCGACGAAACAACTGGCGTTATTTATTGTAATTTAGAGTTTTATAATGGCTGAGTTAACTGGTAAAATAGCGCCCCAACAATTCGAAACTTTACGGGATCAAATCGCGGCAATTATTACGCTCGAACTCGCGGCACAATACGCCCTTTATTCGCCCGCGGAACTGGTCGCCGATCCGAAACAAAAAGTTTTAAACGCTCCCGTTTATATCGAAAGAATGGTTCCCGTTACGATCGACGAAAAGGAAGTCGTAAACGTACAATTCGCGTTCGGAGACTTTGAGGGATCGAGCCAGGTTACGACCTCGGATCAGTCCGACGCCGTCCACACGTTTTTTATTGACTGTTATTCCAAAGGAGAGGCCAATTCCGCCGACTCAGCAAGTAAGGACAGCCGTTTAAGATTACAACGACTCGTCGGAGCCGTCCGCGCTATTCTAATGAGTCCTCATTATATCCGCCTGGGATTTGATCCGCCGTCGATTAAACGTCGTAAAATAACACGCCTGGAAATGGCAGAGCCAAAAAATGAAGCCGACGCCCAGGCCGCAACGATCGGACGAATTATTTTCGACGTCGAAGTTCCCGAGGTTGTCGAGTTAATAACTCCAGGAGCATTAACAAAAAGTTTAACACAAGTTAAACTCGTCGATACCGATTTCGGGTTTAAATATGAAATTGACACCTAATAAAAAATATTTTATTAGCGTTATAAAGAAAAAATTATAAATTTGTATTAACTTAAAAAATTAAAAAAATGGCTATTTCCACCGCAGTAGGTTCCGAACGCGTTTCTCGAGTTGTCGGATATATTTTAACCCCTGGATTTTTTCAAGAGTCAACCCCGAACCTCCCTCAGCGCGTCGTTATTCTCGCGGAGGGTAATACAGCCAATCAAGCGAATTTCGTAGATACAGCGAATTATCCAATTACCAGCGCGAAAGCGGCGGGAGATATTTTCGGCTATGGTTCCCCTGTTCACTCTATAATGAGAATTTTACGCCCACCAACAGGCGGCGGAATTGGAGGAATACCGACAATCGTTTATCCACAATTAGAGCCAGGAGGCGGCGTTGCTCAAACGTTAACAATTACAGTAACGGGAGCGGCGACAGGAAACGCAACGCATTTTATCGCGGTCAATGGCCGAACGTCGCTCGACGGACAGCCTTATAGTTTCGTCGTAACTGACGGAGACACCGTTACACAAGTCGCGACAAAAATAGCGGCCTCAATAAACAATATTTTAGGCGCTCCAGTTACGGCGGTTTCAGCCCTGGGAGTTGTTACGTTAACGGCTAAATGGGCGGGCGTAACTAGCGCGGAAATTGACGCGACAGTCGACAACCAAAACAAGCCAGTCGGATTAACTTACGTTTCCGTCGGAGTAGTTGCGGGAGCGGGCGCGACAGATATAAGCGGCGCGACGACTCAATTAGCGGGGAACGAATGGAATACATTAATCGTAAACAGCCACAACGCGGCAACGTTTGACGCCCTGGAGTTGTTAAACGGAACTCCTGACCCTGACACGCCGTCGGGACGTTATACAGGAATAATTTTCAAACCTTTTATTTCAGTTTGGGGATCAAAACTTTCAACGGTTGCGGGACTGGTTGCAATTACTGACGTCGCCGCGAGACTGGATCAAGTAACTCACGCCCTGGCGCCAGCGCCAAACTCGGACGGGTTTACCTGGGAGGCCGCCGCCAATATGGTCGGACTATTTGCGCGAATTATGCAAGACAGCCCACACAAAGACGTTAACGGACAAACTTATTCCGATATGCCAGTTCCATCGAACGAAAATATCGGAGAAATGGCCGACTATGAAAACAGAGACACCCTTTCGAAATCGGGATCGTCAACGGTTAATTTAAACGCTGGTAAATATGAAGTCCAGGACTTTATAACAACTTATCATCCAGCGGGAGAGGAGCCGCCACAATATCGTTATTGTCGTAATTTAATGATCGACTTTAACGTTCGATATTCTTATTTTTTGCTGGAGCAAATTAACGTCGTTGATAAATCAATAGCGCCGAGCGATCAGCCTATTAAAGTCTCGGGAGTTATTAAGCCGAAACAATGGCTCGCGATCGTTTCAAAAATGGCCGAGGATTTAGCAGAGAGAAATATTATTGTCGAGCCTAGTTTTACAAAAGACAGTCTCGACGTTGGAATTTCTGACGTAAACCCTGACAGATTAGAGACATTTTTTAGATATAAACGTTCGGGTTATGTCCGTATCGCGTCAACAACTGGCGAGGCTGGATTTGCGTTCGGAGTAAGATAAAAACTTTTAATAATTAAATACAAAACAAAATGAGCGCAATAGGCGGAGATATTATCGAGGTTACTTGTAACCATCCAACACTCGGAGACTTTACGTTTTACCCTAAAGGATCGGAGGACTCAACTTATGATTTAGGCGGTTTTCGTTCGGCTGACGAGGCCAACGGCGTCGACGGATCGGGAGCAATGATCGACCAAATGAACCGCGTTCGTTGGTTTTTCGAAATAGTTTACGCCTGGGAACAGTCAACGACTGACGACCTGGCTAACATGAAATCCCTGGGCGCCGATCCTGTCCCTGGAACTTGGACGTTTACTCACATAAACGGCTCGGTTTACAGCGGTAGCGGAAAGCCAGTCGGAGACATTCAAGGAAACGGAAACGCTGGAACATTTAGCGCGAAAGTTTCGGGAGGCGCCGACCTGGAGAAGATAGTATAATAAACAATTCAAACTAAATACAATGAGTAAACCCGTAGTAAAAACGGCTCAAATTGCCGTTTCGCGCGACGTCGCGGAGAAAGATTTGGAACGCTGGTTAAATTACAAGCGAATCGGAATAACAAAACGCGAGAATATGCGAGATAATATCGACATTCTCGTCGACGCTGTCCAGGACGGACAATTAGTCGTCGAGGAAAATTGTTCGATAACTCAAAAATTAGCCTGGCCACCTGAGAACGAGGACGGAGAGGTTAAAATAACCGAGTTAAATTATGTCCCTCGTATGCACTTTTCACAGATACAACCGAAATTAAAAGGGATCAAACCAGGAGACACGGAAACCCGTTTATTAGGTTACGCGGCGGCCTTATCTAGTCAACCGATCGGGATTTTAAGAAAACTCGACACGGTCGACCTGGCAGTTATGCAAGCGGTCGCGGTTTTTTTCTTATAGGCGGAGGAGAGGACAGTAACGGAGAAATCCAATCCGACCAAACCGCCCTCGAAAATATGGTCGTTTCGGTTATAACTCAATTTAATTGGAGACTGTCCGACGTCGAGAGCCTTTTTATTGACAGTCAGGACATTTACGGCCTGGGGTTTTGGTATAACAAAGCCCTCGAAATGGATAAAAAATATCAAGGGTTAAAGAAAAAATCGAACTAAAAAACTAACTTTGTCTTTATGCCTCGAGGTTTAGTTATACCGTCCATTTTTACCGCCGTCGACAAATATACGGCTCCCGTTCGCGCAATGGCAAACGCGACTCAAACTTTTGCCGCAAAAGCAAGCACAAGTCTAGCCCGCGTAAACCGCGGGTTTAGGCGTTTAATGTCGCCCGTTACCAGGTTAACGCGGGCGCTGGGATCATTCGGTTTATTTCTAGGAGGCGCCGCCCTCGTTACAGCGGGGGCGAACGCGATAGGGGTTTTTAAAGACTTTGAACAGGCAAACGCCCGTTTAAATTCGATAATGAGTAACACCGTCCAGGAGGAGACCGCGTTAAGATTACAGGCGAAACAATTAGGCGCGACAACGGCCAAAACAGCGGCGGAGGTCGTAGGTTTACAAGAGGCGTTCGCGCGTCTCGGTTTTGAGGCTCCGCAAATTGCGAACATGACTCAGGCAACTATTGACGGATCAGTAGCAATGAACGCCGAACTCGACGAAACGGCTAACCTGGTCGGGGCAATGGTTCGAACGTTCGACAAATTTGGATCGGCTGACGCTCCGCAAATAATCGACCAATTAACCCTTTCGACTCAAAAATCAGCGTTAAACTTTGAAAAGCTAGGAACGTCGCTCCCTATTGTAGCGGGAGCCGCTAACGCCGCGGGAATACCTTTCGAAACTCTTTTATCCTTACTCGGGAAACTTTCCGACGCTGGAATCGACGCGAGTTCGTCCGCGACTTCATTAAGAAATATTTTCCTCGAGTCCGCAAAAAAGGGAGACAATTACGGCCAAATTTTAGAGCGTATAAAAAACAACCAGGACAAGTTAACAGCGGCGAACGACGCGTTCGGAAAACGAGCCGCGGTCTCGGCCTCAGTTTTGGCCAATGCAATCGACGGAACCGCCGAACTGGATAAAACTATTCGCTCCGCCGCTAAAGGAATGGAACTTTCGGGAGTCGCGACCAGGACAGCCAACGACCAATTAAACACGCTCCAGGGAGATTTAACGATTTTAAATAGCGCCTGGGAGGGTTTTATATTAGCTGGAGAGGACGGGACGGGAATGTTTAATAAATTTCTGAGAACAACGATCCAGGTAACAACTGAAATTTTAGCCCTAGCAAGCGGAACGGCGACCGCCTCGAGCGAATTAGACGAAAAAGGACAAAGAGTCCGCGAACTCGCGCAAAGTTCGATAAAATGGCTTAAAATCATCGGGGGAATAATTGCCGCCCTGGTAACTTTCAAAATATTACTATTTGCCGCAAATACAGCGTTAAGCATTTACACCGCCGCCGTTAAGGTTATCGCGTTTGTTTCGAAAGCCTGGACGGTTGCTCAATGGGCAATAAACGCCGCAATGACAGCCAATCCGATCGGAGTTATGATCGTCGGCCTGGCGGCTTTAATCGCGGTCGTTTCCTTAATAATTACTAAATGGAATCAATGGGGCGCGGCGCTGGCGTTGGTATTATCTTTTTTCTCCCCGTTCCTGGCTGTTTTAATGCTGGCCGTTTCGGTCGTTCAAAGTTTCCGACGAAACTGGGATTTAATTGTAAAATCTTTTACAAACGGCGGACTCGTTGCGGGTTTTAAAATGATCGGCGCGACATTAATCGACGCCGTTTTAATGCCATTGCAACAACTCCTCGAACTCCTTTCTCGAATACCTGGGAGCGTTGGAGAGTTCGCGGGCGCTGGAGCGGCTAAAATTTTGGAAATCCGAGAAAATATTGGAGTCAATACAACGACGGACGAAAGCGGGGTTCCGCTGGTCGACACAAATTTAACCAGGGAGACCCTAGCAACTGAGCGAACGGAGAGCCTGGAGCGTCAACAAGTGGACATTAATATTAAAGACCCTGGAAATAACGCGGAGGTCGAGGATAACAATAACGGAAATTTTGACTTAAATTTAGCGTCAACAACTGGAGGATTTTAAATGTTTGATTTAACGATATACGAGACAGGAAACGGCGGGGACTTAATCTTAGGAAACGGAGATTTACAGTCGACGGGATCGTTTTATAATATGATTTATTTAGCCTGGTTCGGAGGAAATGTCGAGGCAATAACCAGGGAGGACGACAACCAACAACAACAACGGTTCGACTATTGGGGAAATCAGCTTTTACACCCCGCGCAACCTTTCCTCCAATGGAATAGCAACCTCGAGAAAGTTTTGGCCGAGAGTCCAATAACTAGCGCCTCCAGGTTAATAATTGAGGACGCGGCCAGGGCAGACCTCGCGTTTTTTGCTGACTTTGGTAAAGTGGAGGTTTCGACTCGAATTTTAGACGTCGACACGTTGGAAATTTCCGCGACGATCCTGGAGCCGACTTTAATAGAGGATAAAACTTTTCAATTTCTTTGGAACGCTACAAAACAGGAGGCAATAATTCCGCACCTTATCGGAACCCCTTTCCAATGGCCGAAAATAAATCGTTTGAAAAATGGAAATTTCGACGGGACTTTTGTTCCTTTAAACTGGGCGCTCGACAATACTTTAAACGCGGCGGTTCTTGTCTTAAATGGTTCCTGTCATATAACAGTCGGAGCGGGGAGCCATATTTTCAGCGTTTACACAGGGCAAAGCTGGACACCTGGACAAAAATATTTAATTACTTGCGAGGTTTTAACCTTTGGAGTTGATCCAGCGGACGACTGGGGAATCGGGTTCGGATCAGTTACAGGCTCCTATTTACGAGAGGCTGGAGACTTTTTATTAATTGACGGGATCGGATATTTTAGCGGAGAAATTACAGCCCCAGCAACCCCAGCGGAACCCGATAATTTGCGCCTGGTTGTTAATTCGAATTTAGCGTTCGGAACGGCGGGAGTTTTTGAAATTACGAATTTGATAGTTAAAAGTATTTAGATTATGGCGGCCACAATTCCAACTTTAAAAGAACTTTACGACAGTATTATAACACAACTCGAGACGGATTTACAAATTTCGATCCCAGTTTTTGGGAAAATATTTATCCGCGCTATTGCGGCAGTTTGGGCGGCCAAATTGAAAATTTATTATTTGGCAATCGCGAACGTTCAAAAAAACATATTTGTCGACACGGCGGAAACGGAGGCAATCGGCGGAACCCTGGAGAGGTTCGGACGGGTTAAACTCGGGCGGAATCCATTTCCAGCGAGAAACGGGGAGTATAATATAACAGTTACAGGAACCCCAGCGGCAACGATCCCAGCGGGCGCGACCTGGAAAAGCGACGACGCGAACGCGAACCCTGGAAAACTTTTTGTTTTAAACTCGGCTCACGTTCAAGTTACAGTCTCAGACACTATTTTAGTCGAAGCCCTAGAGGGCGGCGCGGACTCCCGTTTATTTGTAACCGAAACACTCACGGCAACGGCTCCGATCGTAAATATTGACAGCCTGGCAACCGTCGCGGCGGAGGTCGTCGATCCAGCGGAGGCGGAGGACATAGAAGATTATAGACGAAAAGCGGTCGAGGCTTACCAACTGGAGGCGCAAGGCGGCGCGGGTTCGGATTATCGTATTTGGTCAGCGGACGCCCAGGGAGTCGAAAGGGTTTATCCATATTTGAAAAGCGGAACCGAAAACCAAATCGACCTATTTGTCGAGGCCACAATAGCGGACAGCATAGACGGAAAGGGGACACCGTCCGCGGGACTATTAACAGACGTTCAAGAGGTCGTCGAGTTCGACCCCGATATTACGAAAGCCCTGGAGGATCGAGGCCGACAACCTTTAACAGTTAATCAAATATTTTATACAGCAATAACACCGCTCGACGTTAATATTACGATTTCGAATTTTGTAGGTTTAACCCCAGCCCTCACGACGTTAATAGCGAACACCCTGGAGGCTTTAATTTTAGAAATACGACCCTTTGTCGCCTCGGCTGACGTAGAGGCCAATAGAAACGACGAAATTTCGGTTAACAAACTGGTCGCGGCTGTTCAAGACGTTATCCCAGGGAGTACAAAATTCGACACTTTAACGTTTACGGTTAACGCGGTTCCTATTCCAATAAGCAACCAATTTTTAAACGGAGACATTCCAAATTATAACACCCTGGTTATAACATGAGTTTTATAACAGATCAATTATTAAAATTAACGCGGAGGTTATATCCGACAGGACGAGCGTTTAAGTTACCCGAGAACGGAGTTTTCGAGCGTTTACATATTTCCCTCAATAAAATAGAGGAAACGGCTTATTTGGACGCGGTCGGAATCCTGGACACAATTTTACCCGACAACGATAATTTTACAGAGGGCGACGCCCTAGACTGGGAGGTTCGTTTAGGAATTACACAAAGGGACGGCGTAACCCTGGAGGATCGCAAAGCGGCCATTTTTAGGAAAATGAATCATCCAGGAGACAAGTTCGAACGCGCACATTATTTATTTATCCAACATCAACTCCAGTTAGCGGGTTTCCGCGTTTGGGTTTACGAGAATAAATTTCCCGACGGCGGAGGAGGTTTCGCGACTAAAAGTCTCGCGACCTTTGTAGAGTTGTTTTATAATACCCTCTTTTTAGGAATTTTCCAACATGGCCAGCGACAACATGGCCAAATTCACAATTTTAGCGGATTTGAAAAGGTCGCCAATTTTTTAACAAACCTGGAGGACTCGTTGGTTACTGTCCCAAATGGTCGACAGACTTTTTTTATAGGAGGCGACCAGCCTGGAAAATTTGCCAATGTTTTAGCCGAAAGAGAGGTCGAGTTTCGGAAAACAGTTCTCCAATTAAAGCCAGCGGAATCGGCGGCGCTCCTGGCG
>Ga0316192_10001596_pt1 | contig 16712 bp, 12 predicted proteins | sample MerIslwburrow_MG_FD_204931 | JGI IMG/M metagenome (GOLD analysis project Ga0316192, IMG submission 204931) | Coastal sediment microbial communities from Maine, United States - Merrow Island worm burrow | ecosystem: Environmental > Aquatic > Marine > Coastal > Sediment | place: USA: Maine...
TCCTGACCGCTGTGGCTTTGGCAGCGGTAGGTACGGTAGCGCTGGTGGCTTACGTCCAGTCCGCCGAAGATCGGGCTTTGGCCGACGAGACCCTGGTCGAGGTGTACGTCGTGGAGCAGACGATTCCGCTCGGCACACCGGGAGCCCAGCTTGCGAACTTCGTTTCGATAAAGTCGGTGCCGGCAAAAACTCAGGCCCAGGGCGCCCTGAGCGACCTGGCCGAGGTCGCCGACATGGTAACTGCGGTCGAATTGATTCCCGGAGAACAACTGATAAGTGGGCGGTTTATGAACGCCGCCGCATTCAACCAGCGAAGCGCAGGCGTCGAGGTGCCCGACGGCATGGTCGAGATCACCATCGAAGTCGAACCTGAGCAGGCTGTCGGCGGCCTGCTGCGCCCGGGTCAAGAGGTGGTCGTTATTGTCTCCCTCGACCCCTTCACCGTCGAGTCAAGCGTAGTCGAGGTTGATGGCGAGGGCGTAGGACTACCCTCAGCCGTAGCGGCCGAGGTCGATGGCAAGACCCCGAACATCACCGACACTCTGTTCCCTCGGGCCCTGGTCACCGCGGTACAGGAAGACGAAGGCGGCGGTTTCGAGAGCAGCAGCGAGCGGGCTTCGGCCCGGGTTGAGCAATCCCCGTCCAACCAACTCCTCGTTACCTTGGCCGTTCTCCCCTCAGGCGCCGAGCAGCTGGTGTTCGCTGCGGAGTATGGACGAATCTGGCTGGCCCTGACCCAGGAGTCGGTCTCTGATACAGAAGACGCTCCGGTTGTCTACGGCTCGGTCTTCGAAGGAGCAGGGTCATGAGCGGACTGACACTGTGCTCGTCGAACGACGGCCTCGAAGCGAGACTGGGCAGCATTTACGGTGAGTCGACGTTCCGCCGGGTCTGGTCTGACCAGTGGAGTAACATCGTCGAGGCCACAATGGATCTCTGCGCCGCCGATCCCGAACTGCTGATCGTCGGTGCCGACGTCCGCATGGACGCCACCCGCGAGCTGGTGGGCGAGGTCGATCGCCGCTACCCCAACACCGCGATCGTGGTCTTGGTCGACAGCGAGAATATGTCCCACGCCATGGATCTGCTGCGCCTCGGCGCCCGCGATGTAATCGATGTCGGCCATCCAGACAAGCAACTGCGGGTCTACCTCGATCGTATTCTCGACGTGGCCCGGGCCCGGCGAGAGAGTAGCACCAAGGGCACCGCCGCCCTGCGGCGCCGGGTGATCACCATCCTTAGCCCCAAAGGCGGCAGCGGCAAAACCACAGTGGCGGCCAACCTGGCCGTCGGCTTGGCCCATCGCCAACCGAACAAGGTACTACTCCTCGACCTGGACACCCAGTTCGGCGATGCTGCCACGGCTTTGGGGCTACAACCGGAGCACTCTCTCATCCATGCTCTGGCCTCCCCCCACCTCAAACGCAGTGCCTTGAAGGTGTTCCTCACCCCGCACCACTCAGGGTTGTCCTTACTTCCACCGCCCGACGACCTTGCCGTGGTCGACACCATCGACGCTGACTCGCTCAAGAAGACGATGGCGGCGCTAACCGAAGAGTTCCCGTTTGTGGTGGTTGACACCTCCGCCGGTATCGACTTTGCCTGTCTGGCTGCACTGGAGTTCGCCACCGACCTCGTGTTCGTCTCCACCACCGATGTGCCTGCGGTGCGGGCCATTCGCCGCCAGATCGATGCCTTCGACAAGATCGGTTACACCAAGCAGCGCCGCACATTCGTGCTCAACCGGGCCAACGCCAAGGTTGGTCTTTCCGTGGCCGAGGTCGAGGCCGCGGTGGGCCTCAAGGCCGACTTCCGGGTTCGCAGTAGCCGTATGATCCCGCTGTCGGTCAACCAGGGTACCCCAGTCATCGAGAGTGGTAACGGCAACCTGGCCCGAACCTTCGAGGAGATGGCGGAGTTCTTCGCTCCTACCACCGACGATGCGGCGCAGTCGCGGCGGGCCAAGCGAAAGGACAACTGATGGAGATCGGCGACCTGCTCCGCCAGTCGGCTGGAGCGGCGGGGGCGACACCTCCGATCACGTCCGAAGTTGTCATCCAGGATCCGTTGTTCAACCTGCGGCGCCAGGCCCAGGAGGCGTTGTTCGAACGCTTGGGCCGTCGGTTGTTCGACCCCAACCTGTCCGAGGAACAGCTCAGGGTCTATGTCGTGCAGCAGCTCGACGAGATCCTCAAGGACGAGGTCCAACAGCTCACCATCTCCGAGCGGCATGAACTGGTCGAGTCGATCGGCCACGATCTACTTGGCTTGGGGCCGATCGAGCCTTTCCTGGCCGACCCGACCGTGACTGAGATCATGGTCAACGCCGACGACGCCATCTTCGTGGAACGGGCGGGCCGGGTCTACCTCAGCGATGCCCGGTTCATGACCAACAAACATCTGCGCCAGGTGATCGAACGCATCGTTACCAGTGTCGGTCGCCGGATCGATGAGGCTTCGCCCATGGTCGATGCCCGCTTGGCCGACGGCAGCCGCGTCAACGCCGTCATACCCCCACTGGCCGTCGACGGCCCCATGCTGACCATCCGGAAGTTCGCCCATACGGCCTTTGGCATTGACGACCTGATCCATTTTGGCACCATGAGCCTGGTGGCGGCCCAGTTCCTTGACCTCACGGTCAAGGGTCGGCGCAACATTCTGATCAGCGGCGGTACCGGCACCGGTAAGACCACGCTACTGAACGTGGTGTCCGGCTTCATTCCCGAAAATGAGCGGATCGTCACCATTGAGGACGCCGTCGAACTCAACCTCGATCAGCGCCACGTGATCCGCCTCGAGGCACGACCATCCAACATCGAGGGCAAGGGCCAGATCACCATCCGGGAGTTGGTCCGCAACGCCCTGCGCATGCGGCCCGACCGCATCATCGTCGGCGAAGTCCGCGGTGGTGAGGCCCTCGACATGCTCCAGGCCATGAACACCGGCCACGAGGGTTCCCTCTCCACCCTGCACGCCAACAGCCCCCGTGATGTCCTGGCCCGCCTGGAGACCATGGTGCTCATGGCTGGGTTCGACCTCCCGGTCCGGGCCATCCGCGAGCAGGTGGCATCGGCCATCGACCTGATCGTGCACATCAGCCGTCTCCGCGACGGGTCCCGCCGGGTCACCGACATCACCGAGGTGACCGGGATGGAGGGCGACATCATCTCGCTGTCGAGCATCTACCGGTTCGACCACCGGGCCGGGGTTGATGCCGAAGGTCGCCAGTTGGGCGAGCTGCGCCCCACCGGGCTTCGCCCCATGTTCTCCGAGGAGCTGGCCGACATGGGCCTCGATCTACAGCAGGAACTGCTGGGAGAGATGCCCGACCCCTTCGCCGAGCGGAACGGCCGTCGGTGACCCAACGACGACCCCAGACCAGGAGGCCAACGGCAGCCATCTCGCTCCTCCTCGTGGTGAGCACCGTGTTATCGGGTTGGTTTGCCGCTCCTTCGGCCGCCCAAACCGGGGACGACAAGATCCAGATCCTGAACCTCGGTGAGGACAAGTCTGGCTGGATCACCTTCGAACTCGCCCTGCCGTTCGAACTGCAGACCGCCCCGGTTGCGGCCAACTTCGCCCTGACTGAAAATGACGCGCCACAGAATCTTCAGATCCAACCTCTTTCCTCGGTCGTCGACGTAATCGTCGTGCTCGATACATCGGGAAGCATGCAAGAAGGCTCGGCCCTGGAAGCGGCCAAGACCGCGGCCGCCAGCCTCATTGCCCGCCTCCCCGCTGACGCTCGAGTGGGGGTGGTGGGTTTCGGCGAGACCGCCTCAGTCATCTCGACCCCCGGACTCGATCGGGCCGCAACCCTCGACGCTTTGGCTGCCCTGGAAGCACAAGGGGAGACAGCGCTTTGGGACGCACTTGGACAGGCGGCAGGCCTGGCCGCTGATCTGAACGCCGACCGTCCCTACGTGGTGTTGTTGTCCGACGGTGGCGACACGGCCAGTGTCAACCTCAATCAAACCGACGCCGTCGCCCTTCTCACCCAGTCGGGGGCCGGCCTCTACGCTGTTGCCCTCGAGACAGCCGAGAGCGATCAGGCATCGCTCCAGGCCTCAGTGACCGCTGTCGGCGGCCAGTACCTGCAGGTCACCAACGTCAACGACCTTGATGGCCTCTATGCCGACATTGGATCCCGCCTCACCAACCGCTACCAGGCCGGCTACCAATCAACCCCTGGACTGCAACGCTCAATCATCGTTTCGGTGGCCGACCCGTCAGCGCCTCGGGCAGTGGCCACGGCCCGCAAGTTCATCGAAGGCACGGTCCCCGGGACCGAAGGCGCCGCCCCGGCCGCCGTCAACCCGGCCGGCGACACGACCGAGGCGGCCTCGCTGCCGATCTTCACCCCCGTCGGTCCCGGGTTCTGGGGTAGTTCCCAAGCTCTGGCCGTCGGTGCCGGCGCCTTCTTTCTGGCCCTACTGCTCGGAGCCGTCATGCTCACGATCCCGGCGTCGGAGATACAGCTCGACACCGCGGCCGGGGCCGATCGGGTGGCCGGTCTCAGGACGCGGATCGTCGATTCCGTCGAGGGTGCGATGCGCTCAAGCAAGGGCGGCCGCAGTCGCGTCGACAAAGCCCTTGACCTGGCCGATATCAACCTGCGGTCCGGCGAGTTGGGTATCGCCACCGTGGGAATCTTCTTCGTCAGCTTCCTCGTCTTCTCCTACCTCGGCGGATTCGTGCTGGGAGCCCTGATCGCCGTCATCCTTGCGCTCGTGCCTTACCTGTACCTTTCATCCAAGGTCGGACGACGTCGCCAATCTTTCGCCAATCAACTCACCGATGCCCTGGGTGTGTTGTCCGGAGGTCTGCGAGCCGGGCGATCTCTACCTCAGGCCGTGGAGTACGTGGCCCAGGAGTCCCCGTCACCAATCGCCGACGAGTTCCGCCGCATCGTATTCGAGGCACGGGTCGGCCGCGACGTCACCGCCTCGATGCTCATCGTGGCCGAACGCATGGAGAGCGAAGACTTCAAGTGGGTGGCCCAGGCCGTTGACATCAACCGGGAAGTCGGCGGCGATCTCACTGAGGTGCTCGACAACGTGGCGGAGACCATCCGGGACCGCCGCAATATTGTCCGTCAAGCGCAGGCCCAGTCGGCCGAGGGCCGGGCCACCGGCTGGGTTCTTCTAGTCATGCCCGTTTTGATCTTCGCCTTCATGAGTTGGCGCACCCCCGAGAACACCAAACTGTTCCTGTCCGATTCGCTCGGCCGCATCCTGTTGGCCGTTGCCTTGACCGGCATGATCGTCGGTTACTTCTGGATTCGCCAACTCGTCAACATCAAGTACTGAAAGGAGCATCGCCAATGTGGATTGTCTGGGCTGGCTCGATCTCGATCATCTCCTCCATCCCGCTGGCCTGGTGGGCTCTGCGCAGTGGCCAGGATCAGCGGCGAGGCGTGCCCAACCTGTCTGATCAGGCATCGGGCCTCAGGGACATAAACCTCAATCGTTCGGTTCTCGACCGGATCCTCGCCCCCGTGGTCTCAGGCTTGGGTGGTCGGGTGCTGCGCTTTACTCCCGCCGGGTGGAAGGCGGCCAAGGCCACGGCCTTGGCCAAGGCTGGCCTCTTAGGCCGAGTCTCGGCGGAGCATGTTTTGGGTGCCAAGCTTGTCATGCCCATCCTTATTCTGCTCGTGTTCGGCTTTCGCTTCATCGCCACCCCGACGTTCTCATCGTTCCTTCTGCTCCTGACCATGCTTGTTAGTGGTTTCGTAGCACCTGACCTGCTCGTCAAGGCTGCCGCCGACCGCCGGGCCGACGAGATCACCAGGCTGCTCCCCGACATGCTCGATCAGCTCACCATCTCGGTGGAAGCCGGCCTCGGCTTCGAGGCGGCCCTGTCCCGCATGGTCGCGGCGGATGAAAACGCCCTGACCACCGAGTTCGCCCAGATGCTGCGGGACGTACGCCTGGGGACGTCCCGGGGTGATGCCCTCACCGACCTGGCCGACCGGACCCAGGCCGACGATGTCCGGACGATGGTGCTCAGTCTGCGCCAAGCGGAGACCTTAGGCGTACCGTTGGCCCGGTCCCTACGGACCCTGTCAGGGGAGATGCGGGATAAACGACGGCTCCGAGCTGAAGAAAAGGCCAATCAGCTACCGGTGAAACTGATCTTTCCCCTCGGGTTGTGCATCCTGCCCGCGATGTTCATCGTCCTGCTCGGACCGGCCATGCTCTCGTTCCGCGGCACCTTCTGAAAGACTGCAGTTATGACTGAATTTGGGCTTCCATCGTCACGCCCTCAGTTGGCTTCAACATTGTTGTGGGAGGTTCGCCAAGGAGCTTCGGTTTCTCTGGGGATGGGACCCGTCGCCACCGGCTTCGACCCACTCGACACCATCCTCGAGGGGGGCTTTCTGGCCGGTGAGGTAGTCCTACTCGGTGGCCAACCGGGGGCGGGCAAGACGGCATGTGCCCTCCAGTGGGCTCGCCACATGTGCCGCCAAAACCGCCGGGTGACCTTCGCCTGCTTCGAACACGACGAACCCTCCTTGTTGACCCGACTGCTGATCCAGGAACTGGCCACCGTGGCAACCACCATTGACACCACCGAGCAGGTTCGACTCAAGTCGGTGCTACGGGAGCTGATGCTCGGCACCATGTCGGTTGAGGCCGCCATGGCCACCTCTCCAGTCATCGAACAGGTCATCGTCTCACTGGAGTCGTTCTCCACCCACCTGCAACTGTTCCGGCCATCGGCCCAGCGGACGACACCAGCCGATCTACTCGAAGCAGCCGACTCCCACCTCGACGGCGGTGGTGTGCTCTTCGTCGATTACCTGCAGAAGATCCCCGTACCCTCGGCTGCGGACTCCCAGGAGCGGGTCTACCGGTCCATCGAGATGCTGAAGGAGTTGGCCGTCTCCCGACAGGTCACCGTGGTGGCCATCTCCGCCGCATCCCGCAGCAGAGTGGGCGTTGATCGCCTACGTCTGGCCGACATGCAGGGCTCGGACTCCCTGGCCAACGAGTGCGACATCGCCATTGTCATGAACGACAAGATGGCAGCCGCCTCGGACCGTCACCTCAAGTACGACCTGACCCAGGTGGAGGACGCCCGCAAGCGAACAGTGTTCTCCATCGAGAAGAATCGGCGCGGCGAGGTCGATCTACACCTTGAGTTCCTCAAGGACTTCGCCAACTTCCGGTTCAACCCCAAGGGTTCGTTCATGGCCGAATCCCTCGACGACTAGGGTGCACAACACAATCTTGTTGCCGGCGGCGCCGGAGCGGCGTTCGCCCTGCCATCGGCTCACCATGGTTACTTTCACGCTGGCCAGCCTCGTAGCGTCCAACCTTCTCTTCCTGGTACAACCGATCATTGGGCGGGCGCTACGGCCCGCATCGCCCAATCGCTGGGTGTTCAGGCGCGGGTGGCCTCGTACCGACCGGGGACGGAGGCAACCGAGACCAGTGCGACACGATCGGGCTGGGTGGCGATCGGCCTGAACGAACGGACGCTGGCGGAACTCCCGGAGATGTGGCAGCCCGTAGTCGCCGATGGGCCGTTGTGGACCGATGACTATTCCAACGTCCTCAGAGTACTTCGCTGAGGACGACTAACGTCGGGGCGGGCGGCCGCTGCGGATGAAGTCGAGTGACTCGGCGACGTTGCGGGCCACGAACCGCTCCCGGCGGGGAGCGTTTACGAAGCGGGCGGCGGCAGCCAAGGGGAGGGGCGAACCAATGGTCGCTGCTTCCTGGCGAGCGGCCTGCACGGTCTTGACCAGATGGGCGGCCACGATGAACGAACCGGCTCGGTCGTCCAAAGCCTGGCGGGCCAGGCGCTCGCCGACCTCCTCGGCGGGATCGCTGAGTGCGGCGGCCACGGCCCCACAGGGCTCGGGTGGCGGACGCACCCCTGCCCGTCGCTCGTAGCGGCCGGTGTCGTGCGCCAGCCAGGCAGTGAACAGGGCGAGGCGGGCGGTGTGGGGGCCGGGGTCGGCCTGCCAGGCCCAACGGGCGGCTCGGGCGTAGGTCAGACCATGGGTGATGTCGAGCCAGCCGAAGTTGGCGGCAGCGTCGGCTTCGGGGGCCAGGTCGTAGCGGAGTAGCCGCTGGGAGACGGCCAGCGAGACCGCATCGAGCAAGCCTTCGATCCCCGCTCCATCGAGCACGGCCCGGCTCGCGACCTCGATCGGGGTGATGGACGATTCCAGCAGTTCGTTGGCCAGGGCTTCCGGCTGCCAGCCGGTGGTGGACCGGTCGTCGGCGTTGGCCAGGGCGTCAACATCAACCATTGCCAACGCCCGCATGGTCTTGGCCATGTAGGGCAGGGTGTCCTCTCTGGTATCTCCGCTGATGGTGACGGCCAGATGGGGCAACACCGCAGAAGCCCGTTGCGCTCCGACCCGCTCCAGCAGTTCGAACGCCTTCTGGGTGTAGATGGCGCCGTGGCCGAGCGAGGTGTGGTGCGAGGCCACCGCCTCGATGAACCGGTGACGCACCTCGGTCAAGTCGATCTCGACATCGCCAGGGGCAGTGGTGGCCACCGTCCAGGCCATGGCCGCCTGGTAGTCCTCGGCCTCCATGGCGGCGGCGAAGTCGACCGACGGGTTGGCGGCGGGCAAGGGACGGGGCTGGTGGCCGTGCCCGGTTTCGGACAGACCCGCCAGGCCCTGGACCAGGGCCAACGCCCCTTCGTCGGGAGGCAACACTTCGGCCAGGTGCAGACAGTCGGCGGCCATGGCCAGGTTGTGGCCTGGCCCCCACTCGTTCTGGGCCATGCCCGGCTCGACCCCGGCCCACATGATTTCGGCGTCAGCAACGCCGGTGTCACGCAGGCGCAGTGCGTCACGACTGATCTGACCGGCGTAGTCCCGCTCAATCCCTCGACGCAGGCTCGGCCACAACCGGGCCTGCCGCTCAGCCGTCGTTGGGGCCACGACGGTCACGGTGATGGCACCATCGTCGGCCACCTCCACGTCGTGGGTGGCCACATCCTCCTCACCGATGGTACAGACCCCGTCACACACTCGGAACTTCCAGTTGTGCCACTGACAGGTCACCGCAGGCTTACCGTCGGGCCCGACGGCCAACGATCCGGTGGCCAAGCCATAGCCCTGGTGAGGGCAAGCGTTGTCGAGGGCATGGATCCCCTCGGTTGTGCGGGTCAGCACCACCGGGTGCCCCTCGACCGTCACCATCTTCATCGAGTCGACGGCCAGGTCATCAACGAAACCGACATTTTCACTAGTCATGGCTTTTATAATTGGCGTGTCGGCTAAATTTGTCAACTAGATCCTTTTCTATCTCGTGGTAGCCTGCAGCCATGGGTACGCCGAGTGACAGTCAACGGCGCCTGATCGATCACCTGAAACGGGTCGACGGGGCCACCGTGGCCGAACTGGGCCTCGAGTTGGAGATCACCGGCCCAGCGGTGCGTCAGCAGCTCGACGAGCTGTCGGCCAGCGGTCTGGTTGCCGCTTCGGCCCCGGTCGCAGGTGGAGGCCGGGGGCGGCCCTCAGCCCGCTGGTCGCTGACCACCGAGGCCAACGACCTCTTTCCCGACCGCAACGGTGACCTCGCCGTTGACCTGATCGAATCCATCCGCGAGGTCATGGGCGATGACGCTCTCGACGCCCTCGTCACCGCCCGTTCGAGGCGACAGCGGAAGACCTACCAGGCCGAGTTGGGGGAGACGCCGGTCGAACTCAAGGTCCAGGGTCTGGCCCGAATTCGTAACGACGAGGGTTACCTGGCCGAGGTCACCGACAACGACGACGGCTCATTCAGCCTGACTGAACACCACTGCCCCATCTGTGTTGCCGCCGCCACCTGCCAGGCCCTGTGCCGGGACGAGCTGGAGACGTTCCAGTCGTTGTTCTCCGGCCAGGCCACGGTTGAGCGCACCCAACATCTGCTGTCGGGCGATCAACGTTGCTCGTATCGGATCACGCCCCGCTCAGCAGGCAGGGAGGCGTGATCCGATACGGCGCTGGTCCCCCGATCAGAAGGCTCGACTCACGGGGTTTCGAGCCAGAGCAGTTCGACTCACCGGGTTTCGACTCACCGGGTTTCGACTCACATCGTTTCGAAGGTGAATGCCGAGGGGTCGGTGTCGTCGACCCCGACCACCACCTTGGCTCCTTCGCCCAGGGCCCCGTCCAGCACCAGGATGGCCAACTGGTCGGCCACCTCGGATTGGATGACCCGCTTGAGGGGACGGGCACCAAAGGCCGGGTCGTAGCCGATCTCGGCCAGCAGCGCCTTGGCCTGGTCGCTCACCTCGATGCTGATGCGTCGATCGGCCAGGCGGTTGGCCAGTGAGGCCAGCTGGATATCGACGATGCTCACCAGATCCTCCGACGTCAGCTCGGAGAAGCGGACGATGTCGTCGACCCGGTTGATGAACTCGGGACGGAAGAAGTCCTTCGGTTCGCCAGGTAGGTTCGAGGTCATGATCAGCACGATGTTGGTGAAATCGACGGTGCGACCCTGCCCATCGGTCAGTCGACCGTCGTCCATCAGCTGCAGCAACACGTTGAACACATCGGGATGGGCCTTCTCCACCTCATCCAGCAGCACCACGGCATAGGGCCGACGGCGCACGGCCTCGGTTAGCTGACCACCCTGGTCGTAGCCGACATAGCCAGGAGGGGCCCCGATGAGGCGCGACACCGTGTGCTTCTCCATGTACTCCGACATGTCGAGTCGGATCATGGCCCGCTCGTCGTCGAACATGAAGTCGGCCAGGGTGCGGGCCAGCTCGGTCTTGCCGACCCCGGTCGGGCCGAGGAACAAGAAGGTACCGATCGGTCGGTGGGGGTCGGACAATCCGGCCCGGCTGCGACGAATGGCGCTCGACACCGCCGAAACGGCCTCGTTCTGGCCGATTACCCGCTGGTGCAGCTCCTCTTCCAGCCGCAGCAGTTTTGAGGCCTCGCCCTCCATCAACCGACTGATGGGCACACCGGTCCAGCGGCTCACCACCTCGGCGATGTCCTCCTCGTCGACCTCCTCCTTCAACATGGTCTTCTCGGACTGGAGCTCGGCCAGATCGGCCGTTGCCTGCTCCATCTGCTTCTCCAGCTCGGGCAGTTCGCCGTAACGGATCTGGGCCGCCCGCTCGAGATCCATCTCCCGCTCTACCTGCTGCCGCAACTTCTCGTGCTCCTCCTTGAGCACCTGGATGCGACCGATGGCGTCCTTTTCGTTCTGCCAGTGGGCCTTCATCCCGGCTGATTGCTCGTTCAGGTCGGCCAGTTCGGCTTCCAGCTCCCCCACCCGCTCCTTGGACTGAGTGTCGTTCTCGCCGCTGAGGGCTACCAGCTCCATGTCCAGCTGACGGATACGCCGCTCGACCACGTCGATCTCGGTTGGCAACGAATCGATCTCGATGCGCAGCTTCGACGCCGACTCGTCCATCAGGTCGATGGCCTTGTCAGGCAGGAAACGACCGGTCAGGTAGCGATCGGACAACACCGCCGCCGCCACCAGGGCTGAGTCCTGGATTCGGACCCCGTGGTGCACCTCGTAGCGCTCCTTGAGGCCCCGGAGGATTGCGATGGAGGCCTCAACTGAGGGCTCGCCCACCATGACCTGCTGGAAACGGCGCTCCAGAGCGGCGTCCTTCTCGATGTACTTGCGGAACTCGTCCAGCGTGGTGGCGCCGACCATACGCAGCTCGCCGCGGGCCAGCATGGGCTTCAACATGTTGGAGGCATCCATGGCCGAATCACCCCCAGCACCGGCCCCGACGACGGTGTGCATCTCGTCGATGAAGGTGATCACCTCGCCATCGGCGTCGGTGATCTCCTTCAACACGGCCTTGAGCCGCTCTTCGAACTCACCCCGGAATTTGGCGCCGGCCACCATGGCCGAGATGTCAAGGGCGATGAGGCGACGATTACGCAGACTGGAGGGCACATCGCCCTCGACGAGGCGCTGGGCCAGGCCTTCGACGATGGCGGTCTTGCCGACACCGGGCTCGCCGATGAGGACCGGGTTGTTCTTGGTCCGACGGCTCAGCACCTGGATCACCCGACGAATCTCCTCGTCGCGGCCGATGACCGGATCGAGGTTGCCCGTCCGGGCGTCCTCGGTGAGGTCGCGGCCGTACTTCTCCAGGGCCTGGAACTGCCCCTCGGGGTTTTGTGACGTCACCCGATGAGAGCCCCGCACCTCCTGGAGGGCCTGGAGGATCTGCTCGCGGCGAAGATCGAGGCGGGCGGCAGTGGCGCCACCGGCATCGGGGTTGGCCAAGGCGATGAGCAGATGCTCGGTCGAGACGTACTCGTCACCGAGTTCAGCTCGCACCGAGTCGGCATCGTCGAGCACCCGGTTGCTCTGGCGGGACAGACGGGCCTCGGTGCCATAGGCCTTGGACTGGCCGGCGAGGGCTTCCTCGGTGGCCGTCCGAAGCTGGGCCACGGGGCGCTCAACCTTGGTCAGGAGCGGGAGCACCACCCCTTCGGCTTGACTCAGCAGGGCGCTGAGCAGATGGTCGGGGGTTACCTCAGGGTTCGAATCGGTACCGGCCCGCTCGATGGCGGCGGCCACCGCCTCCTGAGTCTTGATCGTCCACTTGTTCGGGTCAACAGCCATAGGTCTATTCTAACTACAATTCCCAAAGTTGATACACATGCCATCATGTTTTATGACAGCATCACTTGCTACCTGCATCCCGGACCCCGACAACCCCAGTCTGGTTCGACAGCGCCCACAACATCGGGAGGGGTGCGGCACCGATGCTCATCGAGGACGACCGGCAACCATGACCCACGGTAAGGGACGTCGCACCTGAGTGACCGACAGATAGCCCGACACCAACTCGGTGAACTGCTTCGAGGACCAGTGGTGAATGTGACCGGGCGTGTTGCCCCACGCTGACAGGTAGGTGAAGCGTCCCATGTTCATGAGCCGCCAGAGCGGCTCCCGCGGGACGGACAGAACCACGCGACCGGCAGCAACACGGACGATCTCCTCCAACACCCGCTCGGGGTTGGTCACATGCTCCAGCATTTCAAGGCCGACGACAAGATCGAAGCTCTTGTCGGCGAACGGAAGAGACTCACCGCTCGCCTCGAGCCCGCGAAGATCCCTGTCGATCCAATGCGGCCGAAGGCGACCCCCAGGTAGATCAATGCCGACAGCCAGCCTCGGGTTGAACCGCCCCACCAGGCGGTGGAGCACCTCGCCTTCACCGACACCCACTTCAAGCACCGTTTCAACTTGATCGGGCAGTGATTCATCCAGGGCTGCAAAGAAGCCGGCCATCAGGTACTTCGTGATCGGATTCCCCGAGCCGTACTTATCATAGATGTTTCCACCTGGGCGAGCGGACCCGTAGGCCGCTTTGGACAGTTCGTGCATTTCATCAAGCTAGCAGGATACCTTCAACCAAAGTCCGGACACCGTGGCCAATCAACGTCCTCGACTGCATTCAGCCACCCCACTGAGTTAGGAGCCACAGATGTCTCGACAACTCATCAGTGCCACCTTGAAACAGTTCGATCGACTACGAACGGCGACAACATCTAACCCTCGAGCTCGGCGCGCCTTGGAACTCAGTGCAATTGTCCTTTTCATTGTTACCATCTATCTCTCACGGAACGCCATACCTGCGAAAGCAGATGTCGACTGGCGGTTCATCCTTATAAGCAGCCTAGTGGTTAGTCCCCTCATGGTCGTCTGGATGGGAGCTCAGTACCACTTGGCGGGGCAGCTCACAGGTCAAGCAATCCCCACGGCAGAGGCGGCACGAGTTGCCCTATTGAGTGGGGCTGCAAACCTGCTACCCATCCCTGGGTCCGTGGCCATCAGAGCCGAGAGACTGCAGTCCAAGGGTGTTTCGTTGAAGCGAGCCGCAGCGGCGGCAACGCTGGTGGGTCTGGCTTGGCTCGGAAGCTCTGGGCTGCTCTTCGCCGTTGTCATGGTGACTTCCTCACCATCGATGGCGGCCGCCGGGGCGGCGATCGGTGGAGCTGGCCTGGCAGCTTACGGTGTCGGCGCCCACCGGCTTGCTCCGGAGAAATCCAGTGGCCTTTTTCTGCTAGGGGTGGCCCAGGGACTGGGCATGGCCACCACGGCGGGTGTGAATCTCCTCGTTGTGGGATACGCCCTCGACTTCGACCCCTCACTGGAATCGGCCTTTGTTATCAGTGTCAGCGGTGTCCTTGCCGCCGCGGTAGGAATATTCCCTGGAGGTCTTGGCCTACGAGAAGGATTCGCCGTTGCACTCAGTGGTTTGATCGAAATGTCCGCAAGCGAGGCCGCGCTCGCCGCGGCAACGGTTCACCTCACGATTATCGTGGTACTCCTGGTCGGCGTCACCATCCTCACCGTGAGCAGCCGATGGACGTGAACCGGTCAACAGCCACCAGGGTGAACTCCGGTCACAAGGAGGCGGGCGGAACCTCGTCCGTCGGTTTGCCGAGTCGTCCCACCAGGTCAGCGAGTAGACCCATAACCATCACCTGGAATGCCGCCATCAGCAGAACGATGGTGTTGGTTCCGACTCGAAAGTCTTTGTCAACGAAGTCGAATACCAGCTTGGCCGAACCAACGGCCAGCAGAAAGAATCCCAACGGCAAAAATACACGTAGAGGATTATAGGTAAGCACCATACGTATCACTTGAGTGACATACTTGCGAGTATCCGTGGACCAATGAAACTTTGAACTGCCGGCCCGCTTGGCATACAGTATGTCCACGTAGCGTACTGAATACCCATTGGCCAAGAATGCCATGGTTATAGTCGTAACGCAGGAGAAACCAACCGGTAAGAACTTTAGATACTGCAGCGCCACCGGTCGACGAAACGCCCGGAAACCAGAATTCAGATCAGGAATAGACGTCTGGGTGAGATACTGAGCAAGCATACGAATGAACCACTTGGCCGGCACCCGGAGGGCCTTCTTCGTACCTTCTTCTGATGTCCGGGCACCCACTACTTGGTCAAACCCTTTCAGCTGATCGACCAGCCAAGGAATACGGTCGTTCGGGTAGCTCATATCGACATCGGTCCAGACCACTACCTCACCACGAGCCGCCTGTGTTCCGACCTTGCGGGACAGGCCCGAGCCACGGTTCTGGGCGAAGCGGATCAGGCGGATACCCTCGACAAGCTCCAAAGCCTCAGTCGACCCGTCGGTCGACCCATCGTCGATCACGACCAACTCGTACCGGTAGGGCGATTTGTCCAGAGCACCTTGGATCCGCTCCAGTTCAGCGTGAAGGTGCCCCACCTCGTTGAAGACCGGCATGACAACACTTACATCGACTTTGGCGTCGCAGGACATGGACCTACACTACCGGCAGGCCAGGTCGGTAGTGAGCGGGCGAGAGAGAACTCAGGCGACTCGAGTTGGACATCGACACAGGCGACATGACCCTTGGAGCCCGATATGTTGAGGGCGAAGGATCTGATTTCATGACCAGGCCACACCAATTCGCAGCGGAGGGAATTTGACAAGATGAACGAACCTGGAGCCCAGTCACCAATAGACACCAAAAGCGATCAATCTCGAATCCACTTAGTCGAATATGGACGGGCGGCAGGAGTCGCTATTGTTCTGCAAATTGCGATGGTCGCGGTTGCCATTGACACCCTCCGCAACCGAGAACTCGTCGGCACTGATCCATACATGCGGTTGAACCGAGTACAACACCTGTGGTCGATGGGAAACTGGTCCGACGCAACCTATCCGCGCATCGGACCTGATGGGCTACTACAACACTGGACTAGACCTCTGGATGCTGTCCTCATCGCAGGTGGCTCAATTGGTGTACTGCTTGGGGAATTTGGGAGTGCCCTTTATTGGACGGGGGCACTACTCAGCCCGATCCTACTTCTCCCTACAGTGGTTCTACTACTCCAAGCATCACGACCGCTGATGGGCATCTCCGATAACTGGATTGTGGTTGTCTTCTTCGTCACACAGATTAGTGTTCTTTCTTCCTTCCAAGCTGCCCGACCCGACCACAATGCCCTGCTGATCCTGCTATTCGCAGCCTATGTCGGCACCGGCATCCGCACCATGATCGATCCAACCTCGCTCCGGCCTGCAATTGTGGGCGGAATTGTCGGCTCGGTCGGACTTTGGGTCAGCATCGAGTTTCTCATTGTCATTGTCGGTCTGCTCGGTGTCTCGGTTGCCATCTGGATCAAGAGCACGGCGAACATGGCACACGCCATGCTGGCACATTCGGCTGCCATGATTGCCTCCATACTGATATGGCTCCCTGTCGAGTTTGGCCTCTCCAAGAGTTTGACAGTGCACTACGATCAAACTTCAATTGCCCATGTGGTGGCGCTCGCTGCGGCCACGAGTTTCTGGGGACTTCTGGCTTTGGCCCAGGGCCGGCGATGGAGCCACGACCAGTGGAAACGACTTGGCATTGCACTCGGAGGGGCCGCCATGGGCGCGACCATTATTGCCTTCGGAGCTCCAGGCCTGTTTGAGAGCCCGCTGGCACAGGTGGATGAGCTTTATCGAACGACCAGACTCGAGCGCATCGCTGAACTCCAACCGGTGGTTGACATCTCCATGGATCGACCTAACACCGTCGTGGAGTCGGGGGCAAGGTTCCTTCGCTTTCTCGGCATCTCCATCCCTGCTGCCGTCGCTCTCATCGTCGCTCTACGGAAGACAACCGACGGGCAGCGACGGGCCTGGGTCTTCGTCGGCTTCATCGCACTGATCTATGGAGTGTTGACCTTTGACCAGGTCCGTTGGGCGGCCTACG
>Ga0316192_10001597_pt1 | contig 16707 bp, 13 predicted proteins | sample MerIslwburrow_MG_FD_204931 | JGI IMG/M metagenome (GOLD analysis project Ga0316192, IMG submission 204931) | Coastal sediment microbial communities from Maine, United States - Merrow Island worm burrow | ecosystem: Environmental > Aquatic > Marine > Coastal > Sediment | place: USA: Maine...
AAACTCTCGCTTCTAATTACCTGCTACTGCTTTAGTTGTGATCAATTACCGAGCCATTTGCTGCTAGAGAATACGCCTTTTAATCCTATTTTCAAAAAAACGAAAGATACAAGAGGCACTCGTGTCGCAAGCAGCAGTGCGATGATGGTTGGGTAAAATTTACTTATTTATTCTGTGTCCCCCTACTAAGGCAGGAATCGCCCTGTTGGTAACAGGGCATTTTTTGCAGCCCAGAGCTGTCATTTGGTTTCTGCTATGCACTACAAATGCCATACCCATGGCACAATAGTTATAGTGACAATTCCTACGATAAGCGTTAATGGCGCACCAAAATAAAAGTAGTCTTTAAAGTGATAACCTCCTGCGCCAAAAACCATCAGGTTGGTTTGGTATCCAATGGGTGTAGCAAAGCTTGCTGAGGCAGCTACCATAATTACCACAGCGAAAGGGAGGAGGCTAATACCAAGACTTTCCGATGTAGAAAGAGCAATAGGGAACATAATTACTGCAGCGGCATTATTAGTTGCAATGCTGCTGAACAGGGATGTTAATACGAACACAAAGGCAAGTGCTAACAAAGGATTACCTTGTGATAAAGAGATGCCCCATTGGGCAATCGTTGATGCGGCACCTGAGTTTTGCAGTGCTGAAGCAATACCAAATGATGCCGCGATAACGATAAGTACCTGCCAATCTACTGCCCTGCGTGCAATGCGCCCAGTGGTGCAACGTGTAATAATCATCAGTCCTGCTGCTAACATGGCTGCCTTTAACATGCTGAGCAATCCAAATGCCACTGTGATCACCATTACAAATAAAATCATTAAAGCAAGCGGGGCGAGTTTATGGCGTATTGGCTGTGAATCAGGTAATCCACTTACAAGATAGAAGTCTCGGGAGTTGTGTTGTTGTTCAACAAAAGCAGGATTAGACACCATTAGCAATGTGTCACCGGCACGCAATTTTATATTACCGATCTTCTGGCTAATTTTTTCCCCGTTGCGAGCTACAGCAATGATTGCGGCATTGTATATACTACGAAAATGACCCTCACGTACTGTCTTACCAACAAGAGGGGAGGTGTTGGAGATAACAGCTTCTGTCAGACAGCGCTTGTCTATATGAGAGTCCAGCTTAAAGACTTGATTCGTCGCAGGTTTAAGACCTGCAATACGTTGTAAATCGATGACTGAATCTACTACACCTACAAATACCAGTTGGTCATCGCCTAACAATATTTCATCAGGGGGAACAGCTGTGAGAATCTTCCCATTTCGTTCAATTTCAATTAAATATAGTCCTGGTAATTGACGTAAACCTGCCTGTTCTATACTTTTCCCTACGAGAGGGCTGCCAGCTTCAACTAGCATTTCCACTGTGTATTCTCGCACGTCAGAATACTTGCCTACGGCGGGTCGACGTTCAGGTAACAACCAGGACTGGGTAATTAAAACATATGCAAATACTACAATCGTTATCGGGATACCTACCCAGGCAAGGTCAAAAATACCAAACTGTGAGTGCGTGGTCTCTGTGATCACCATTCCATTGATAACCAGATTCGTGCTTGTTCCTATCAAGGTGCATGTACCGCCGGCAATGGCGGCATAGCTCAAAGGCATCATTAGTTTTGATACAGAAATACGATGGCGCTTAGCCCAGTCTTCGATAGCAGGAATAAACACAGCGACTACAGGTGTGTTGTTAAGAAAAGCACTCAAAGCTGCCACTGGTGTCATCACTTTCATTTGTGCGTTTGCTAATGATTTAGGGACACCTAAAACCGATTGCACGATCCAGTTTATCCCACCAGTCTCACGTATTCCCGTAACAACGATATATAAAACCGCTACGGTCACCATGCCTTCATTGGAAAAGCCAGCTAAAGCCTGTGAAGTGGAAATAATGCCGCTAACTAAAAATAGCGTAACACCTCCCATCAAAATTAAATCAGGAGAAAATCGATTTGTAGCCAGTAGCCCGAAGCACAGCGATATAACCGCTAAGACAAACCATGCATCCCAAGTCATTAGTGTATATCCTGTATAACATTAAATAATTTTATTGATATTATGTGATACTTGCATTCTGATTATAACGTAGATTATTAGCTTTGTTTGCCAGGCTTGAATTTATATGGGGCTGTTTCTTGGTACGGCTTCGGCCCTGCAAAGAAAGTCAACTACTGGCTGAGGCTGAGTGAAAACCCAATGAAATTTTAGTTGATTGGGATTGAGTGACTCTTTAAACAGAGTACTATCCTACATCTCAGTCAATTTGAAGAGAATCTGGTTGGGTTTCTCCAGCGAAATTCTCATTCAGAGCTAGCAAACACTCTGGGCTTAAGTAGATATACAAGAGCCACCTGCAGGTGGCTTTTATTGTGGGTTACTCTCAGGTAATTAAGATGACAGCTGTCTACAGCAATCAAGAGCGGAAGCAGGGTCATATAAAATAAAGGTATAAAACGGTAAATCTACACGACAACAGCGGACTCAATTCTTTCACTATCGATTACAGATAATCTTTCCCGCATAGCGCGACGGGTGGTCATATTATTTGGATTGATGTTAAATCTACCATCCCGCTCAATCACAGCGATACTTGTACCTGCACTGCTTTTCATGACTACAGTATTATTTCGTATAAGTGACCGGCGTATAAAATACATTTTCCAGCCAATCTCTCGCAGATAAATGTAGGTATTCATCTGGTCTGTATTGAGGTAAAGCTCGAATTTAGTTTGGGTCAATGGCTTGCGTTTGCGCCTTTCAATAATCCACATAATGTCACTCAGCTAAATTTTACGGTGTTTCGCATTCAATAAATTTTTAAGCAAAAGCTGTGCCATGCCATCAACTGATTGATAACGTGTACAAAATAAGAATATTGAAATTATAATTGTAAAATCATCTGACACTTTTAATTCGATATTGCTAAGGAAGATAATCAGTGATCAAGCATTGTTCAATCAGCAAGATGGTGAAATCAGTTGCAATGTAAAATGTCAGCTATGGATTGTGGTTTCAATCGTTCGATGCAACACATGGCTAAATCTTACCACCTGTGTTGCATCGGCCGGTCGAGTCGACAATCGATAGCAGACTCTAAATGAAAAAAGAATTTTGGTGTCGTTTATGAGGCAGCTAGCATTCTAAGAAGGATGTTCTCTGTTCTGGCGATGTCCAGTTGCGAATTAAGCATGAGAAAAGGGGGGCAGTAAATGCCCCTCATTTTATCCTACTCGCTGTTTTTCTTTTCAGCTTTTTCTGCATCCTTCTGAGCCTTCTTCTTTGCCTTCTCGTCTTCTTTATCCATTGCCTCAAAGACAGTTCCGTCTAGAATCAACTCACAGACGTCCCTGTTGGCATCGATTTTGTCCTTGATCACTTCAGCGAGATAACTGAGTCCGCCAGTTGCTATATAGGCCGAGTATTTAGCGTATTTAAACGCGACATCTTTAGGGTTGAGTTGCATCCTGGGATGCTTAAGCGTGCCACCGATATACATCAGGCTTGAAAGCTCACCGGATATGCTAATGGGAATGCCTTTACGCGGTTTTGCCGCAATTCCAATACCGAGCTTTTCCGTTTTCAGATCAATTTCACCACCGCCTCTCCATGTGACTTCGGTGAGTTGAGCAGCCAGTCTTTTATCAAAGTTGGCGATACCATCTTTAACATCTACACGCAGGATGCCGCATTCCAGCTCTGTATAACCTTTATCTTTGGCAAACGAAAGCAGGCCCGAGCCAAATTTTTGTACCAGGGCGCCTTCAATTTTTCCGTCGCGCATTACTAACACCATATTACCGTTCAGGCTTCCCATCAATTCAGCAACAGACTTACCTTTGCCAACAAGATCTGCGTCAAAATCGAGTTTGCCGCCAAGGTTTGGCATCGGGACCTCAACAATATTGATATCAACATCCATTCCAGGAAGTTCAGTTTGGCCATCGATACGGATAACACCATTAATTTTTCCGGCGCCACCAGCGCCCGTAATAGGGTCGGCGACGAACAGGCCGTCCTTGAGCTTGACGACGAGCTGCACATCTTTCAAATCGGATTTGGCGAATTTGATATCACTCACATTGACGGCCAGGTCAATTTCATAGTCATGCAGCTTCTCATAGAGAACGGGCTTGTCTGAAAACAGGCGTTCCGAGGTGTCTGCGGTATCGGATTTGGCCTTTTCAGTTTCTGCTACTTCGGTTTTTTCATCTTCATTTGGTACAGGTTCTGTAGCAGGGGCAGGGGTATCTCCCTCGACAGGCACTTCATCTGCTTGTGGAGCAAGGAAAGACAGGTCAAGCAAAGAGATGTCAATCGTGCCGTTCACAACCGTAGGCTGCGATTCACCCTCAGGCAATTTAAGGGCCAGGTTGCCTTTTGCTGATTGATCCTTAAGCGAAACCTTTAAATCATTTACTGCTATATCATTTTTCTGAAGTTGCAGCATTGCACTCACGTCAAGTGGTCCCTGGTCGGGGAGTTCTTTCTGTGCGAGTTTATTAAAATCGGTTAAGTTTGTTGCTTTGATCGATATGTCTGCTTCTATTTTTTCTGGCACCGCCAGGCTCGCGAGTACACCATTAATATCAGCATTGGCACCACCCGTCTCAGCATGAAGTGAGTAATTGAACTGGTTTGATGATTGTTCAGTAAACGTGCCAGTAATCTTGATCGGGTCTGTTTGTGGCAGATCCGTTTGCGCATGTCTGGATAAACTGGAAAGGGAATCGATAGTGCCGTCCATCTGTACGTCGATTTTTTTCAGCTTCAGCAGGTCGCCGATGGAAGCGGTGGCTTTCATATCCATGCCTTCATCCCTCGCCTCAAGTACAAGCTCACTCATAGCCAGGTCTTTTATTCCACCATTTATCTGTGCGCTTAAATTGATCACAGGAGGCAATGGAAAGGGCACTTCAACATGGAGTTGTTCAAGCAGTTTACCCAGAGATTCCGTATTAGCATCCGTGGTCATTTTGATGCCTGCCATACTTGTGAGATCGTCTATTGACCCATTAATTTTCAGTTCCGCATTGGGGTCACTTAAATCGATAACGATCGGATTCAGAGACAGCTTTTCGCCGTCGCCCACGAGTTTCGCTGTTATTACAATTGGCTCAAATTTTTCTATTGATAAGCCGACGAGTTCTGCAAGTTCGGCAGAACCGTGGATCTTCAGGTCTAGATCGATAAGCATTGTCTGCTCAGGGAATAATGGCCCCCAGTTGCCAGACATATTGAGTATGTTGCCAGCTATATCTCCCGTTAACTGGATCGGTTCACTGGCTTTACGCATAAATTGCTGCATATTACCGAGATTTGCGGACATTTGGATGGGCTGACCATCCATCTCGGCTGACAGCGAGAGAGTGGTATCTTTTTCCGGTGTTTCGATAAGCAGTTGCTTTAGATGAACGATTTTTGACGTTGCGCCCGGTTCTGCCACACGCGTTAATTTAAAATCATCAATACGGATCTCACGGATTATCGGCTGCAGTGGCAATCCTGAGAATTCGTGATCTTCATCATCCGCTTTCTCTGTATTGTCTTCCGGTTCACCCGTACCCATCGCCCAGTTGCTGATGCCTTCTGCGTTATATTCTTCCAGCACCTTGGCATGTTCAACCACTGCACGGATATCTGCTTTTCCGGAAAGCAGGTCCAACAGGCCGAAATCCGCTTCAAGCCTGTCAACCTGCAGCATGTCACCCTGTGTTGACCAGTCGGCATTAGCCATTCGCAGTTTGTCCGCCCTGACACGCAAGGCAGTGCCGAAATCAAGTTCCAGTGCTTCGATGGAAAAATCTCGTCCGGTGGCTGACTTTGCAGCGGATGTGATCCAGTCATTATATTTTGTGTCAGGAATGGACTTCAGGATAAGCACTATAACAACCAGTAAAGTGGTTAGCCCTGCGAAGACATAGCCTATGAACTTGAGAATTTTATTCATGATTTTGACTCTAGTAGAACCCGGTAATAGCTATCGACACAATACCATATCCGATTATGTTGGGTGATCTCTGATCGGCAGATATTATGTCATGTGAAGTGCGATCTGCAAAAGTTTTAGACTCGCTCTTTTAATAACCGGGCTGATTTTCAAGAATAATCACTTGTCTATAAGTAGAAATATATAGAACCATATTTTTAATCATAAGATAATGTGTCGCGTTGACAACTTGAGATAATCTGAAGCGGAAATTTAGAGTTAGCCGCTGTTTCCACTCTTTTTGGGTAACTATAGACTGAGATCAATAATCCACTGGGATATATGGAATCGGAAATACGTTGTTGTACATCACTGAAAGTCTATGGTTTAAATATAAGCCTTTGATAATTTTACTCTTAAATACGATAAGTGGTTTGAAAGTCACGAAAGGGAATATCAGTTGAAATTGAAAAGCGATAAGTCAGTATCTTCCCAAAGCGGGTAATGGAATAGAGATAGGGGCTGGTACAGGTCGATTTATCAATTTTGTGTTAAGCGGCCTGATAGATGTGAGCAAGAATGAACAACTGGCATTCTTAAAAACGATCATGAGTAAGTAAGATAAACACGAGGAACGGACATGGACAATGAAGACGAAGTACAGAATGCAGATATGGACAAGGTTCACGAGGATTTACTGAATACCGCGATCAACCAGTTCAGGACTGAAAAAGGAATAAATATCGGTGATGGGCGCGGAATACTGGTGTTGGCTGTCGAGGGAGAAGGTGATATTGCGCTTCCATTCATTATTCCGACAGAAAAAATGATTGATGAAATTATCTACAATTTTTCCCTCTTTACCCGCACTGACCCAACAGTAGCACCAGAGGTCATGGTCGGCGGGGTGCTGTCATTCTTGCTCAATGGCTTTCGTGCAGCGCACGACAGTGACGACAAGGATGAGTGGACTAACTTGACAATCCGGACGTTAAGTTTACTTCTTGGTCTGCATATCAAGTTGGTGGATCGGGAAAAGGTCGCTAAGGGCCTGTCTGACTCACTACTGGATAACACCGTACCTGTCGTGTATGGTCACGCAGAGAATGGAATGCTGACTACTGGATTAATCTATATCAATAGAGAATCCAGCGAAACAATTCACTAGGCCTATGGGCTAAGTTCACGACATCTTTCTATACTGCTATCTATCGATGTCTCCACCGCGTTGCTGGTTCAACTGATCGATACATCATTCTATTCTTAACAGCCCCTTTTTTTCTGATAGCAGGCCAACAGCCGCTGCATGCGCAGTAAAGAAGCCGGCGCAGATGCCATAGCGGTGGCTTAAGGTCCAGCTACGGGTCCAATGAAGATGCCCATCACGTGGACCAGGTAGAGCAGATTGACCATGCCCTCGCAAGATAGGCAGCCAGGCATGTCGTCAGTACGGGGATAAACAGACCTTGCACGAAACGAGCAGTAATCAGAATCCACAGGTCATCGTTGCTAGCACAAAAAATTCCGGCCACCACAACGGCGGTTCCACCACCGGGAATGATCGGTTTGATCGGCATGTGGTCGAGCAGGGTACCGAATGGCAAAGTAGCAATAGCTACACCGAGAATCACTGCAGCCACGGTGTAGGCTACCATTACTGTATCCGTGTTAAATTCTATCTGCAGGACCGGCAGCACTGGTTGAGTGATATAGATATTAGTGAATGCAGCCGCTACCAGCGCAAAAAACAACCGCCTGCAGGCGAATTGCGTGATGTCGTGGAAGATGAGTGTTCAAAGGCCGGCAAAATACCGTGTCAGAGATCAATTGTTGTTAAATATAGTGCAAGGAGACGATGACAAATAGGGTTAGAATTATAATTAGCACGATTCATAACAAGGTCAGCCATGAATGTAGTTAGACATCAACTGGAAAAATATCTGCTGATGGTTAAATGATGATCATCAATAATAACCTGCTATTACTATTTTTATCTTAATTGGAGTCTGATACTAAAGGGTCTTTTTCGCAATGACTAAACCATTTCTAATAATGCAGCTTCGCCCAGAGGATGATACCTCAGACAACGAATATGCAGCGATCATGAAATATGGCGGTCTTCAGAGCAAGGACGCCCATCGCTTGCGGATTGAAAAAAATGGAATCCCGGATGATCTTGAACTGGATCAGTACAGCGGCATTATTGTCGGTGGCAGTCCATTTGATATCAGCACTCCAGAGGTGGATAAATCGGCAATCCAGAAAAAAATTGAAGAGGATTTCAAAAAGCTATTTGATCAAGTGGTCCCCAATGATTTCCCTTTTCTTGGCGCATGTTCGGGTAATGGCTTGCTTGGCTCATACCTGGGTACGTCAATATCCAGCCGGTATAGTGAGCCAGTAGGTTGTGCAAGGCTTGATATCACGGAAGCAGGTAAAGCAGATCCATTATTAACCGGCTTCCCCGACAGCATCACTGTATTATTAGGTCACAAGGAGGCCTGCGATAATGTACCTGGTAGCGCAGTTTTATTAATGACAGGTACTGACTGCCCGGTACAGATGTTTCGCGTAGGCAGAAACGTATACGCCACCCAGTTTCACCCCGAGGGTGACAGTGAAGGATTTACCCTTCGCATCCACGCTTATAAGCATCATGGTTACTTCAAACCACACGAAGCGGATTGCCTGATCGATGCAGTTGGCGAAGAAGATACTCCTTACGCACAGGAAATACTCAAACGATTTGTCAACCGCTATCAAAGATAAAGGATGTCATTCCCAATTTTCATACAATGAAGGTAAGTAAAAATATATACAATAAAACAATAATATACAGAGCAAAGTTAAAGTTAATTGGCAGGTAGTTGGCTTGTCTATTTCCAGCTGTGTTTAAGTGATATACGCTGAATATATTATTACTTATGCTCGCAGATAAAAATTTATTACTGCATTAAAAAAATTGCGGCAAGCAAAGTGGTAAAATGCTGTGTTTTACTATTCAGAATTTAACCAGCTTTGTCATAACTTTAACTTTAGACTTTCCTCGATATCATCAACTGATGTTCTGGATGTTGTCGCTGGTTCTATGATTTTTTGAACAAGGTATTAGTGCGGGCGAGGGCAGTGTGCTTCGAGTAATTTAAATGAATTTGGTGTCAATTTTTCCTTTCCTCGCCTGGTTCAGGCTTATCACTGTCGATTCAATCAAGGCTGATTTCGTTGCTGGTTTGACCGGTGCGGTGATCGTACTGCCACAGGGGATTGCCTTCGCCACGATTGCTGGATTGCCTCCTGAGTATGGTTTGTACACTGCAATGGTTACTCCAATCATTGCTGCATTGTTTGGATCATCACGCCACCTGGTGTCCGGTCCTACTACCGCAATTTCCATCGTCGTGTTTTCCGCGGTAAGCCATCATGCAGAAGCCGGCACTCCTGAATTTGTGTCGATGGCGCTGACTCTTACATTTCTCGCTGGCGTTTATCAATTTGCCTTTGGCATCGCTCGCCTGGGGGCACTGGTCAATTTTGTTTCACACACGGTTGTAATCGGGTTTACTGCCGGTGCTGCAATCTTGATTGCGACCAGCCAGATGAAACATATCACGGCTATAGCGATACCCAAAGGTGAGTCATTCCTGCATATATGGGCGGATGTCTTCCATGGTATTAGCGACGTTGATCTGTTCGTCCTGCTGATCGCGATAACAACACTGCTAGTTGCCATATTCTCAAAAAAAATATTTCCTAAACTGCCGTATTTATTGATTGGCATGATCGCGGGAAGTTTACTGGCCTATATCCTGAAAAATTATTCTGACGGTATAAAATTGGTAGGCGAAATTCCTGCACATCTACCACCACTTTCGTCACCGGATTTTTCATTACAGACGATCAGAATGCTTGCCCCAGAAGCTTTTGCTGTTGCTCTCCTCGGATTAATAGAAGCGGTATCAATAAGTCGTGCGGTAGCAACAAAATCAAACCAGCGAATTGATGCAAACCAGGAATTTATCGGACAGGGCCTTTCCAATATTGGTGGCAGTTTCTTTTCCAGCTATGCCGGCTCCGGGTCTTTTACACGTTCAGGAATCAATTATGAGGCTGGTGCGCAAACACCGCTTTCTGCGATCTTTGCTGCTTTATTGTTAATGCTTATTGTGTTGCTGGTTGCACCGCTTACCGCCTACCTGCCTATTGCTGCAATGGGCGGTGTTATTCTGTTAGTCGCTTACAACCTGATCGACTTTCATCATATCCGTCAAACATTAACCTTTAGTAAATCAGAGTCAGCCATATTATTAACGACTTTCTTTGCGACCTTGTTCCTGGAGCTGGAATTCGCGATTTATCTTGGTGTTCTATTGTCCCTGGTTCTATTTCTGGCGAAAACGTCAACACCGCAGATACCTACTTTATCCATTGATGCTTCTCCGACCAGCCCGGAAAGAAAGCTAATCAATATCCAACAGAAACCACTGAAGCAATGTCCGCAGTTAAAAATAATCCGTATCGATATGTCTATTTACTTTGGTTCAATTAATCATATTCAAAACAGGCTTTCCAAAATAATGGAGAATGAGAGGATAAACCATATCTTGATCGAGGCATCAGGTATTAATTTTATCGACCTTGCTGGAGCGGAAGGATTAGTCGCTGAAAATAGACGCCTGGTTAAGCAGGGCGGGGGGTTATATTTTGTTGGCCTTAAATCTTCCGTTTATGAGTTTGCAGCCAGGTCGTGCTTCATAAAGAAGATTGGCAATGATCACTTTTTTGATTCGAAGTTGCAGGCAATTCATCGTATTTACGAAAAATTAGACAAAGAAGAATGCGCCACCTGCCAGTCACAGATATTTAAGGAGTGTCAATGAAACAGTATAGTGAAAGAGTATCCTGATAACGCTACTGCCATATTAAAAACAGTAAATGTTTTAAACGATAGGCGGTTCGTCATCATCAAACACAACAAGTTCTTCTTCGGGGGTATGGTAGGACTGGAATGTTTCAACCTGTCCAGCAACACCTTTGACATCTTCGAAGCGGGCTATATGGAATAACGCCTCACCTTCGTGAACCAGCGGTATCTCGGCACATCCAATGATGATGCCGCTTGCGGTAGAGACAACTTCAAACTCACTGCCGCCAAATGGGTCATCGATCAACCCAATGACTTCTCCACGTTTAACCCTGCTGCCTAGAGAGCAGACTTTTCTGAAAAGACCGCTGGCACTTGCCCGTATCCATGTACTTGACCTGGCGACAAATGGATCCCTGTGTTTTTTCCGTCTTGCGCGACTTGCAGGCAGCATTTCCATTGTCCGCATGACATTGATAATGCCTTTTACTCCAGCACGGATCGCGACTTCATCAAAACGCAGTGCTTCACCGGCTTCATACAGAAGCATAGGAATGCCATGCCGTGCTGCGGCTTCACGCAGCGAGCCATCTCTCAGGTTAGCATTGAGCAGTACAGGCACACCAAAGTCTGTTGCAAGCCGGGCAGTTTCCTCATCATCGAGGTTGGCACGGATTTGCGGCAGGTTTGAACGATGAATAGCACCGGTATGCAGATCAATGCCATGCGTGCACTTATCGACGATTTCCGTCATAAACAGGTTCGCCAGCCGGGCCGCAAGAGAGCCTTTTTCAGAACCCGGGAAAGAGCGGTTCAGATCACGCCGATCAGGTAAATAGCGTGAGTGATGCAACAGACCATATACATTGACTATGGGTACCGCAACAAGTGTGCCGCGCAATCGTTTCAATGCAGGCTGCTTCAGCAGGCGCCGTATTATTTCCATGCCATTTAGTTCATCTCCATGGATGGCAGCACAGACAAACAGGCGCGGGCCATCTTTCGCGCCGCGAAAGATGTGGACCGGCAGGCTCAGTGGAGTATGAGTGTAGAGCGGTGGAAGAGGTAGTTCTATCAGGGTACGGCTGCGGCGTGGTATCGACTGGTTGCCAATAACGAACGAGTCGCGCATGTTAGCCTTTGCCACGCGTCCGCGAACGAGATGTTCTGTTCGACATCTCTGCAACACGTTTTTCGAGATGCTTGATAATGATCTCGGCGACATCTTTACCACTGGCTGCTTCAATGCCTTCAAGGCCAGGTGATGAATTGACTTCCATGACAACCGGGCCATGATTGGAGCGCAGTAAATCCACGCCACAGACTCCCAGTCCCATTATTTTTGCAGCACGAACTGCTGTGGCCCTTTCTGACGGTGTCAAACGCACCAGGCTGGCAGATCCACCACGGTGAAGGTTGGAGCGGAACTCGCCTTCAGGGCCCTGCCGTTTCATGGCAGCGACGACTTTATCACCAACAACAAAACAGCGAATATCGGAACCACCGGCTTCCTTGATGAATTCCTGTACCATGATATTGGCTTTAAGGCCCATGAAAGCCTGGATCACGCTCTCTGCCGCTTTATTGGTTTCTGCCAGCACCACACCAATACCCTGTGTACCTTCCAGCAGTTTGATCACTGTTGGAGCTTCACCGACAGCCTTCAGCAAATCCTGAATGTCATCAGGATTATGGGCAAACCCGGTAACTGGCATGCCGACGCCTTTTCTTGCCAGTAGCTGTGCAGAACGGAGCTTGTCGCGTGAGCGTGTTACGGCGACCGACTCATTCAGTGGATAAACGTTCATCATTTCAAACTGACGCAGTACAGCAGTTCCATAAAAAGTAACAGATGCACCAATACGCGGGATGACCGCATCAAAGGGTTCCAGAACCTCGCCTTTATAATGAATTGTCGGATTCAGTGACGTGATGTTCATGTAGCAGCGCAGCACGTCGATGACTTTTACTTCATGTCCATGTGCCTCTGCTGCTTCCACCAGCCGACGAGTAGAGTAGAGTTTTTTATTTCGAGAGAGAATTGCAATTTTCATGAACTTTTAATCCTTTTAATTTTTTTTCTGTGCTTCTTGCCGATATTATAAGACTCTGCAGGATTGACCTGGAATCGGCTATATAATGCTGTGCGTCCAAGCAACATGCGAAATTTCATACTATCACGATTTGTCAGAGTAAGTTCTGCCAACCATTCATAGTCACCAAGTTTCAGGACTGTTTCTATGATAAAACGCTCTTCTCTGTGTCCACCGGAGTCCATGACGATCCGGCGATCTTTCACCGGCATCTCGCATTCGATGGCAAATTCACTGTCATTTTGCAGAGGATGAATGCCAAATTTTACCCATTCAATTCCGTCCCTTTGAAAAGGGTTAACAAAAAAGGCATGCAGTGCTGAAGTCCGTGCACCGGTATCAACTTTGGCCTTGATCTGATCAATCTTCAGTTCTGGCAAAGACAGCCATTCACGCCAGCCGACGGCAGGTAGAGAACCACTGTTATTAGATGTTGTCATGATAGTCCTCTGGTATCTTCCAGATTGAATTGGCACCGCTATTGTATCCTAGTTCTATTTTTTATATTACAAACACGAACCTGCTTACAAGTGATAACAAAATATTATAATCGTTAAAGAAGTCCTGATTAAATCAACCAGGACCGTCATTGCGAGGAATATAGTGACCAGAACCGCACTGCGAGGTACAAAGTGGCGTGGCAACCTCTAAGCCACTGATTATATATCATGAGATTGCCACACTTCGTTCGCAATGACGAATTAATCAGAGTTTAGTTAAGCTAAAAAAATATTATCGAAATCACTCTTCCAGTCAGTTTTGTATAACCTCAAAACGACTCTTATGCGATAGAATATACAACCCGACCCATTCCAATTACGTCTACCCGGAGATTCTCATGTCAGAGAATGCAAAACTGCTCTATAACGGCAAAGAATTTGAACTGCCTTTGATCCTTGGCACTGAAGATGAAGTGGCGATTGACATCCGCAGCCTGAGAAATGACAGCGGGTTGATCGCATTCGATCCCGGCCTGGGCAACACCGGCAGCTGTAAAAGTAAAATTACTTTTATCGATGGAGAAAAAGGCATACTGCGCTATCGTGGCATCCCGCTGGAGGCAATAGAAAGCCACCCGAATTTTGTTGAAGTTGCCTGGCTGTTGATTTTTGGAAGCCTGCCGACGCGGGCTGAATACCAGCGTTTCAGCAGAAGTCTCACAGATACGGCAAATATCGATGAAGATATGAAGCATCATTTTACCGGCTTTCCTCGTTCGGCACCTCCGATGGCAGAACTTTCTGCCATGCTCTCAACCCTGTCCTGTTTTCACCCTGAATTTCTTGAAGTGGAAGACCCTGGCGAGGTGGAACAGGTAGCGGCAAGGCTTATCAGTAAAGTACGAACTCTTGCTGCTTATGCCTACAGAAGGTCACGCGGTCTACCCTATAACTACCCTGATCCATCGTTACCGTACGTGGCAAACTTTCTACACATGATGTTTTCAAAGCCCTATCAACAGTACATTCTCGATGAAGAGGTAATGTCAGCATTAAACATGTTACTTATTTTGCATGCCGACCATGAGCAAAATTGCAGTACATCAACGGTTCGCATGGTTGGCTCAAGTGGTGCCAACCTGTTTGCTTCCTGTGCAGCGGGTGTCAGCGCGCTATGGGGACCTTTACATGGAGGAGCCAATGTTGCCGTGATAGAAATGCTGGAAGCTATCCACAAAGGCAATATGACCGCAGAGCAATATGTGGCGCTGGCCAAAGACAAGGACAACCCGGTGCGCTTAATGGGATTTGGCCACCGTGTATATAAAAACTTTGATCCGCGGGCAACAATGCTTCGAGAAGTCAGTGAAAAGCTGATAAAGAAAATGGGAACGGATGATCCTCTTCTAAGCATTGCGCGAAGGCTCGAAGAAATAGCACTCAATGACAGCTATTTCATCGACAGACAACTGTACCCGAATGTAGATTTTTATAGTGGAATAATACTGCGGGCAATCGGCATCCCAACGAATATGTTTACCGTCATATTCGCTATTGGCAGGCTGCCGGGATGGATAGCGCACTGGTATGAGCAAAAGCAGGAGACTGGTGGAAGAATCTGGCGGCCACGGCAAGTTTATACTGGAAATACTCGTTCTCTATATACCTCACGTGCGAGCAGGGGCTGGGAAGAAGTATGATGCTGTGATGAAGTGATCTATGTTAGTGAGCAGGTAATCTACTTGCCCTTAAGCATTTTCATTGCCAGTTGCATAGATTCTCGTTCCAGGTTTTCAGGGCGGTAGACGACATAGGCAAGCCTGTTGATAACAGGAGCCTGTTCAACAATATAGAAACGTTGTTCATCCAGGTGCTTCTGTATCATCTGCTCTGGAAGGTATGCCGCGCCACACCTGTTCAACAGCAGGCCGATCGCTACTTCACCTGAGTTTGTACGTAGGGCAGGTGGGGGCAGGTCCGGGAATTTCTCCGCATGGATATTGCTGTAGGCGCTGCCCCAGTCGACCATCACATAGTTTTTGCTCATGGCTTTCTCGACCGACTTGTGCATTTTTGTTGCTACCAGTTTTAACGGCACTTCTGCGACCTGTTTTATTTCGAGGTCCTGTGTTTGTGGCGGGTCGAACATAAAAACAATATCGAGAACCCCCACGGACAGTCTTTGTACCAGTGCCGCATTGTTCAAGATATCAATTTGTAGCCCGATGTCTTTTGATTTCTTGCGGATGCGTTTAGCCCATCCATCGACGAATATTGTCCAGAGGTCAAACAGGCAGCCGACTGAAAGAGATGCAGAAAGATCAGGGTCCTGAGCGACCGATTGCCTGGCGCGCTCCCAGCCCTTGACCAGGCTCTCAGCGTGTTGCACCAGTCTGTTACCGGCTGGCGTCAGCTGTATATCATTACGTTTCCTGATGAACAGTTCGGCGCCCAGGCTGTCTTCAAGCAATTTGATCCTGGCACTGACGGCTGACTGAGTTAAAAACAATGCCGTCGCAGCTCGGCCGAAATGGCGTGTTTTTGCAACTTCAAGAAATGTCTTTAACAGCGATGTATCCATAATAATCCTGTCATCAGTAATAGCATGCCTAAACTACAGCACTGCGCGCATTATCGATTAAATATTTTGATTATTACAATCAATATTTTTTGATTTCTACAGTAGACGAAATAGATTATTCATAGGTTTTTACGCAGCAGGTGGTGAGACCATGAGTGATGACATATTTGATACTGATCTGGATGATGATGAACTGGATGAAGAAGAACTGGAAGATGATGACGATATGCTTGATCAGGTAATCAGTAAAGTTGACGAAAGAAAACACAAAAGCCTGGAAGCACGACGCAGAATTGAGAATTTGATGGAGCTGCGTGCCCTGAGGGAAATTGACGAGAGTATTCGACTAGAAGATCTCGAATAACGACCAATAATATGGCATGGTAAGTGGATAAAAAAGGGGTCAGTACCCTTTTTTACTAACAACACAACGTAAACTACTTGAACAAGGATGTTCAAATGCCAAGAAAGCCGAGATTTTATTTGCCCGGGATAGCTGCTCATATAGTGCAGCGTGGTAATTGCAAACAGGCCGTTTTCTATGATCAGCCAGATTACCAGGTTTACCTGTCCAGACTTGCAGAGGGTGCTGAGAAGTATGGTTGTGCCATTCATGCGTATGTGTTGATGACAAACCATGTTCATATTCTCATGACGCCTGACTCTCAAACTTCCATTAGTCGAACGATTCAGCATGTAGGTCGCCACTATGTGACGTATATCAATCGTACTTATGGTAAGAGCGGCACGTTATGGGAAGGGCGTCATAAAGGAAACAATATTGATAGCCAG
>Ga0316192_10001599_pt1 | contig 16702 bp, 16 predicted proteins | sample MerIslwburrow_MG_FD_204931 | JGI IMG/M metagenome (GOLD analysis project Ga0316192, IMG submission 204931) | Coastal sediment microbial communities from Maine, United States - Merrow Island worm burrow | ecosystem: Environmental > Aquatic > Marine > Coastal > Sediment | place: USA: Maine...
AGGCCTTTATATTTTTAGGTTTCAAAAGCTTTTAACTTTAAAAGAATATATTTGATATCTGTTTGGTGTTGTTATTGGCGTTGGGATTCTAAGCGATGTGGTGTTGATATTAAAAGCACTAAATATAATAATGGGATGTCTCAGATATGTGGTTTCAAGCAACTTTTGGGGCTATCCCAGGAAGAGTCTGCGGATAAGTAACCAAGGGAAATTGCCATGAATTTAGAGTGGTAGTTGCCTTTTTGGACTTGATTGTTCTTCTGAAAGACATATTGGGTATGACAACAAAAAAGATGACATTATATTTAAGTTATCAAGGTGAACTATTTGTGCTTTTCTCTAAAAAGGCCCTAAATTTTAGGCGCTTACTTGATTATGCAATTTTAAAAGGGAGTGAGAATTAGCGTATGTATAATAGGGTTGAGTTCATTCTGAACAATGAATACAATACCCCTTGATGTACTGTGTCTTTAGCTGTTTTTGTGCGGTGGTTGAGTGTTTCGCAAGCTGGATGTCCAGCACATAATATAACTAAACTATAGAATAATTAAATTCTGAGGGACTTAGCAAAATGAGAACAATTAAATATTGGGTTTTAGCACTGTTATTGGTGCCATTTGGTGCGCAGGCTCTGACTGTGGAGATGTGGACGCAGCCTCAAAATAGTGGCCCACTGACAATTGGTGATACTGTTGCTGTTGATATCTGGGGAAGTTGGGACACTGATATTACTGGCGGTGTGTTTGATCTTACATTTGATGAGAGCGTTGTAAATGTCGTAAGTTCTACCGTGGTTGTCCCTGTTGATTTCGGCATGTCAGACAATGGAATGCCAGCAACGGGAGGAGCGCTTTCTCCATTCGGTTTTACAGCGATTTTTAGCCCCTATGCTGCAAACACTGATACTCATCTTGCCACGGTCGTGTTTGAAGCTGTGGGTGGTGGTGTGAGCCCTTTAGTGCTTTCTCCTACTGCGGCTAATGGCCTGTTTTTTTGGGAGGATGCAACCACTTATGAGCAATTTATTGATGCTCCCCCACCAAACTTTACCCGAGTAGGCTCAGTTGCTGTTGTACCACTACCTGCTGCTGCATGGTTTATGCTGAGTGGGTTGGGTTTTCTGGCCTTTCGCCGCCGCCGCTCTGTATAGAGTGAAAAGTTTTTGATGTAGCTAAAGAATGCCGCATTAGCGGATTCGGAACAAAATATTAGCCCACTTGGCATAAGCTGAGTGGGCTTTTTTGTTTATATCCTGCAGGGTATTTGTGGTGGTATGAGTAGGCAGCCAATGACGGCTGCTTTTTGCGTAATGGCTAGATGAAATTATGGATAAGCTGATCTGAGCCAGATTGTGACGGCTTTACTTCAAAGTGGCCTGGCTTTTATTGGACAGTAAAATGCTAACTATGGGCGTTACTTATGGGGCTTGTCTCTTCAGTCCAACAAATCTTCCAGCGAGGGTCTTTGCTGGCAGCTTGGCTTTGTGATCGACTGATTGGGAATAAGATGGCGCGCCCGAGAGGATTCGAACCTCTGACCTCCGCCTCCGGAGGGCGGCACTCTATCCAGCTGAGCTACGGGCGCATAACTATTTTGTAGGTGGGTTACAGCAGGGGCGTATATTACAGTGTGCGGTTCATGGCGTCTATTTGTGTATGCGTTTAACCACTTTTCCTTGGGTTAATTTGCCAGGGCCTACTTCCCTAATTTTATTGTCCCCAGGTTTTGAATCGCTTTTTGCAGTATTTTAAAAGCTCCTCATAACTGCGGAAGTGGAGCATGAAGCCTTCTTCAGCAGGGGCGTCGTATTCACACCAATCATTTTGATATTCCCGGCAGATTGCTGGACGCGAGTCATAGATTCCACAGCTTCCATCCTGTTGCAGATGTGAACAGCGGGTATTGATGAGCAGATACCAACCATCTGTGTCTTTATAGGCTTCGATCCCTTCGTGCAATACTTGCCATAGCAAGTGCTCAAAGTCGGCCTTGGAGCGCATGGGGCCCAGGGCTTCCGTGATGTAGGTGCAGCATTTTGTGCCGGGACAGAAGCTGCATTTGTTTTCTGTGGTTATTGTTGGAGCTGGTTTGCGCTGTGCCAAATGGGGTGTCTTCTTTGTTTATTTGATGGGTCTGTTTTTGTGAAGTTGTTTACAGACGCAGAGGGTTATCTTCTCCGCCTGGGGGCACTGCTCCTTCCGCCTCTTTTGGAATTACTACCTGTGTGGGGTGGCTTTCTTTCTGGCGCACGCTTCCTGCTGCCTGGGTCTATTTCGGCCAGCAGGTCTGAGGTAATGGGGTCGGTGGTCAGTTTATGGCCGATGTAGGCTTCGATATCAGGCAGTGAGAAGGCATAACGTTCACATACAAAGCTGATGGCATCGCCGCTGGCACCTGCACGAGCCGTTCGTCCAATGCGATGCACATAGTCTTCAGCATCTTCTGGCAGATCATAATTGAATACATGGCTTACATCTGGAATGTGCAGTCCCCGAGCAGCTACATCTGTAGCAACCATAACGGGTAGGTCGCCGCTTTGGAATTGCTCCAGCAACCGCATTCTCTTTTTCTGTGGGACATCACCAGAGAGGATGGCTGCATGCAGACCGTTACCTTCTAAAAACCCCCAGACTTTGTCTGCCTCTCGTTTGGTGTTGATGAATACGATGGTGCGTCGTGGATCCATGTGCCTGAGTAAGCCAATGAGTAAGGGGACTTTTTCCTCATTGGATGTCATGTAGCAGACCTGTTTCACCTTGTCGGCGGTGACATTATCGGTCTCTATCGTTACCGCTTGCGGGTTATTCATGTGTTCGTAGGCAAGCTCAGTCACCCGAAAGGAGAGTGTGGCTGAGAAGAGTAGCCCAAGGCGCTTGGAGGGCGGAGGCATCCGCCTCAAGAGAAAACGGATATCCTTGATGAAGCCCAGATCAAACATGCGATCAGCTTCATCCATAACAACAACCTCAATCTCCTTCAGATCGAATATATGTTGCTTAAAGTAATCAATGAGCCTGCCAGGGGTGCCGATGAGAATATCCACACCCTCTTCAAGTTGTTTGCGCTGTTGATCGTAGCCGGTTCCACCAAATACCAAGCCTAGTTTCAGACCAGTGTGTTGGCCAAGCAGTTCAGCATCTTTATGGATTTGAATAGCCAGCTCGCGAGTTGGGGCTAACATAATGGCGCGAGGCTGGTTTAATTTGCGGTTTGGATTAGGCGGGTGTTCAAGCAAGCGTTGAAAGGTGGCAAGTAGAAAAGCGGCGGTTTTGCCTGTCCCTGTTTGGGCTTGTCCTGCAATGTCCTGCCCTGCCAGAGCCAGAGGTATGGTCTCGGCTTGAATGGGGGTGCATTGAGAAAAGCCAGCATCTTTAATGCCTTGCATGATTTTTTCAGCAAAATTAAAGCTGCTGAAGCAGGTGTCTGTAAGGTGTTTATCTGTCATGGTGAGCTAGGATACAGTAATTTTGTATCTTTTGGGGTTGAAAACTTTGGTTTATTCAGCTCAAATAGGCTTATTGGCTGATGGCGGTGGTGTCGGAGGAGGCACGCAAGCTAGCGTAATCTATAATTTTCTAAAACAGATAAATACACAGCCCAACGTTACCCTGAAAGCAATTTTCGTAACTTAAATTTTGGAGAGTTTTTGTGAGTGAACAGATTGTCCATGTGACAGATGATTCCTTTGATGCCGAAGTTTTGCAGTCTGCTGAGCCAGTATTGGTAGATTACTGGGCAGAGTGGTGTGGCCCTTGCAAAATGATCGCCCCAGTACTGGATGAAATTGCTGGTGAATATGCTGGCCGCATCAAAATTGCTAAGCTTAATATTGATGAGAACCCCAATACGCCACCTAAATATGGTATTCGCGGCATTCCAACACTGATGCTGTTTAAAGGGGGCGAAGTAGAGGCCACTAAAGTTGGTGCTGTTTCAAAATCTCAATTGACTGCGTTCATTGATAGCAACCTGTAATTTTTAGTACTTAAATAATAAGTACTGGACGTATTCCTCCCAGCTGCTACACTATACGACGTTGGCGCTCACTAGAGCGCCGCGTCCTTCAAAAAATATAACCCCGAAAATATTTTCTGCACAACAGGCTCAACCCAGAGCAGCCGTGTTTGCATAATTTCTGATCTTCCAATCACATATCCTAAAAACACACAAATGAACCTTACTGAACTCAAGAAAATGCCAGTCTCAGACCTGGTCGAGCTTGCCCGTACCATGCGCATTGAAGGCATGGCCAGATCCCGTAAACAAGACCTTATCTTCTCTATTCTCAAAGCGCATGCGAAGCGTGGTGAAGACATCCACGGCGATGGCGTGCTGGAGATATTGCAGGATGGTTTTGGTTTCTTACGTTCGGCTGACTGCTCTTACCTGGCTGGCCCAGATGATATCTATGTATCGCCCAGTCAAATCCGGCGCTTTAGTCTGCGCACAGGAGATACTATTGCGGGCAAGATTCGCCCACCCAAAGATGGCGAGCGCTATTTTGCATTGTTGAAGGTTAGTGAAATTAATTTCGACAAGCCTGAGAACGCCAAGAATAAAATCCTGTTTGAAAACTTTACCCCGCTATTTGCCAATAAACGGCTGAATCTGGAGATCGGCAATGGCAGCACGGAAGATATCACCGCGCGTACCATTGAGCTTTGTGCGCCGATTGGTAAGGGGCAGCGAGGACTGATTGTTTCGCCGCCAAAGGCGGGTAAGACCATGATGCTGCAAAATATTGCACAATCTATTGGTCATAATCATCCTGAATGTCATTTGATTGTATTGCTCATCGACGAACGCCCGGAGGAGGTCACTGAGATGGCTCGCTCGGTGCGTGGTGAGGTAATCTCCAGCACCTTTGATGAGCCAGCTACTCGTCATGTTCAGGTTGCTGACATGGTTATTGAGAAGGCTAAACGTCTGGTTGAGCATAAGAAAGATGTCGTTATCCTGTTGGATTCCATTACCCGTCTGGCGCGTGCTTATAATACGGTGATTCCTTCCTCTGGCAAGGTATTGACCGGTGGTGTGGATGCCAATGCCCTGCATCGTCCCAAACGCTTCTTTGGAGCGGCACGTAATGTAGAAGAGGGTGGCAGCCTGACAATTCTGGCTACTGCGCTGGTGGATACCGGCTCACGTATGGATGATGTGATCTTTGAGGAGTTCAAGGGTACTGGCAATATGGAGATTCATCTGGATCGCCGGATTGCAGAGAAGCGCATCTTTCCTGCTATCAACATCAATCGTTCTGGCACGCGTCGTGAAGAGCTATTAATGCCGCCAGATGAGTTGCAGAAGATGTGGATTTTGCGCAAGATTTTGCACCCTATGGATGAGTTGGCTGCAATGGAGTTTCTATTTGATAAGCTCAAGGCTACCAAGAGTAACGGCGAATTTTTTGATGCCATGAGGCGGTGAAGGCCATGATATTGGCAGCCGGTCGGGGTGAGCGTATGCGTCCCCTAACCGACTGTACGCCTAAACCACTATTGCCGGTGGCCGGACAGCCACTGATCGAACATCATATCGAGGCCTTGGCTCGGGCCGGCTTTAAAGAGCTTGTGATTAACCATGCCCATCTGGGTGAACAGATCGAAGAAGCTCTTGGTAATGGCCAGCGCTGGGGCATTACCATCCTCTACTCTCCTGAATCGACCGGTGCACTTGAGACCGGTGGCGGAATCTTCAATGCTCTCCCTCTACTGGGCGATGACCCCTTCGTAGTTATCAATGGTGATATCTGGACGGACTATGACTTAACCTGTCTTCGAGTCCCTGAACATAAGCTGGCTCATCTGATATTGGTTGATAACCCGGCGCATAATCCTGAAGGTGATTTCCTGCTGTCGAATGATGGCCTCTGCAGTGAAGGTGCTGGTAAGTGCCTGACCTTTAGCGGTATCGGTGTCTATCAGCCAGCATTTTTTGCAGACTGCAAACCAGGGGCTTTTCCCCTAGCGCCTGTTTTAAAGACTGCTATGGCACACGGCAGGGTCAGCGGTGAGTACTACACTGGAAAGTGGGTGGATGTTGGTACGCCGCAGCGCCTGGAAGCATTAAATACTGCCCTCTCTGTATAGAATAAATTTTACTTGCCACTGGTATCCTGCTCCTTGTAACGTAAAGCTATGGGACAGGAAATAACAGATAGTCATTTCAAACCGGGTGATTTTGAAGCCTTTGCTGAGCGATTGCGTCAAGAGACTGAGCTCCTGCGTGACTGGTTTCAAAATGGCCATTTCCATGAGTCATCCAATGTAGGTGGTTTTGAGTTGGAATCCTGCCTTGTAGATCATTCATCGCGGCCGGCCCCTATTATTGATTCCTTCTTGTCACGACTGAGTAATGAGTTGGTTGTACCTGAATTAGCCACCTTTAATCTGGAGCTTAACGGTAGCCCCTGCGAACTAAACGGTAATGCACTTAGTCGTCTGAGGGATGAGTTAAAAGAGACCTGGGGTCACTGTGATCAAGTGGCAGATGAAATGGGTGCTAAAGTGGCCATGATCGGTATTTTGCCTACGATCGAGACGAGTGATTTGACGCTGGCCAATATGTCGCCACTCCACCGTTATCATGCCTTAAATGAACAGGTGTTGCGCCAACGTGGTGGCCGCCCTTTAGAATTGAATGTCACAGGCAATGACAGCCTGCATCTAACCCACAATGATGTGATGCTTGAATCAGCGGCTACCTCATTCCAAATCCATCTTAAGATCAATGCTGATGAGGGTGCACGCTTCTATAATGCATCCAAAATAATCTCTGGCCCAATGGTGGCGGTGTGCGCCAACTCACCTTATCTGTTTGGGCGTGATTTGTGGGATGAAACTCGGATACCGCTATTTGAACAAGCAGTCTCTGTCAGGGGCACAAAACAGACCAAGCGTGTGAGTTTTGGTATCCGGTATGCCCATGAGAGCATCATGGAGTGCTTTGAAGCGAATTTTGAGCGCTACCCTATTTTGCTACCTCGCGTAATGGATGAGCCAGTGGAAAAGCTTGCTCATCTGCGATTACAAAATGGCACCATCTGGCGTTGGAATCGTCCCCTGATTGGCTTTGATGAATCAGGTGAACCCCATCTTCGTATTGAACATCGTGTTGTGCCTGCGGGACCGACGATTGATGATGCCATTGCCAATGCTGCCTTCTATTTTGGAGCCGTATGCAGCCTGGCTCGTCAGCAAGAGCCACCAGAGTCCAAGCTGGTATTTAAGGCTGCAAAAGAAAATTTCTACCACGGCGCTAAACATGGGTTGGGCGCAGAGATGCAGTGGTGTGATGGTAAAAAACATGCCGTCTCAGAGCTCTGTCAAAAAGTACTGTTGCCATTGGCTCGAGATGGTCTGCATAGCATGGATATTGACAAGAGTGAGATAGATGACTGGTTGGGTATTATCGAAGCGCGAGTTGCTACGGGCCGCAATGGTGCAGTTTGGCAACGCCGCTGGGTTAAAGAAAATGGAGTGGATATGTTGTCGTTGACCAAGGCTTATCTTGAGCACCAGAATTCCGGCTCCTTAGTTCATGAATGGCCCATCTAATAATGAAGCTTCATGAAATAAACCATATCCCTGAAGGACTTCTGGAAACAGAAACTACTGGTTTGGAAGCATTGCTTGGCAAGCCAACCTTGATTCACCTTCAGGGCCGGCAAGAGCCAGCGTTGTTGGTTACTGTATTAATGCATGGTAATGAAACCACTGGCTGGGAGGCCGTGCGTGCCTTGCTGAAGCGCTATTGTGATCAGCAGGGAAACCTGGGTCTGCCACGTTCACTCAGCCTCTTTATCAGCAACGTGTCTGCCGCCGCAAAAGGGCTTCGCCGGTTGGATAACCAACCTGATTACAATCGTGTATGGCCTGGGTGCAGTTCACCCTATACAGAAGAGCATGGCCTAATGCAGCAGGTGGTTGACAGTATGGTTGACCGAGGCCTGTTTGCCAGTGTGGACATGCACAATAATACCGGCCTTAATCCCCACTATGCCTGCATCAATTTTCTTGATAACCGTTTTTTACATCTGGCGGCTATGTTTAGTCGCACTGTGGTCTATTTCCTGCGCCCGAAAGGAGTCCAGTCCATGGCGCTTGGTGAGCATTGCCCGGCAGTGACTTTAGAGTGCGGCAAGGTTGGTGCGGCCTATGGTGTTGAACATGCGGTTGAGTATCTGGATGGCTGCCTGCATCTGTCTGAACACCCATCCCACCCAGTGGCGGAGCATGATATTGAGCTATTTCACACCGTTGCGATAGTGAAGGTGCTGGAGCATACCAGCTTTGAATTTGGTGAGCATGAGGCAAATATCAGATTTGCTGATGACTTGGATCGCTTGAATTTTCAGGAGCTACCCGCTGGCACCTCTTTAGGGTATGTCGAGCCGGGGCATGGTATTGGTTTGGATGTGCGTGATGAGAATGGCAGGGATGTAACGGCAAAATATTTTATGCTGGATAAAGGAGAGCTCCGGCTTCAGCTAGCAGTAATGCCTTCTATGTTAACCAAGGATCATCGTGTAATACGTCAGGACTGTTTGTGTTATCTAATGGAACGCTATTCCCAGGTTGTTAGTAAATAACCTGCCATCCTCAAAGGCTGCACATTCCCAGTGCCGCAAATTAATGGTATTTGATTGAAAATCAGCATGTTAGCGCCTTAAAGATTATTCTTTTGGCAGCCTGCTGTGGTGGATTCCAGTAATTAGTTTTGTAGCTGAATTAAGCCTACAGTTTAGATCAATAATACCGCTATATAAGATTAATGCTCGATAGCAGTAGATGTAGCAGAGTTAATCAAACAACCTTCAATTTAAACCGCTGAACTAAAGATGCCTTACCAAAGCCGGCGTACAAATCAATTTTAGAGGAAAACATGAACAGGCTGCATGACATTAAAATTGGCACAAAAATTCAATTAGCAATTGCGACAAATGTCATCCTCGCTATTTTATTAGGCGAATTTATTGTCACTCGCATATTAGGGTTGAGTGGTATAGAGGGGATCTTTGCCAATCTTGCAATCAATGGTGTTATTGCTTTTGTATATGGCCTTCTTGTATCGCGTGCCATTACCCGCCCATTGGTAGAGGTGCTGGATGTCCTAAAGGTGCTGGCTCAAGGGAAAGGGGATCTTACGCATCGGTTTAAACCAGAAGCAAAGGATGAAGTTGGAGAGCTTGAGCGCCATTTCAATACTTTTCTTGAAAAGTTGCACGGCATTATTTCTGAAGTGTCAGTTTCTACCAAAAAACTTGCAGCATCAGCAGATCAGATGAGGTTTGCCACCCAACAGTCAACTGAAAATTTACGAAATCAACAGACAGAAACCCAGCAAGCCTCTGTTGCTACGCAGGAGATGACGGCTACAGTTCATGATATTTCCCGTCATGCCTCAGATGCAGAACAGTCGGCCCAAAAAGCAGATCAAGATGCCCATAATGGTGCAACAATATCGAATGAAGCCTGTAAAGAGATTAGTGCGTTGGTGAATGAGACCGAAACTGCTGCAACAGCAATTGAAAAAGTGGCAAATGATGTTGGCAATATAGGCATGATCCTTGACGTTATTAAAGAGATTACTGAACAGACTAATCTTCTATCACTTAATGCAGCAATAGAAGCAGCCCGTGCGGGTGAGCAGGGACGAGGGTTTGCTGTTGTTGCTGGAGAGGTTCGTACATTGGCTAATCGTACCAATGATTCGACTCAAGAGATTCAGAATGTTATCAACCAGCTTCAGAATGATGCAAAAAATGCAGTATCAACAATGGAGCTTGCGCGTAAGCAAGCAAAAACAGGGGCAGAGCATGTTGTGGCAGCAAATGATGCTTTGAATGAGATTGTTGCTGCTGCAAAAACAATCTCTGAAATGAATACCCAGATTGCTACTGCAGTAGAGCAGCAAAAAGTTACAACGGATGAGGTTAGCCAAAATATTACAAATATCAGCCAGATTTCGGTTGCTGCTGCAGACAGTTCAGATGAAATGTTGGCAACCAGTAATGAGCTATTTGGCCTATCCCAACAACTTGAAAAATTAGTGGGGCAGTTTGATTTGCACAGTAAGTCATAGCGCTTGTTTTCTGCGTATTAAATTAGAGGTGCAGCAATAAGTATTTTTTGCTGTGCACTCCAATTACGCTGTGCTTTTGCCAGTTAAGTGATAATGCAAATAGTTGTAAGCATTACCATTCAAACTATACTTTATCTTTAAGAATTGCGGGAGATATCCCTTAGAGTACAGAAAATGCTCGTTCCAGTTTGTTGGCTTTGGTTTTGGCGTATGGAAATTAAAGGCAATCTTTCACCTTTAATTGTAGGGCTTACATATCAATGTGCCTTGAGTGAACATGGATAAACCATCAGTAAATCTGGAAGCTGCAACACTGTTGTTTGAATTAGATAAATAATTGATGAGGTTTATATGGCACGCATATATAAAACACTATCCTGCTCCCTAATTGCTCGAGGTTCAACTGTAACCAGAGAGGCTCGCTACAGAAAGATTAATTTATCGCTTAATGCTCCAGCTATGCATGTTATGACGGATTTTAATATTACATCTCCTTTTGCAATTGAGCCAACTGCATCCATAGATGCAGTAAATGATAAGATGATCGCCTCTGGTGTTCGTATGCTATTTGTAACAGGTGGTGATGGCACTTTGTTTGGTATCGTGACTGCACGAGATGTGCTGGGTGAAAAACCAGTGCAATATTTGCATGACCATGGTGGCAATCGTGAAGATATTATGGCTCAGGACATTATGACGCCGCATAGTGAACTGCAGGCACTTAAAATAGTGGATGTTGAAAAATCCACTATTGGTGATGTTATCGAAACCATGAAGAAATTGCAGCGCCAGCATGTATTGGTTGTTGAAAATAGTGAGGCAAAACCAGGGGAATCGATCCGAGGTCTTTTTTCAACAACTCAGATCACACGACAGACGGGCGTAGAAATTACCATCTCTGATCGGGCTAATAGTTTTGCGGATATAGAACGGGCAATTGCACCAGGCTAGATTCTGTATCGCTCAATTACATCTCTTATATACACAGGTACAGCTGCTGTACCTGTGTATTTTTTTGCGTACAGAAAATAATAAATCTAAATATGCGGTTGTTAACTTAGAACTCCAGGTAGGGCCAGTCTAAAAATAACAGGTGCTATCAGGCATATACAAAAGACAACAATAGAGTTTATTTTGGCATTTTTGAACAGTCTATCAAGAACAAAAACTCTAAGTGTGAGCATGATCGGAATTAAGCCAGTAATGCCGATCAATTCAATAATCTGTTCCTGATTCTGAGGGCCTACGCCTCTTGTTATTAAAGCAAACCAAATGGCTGTGGGTAGTATGCATAATAGCCAATCCCAATCGAACCAAGTGTCGCGTTTTCTGGAAAAATGCCAAGCCACCGATGAAAACAGCAGGATTGCAGTAATAGAATATAAAAAGAGTGCGGCCATGAAATACTCAGGTTTTTAGGTAACGTAATGTTTTAAAACGGAATGTTTTTGCCATACCAATTAACTTAGCTCTAGTGGTTCTATTCTACTCAAACTTCAATGCTAGATCACTATGCTTTTGTTCCAGCTTGATCAAGGACGTATTAATTTGTAAGTGATGTGGTCATGTGGATCAGAACCAGCCTAGATTATAGGAATAAAAATATACCAGCCATTGTTAGAAATGAGGTTCCTGAGTTGCCTATTTAACCTTAATATTTTTGTGGGAGGAACGATATAGCTTCTATAGCTTGGAAGAGAAGGCTGGGATATTGGAGGATCATACGATGGTATATCGACAAAAATTGGTATTTGCAGTTGCTGTTTGTCTCTTGTCTGTTTTAGGAAGTAACGGAGTGTATGCGGAGGAATCGTTTATAAAGACAAAGAGTATGATATCAAAATCATTGGCTGAACCGGTTGATAAGATTATCCGGATTATGATTTATGTTGATACTCAGTTATTGAGCGAAGAGAATATTAAGAGAACAGAGGCAAGTGGAAACTATGAAGCAATAGCTGTCTTGCATCGTAGCCTCAGTGATAGAGAGTTGATTTATGCTCAGATTAATCAAGGCCGATTTGAAGAGGCCTATACAGCAATGAGAACCATTGTTAACAGAATAAAGGCTTCAACCAAACTGGCATGGGCGAATGAGCACATGTTTAAAACGGCATATGATCAGATTGATAGCGAATACCGCACTGGTGGTGCTGCTTACTTTAAGCGAGCACAGCAGAGCGCTTTGGCGCTTAGTGATATATTTTAAAAACAGGCTGATCTGTTCAACTGCTAAAGGCTCAAGAAGCTAATTCGTCTTTTATCAGAATTCTAGTGCATTACTAATCAGCCCGGCCAGTGGAATGGCATTGGTAGAGTGTAAGATGCTGTCCGTGCTCCAAATCTGCTTTATCCCGGCATTTTCAAGTCGCTCAAGCGCGTCATCTACAAATAGGGCATGAGTGACAACAGCAGATATGGACTCAGGCTTGTACGCCTGTAGTGCATGAGCAGTGGCCTCTAGTGTGCGCCCTGTACTGGCAACATCATCCAGCAATATAAGATGACGTGCGGCGCATCTTGATTCAGGAAGTGTTATTTTCACGTTATAGTCACCAAGCCGCTGTTTTTGTCCAATCATATACTCCAGCCCCTGCATCTGGGCGACTGCTGCAACCCATTGTTCTGACTCTTCATCTGGCCCAATTAACAGTGGGTTGTCGTATGTTTCACTAAGAAAGTCGGCGATGGGCTTGGTCGCAGTGAGTGTTGTGGTGGCGGTATCAGGTATAGCCTCACTCAGTTTATGAATACGATGCAGGTGTGGGTCTACAGTTATTACTGCATCAAACCATTGAGCCAGCTGCCTTCCAATAACCTGTTGGCTGACAGCCTCTCCGGCATAAAATGCCTTATCCTGCCGCATGTAGCAGAGGTAGGGTGCAACCAGCATCAATTCTGATACACCAAGTTCTCGTGCTGTGGCAGCTGCCAGTGCTAGCTCCACCAGCTTATGATTGGGGTTATCCAGGCTGCGACAGATGATGACCTTATTAGGAAGTTGATCTGGAAGACGAACTTTACTTTCACCATCTGGGAATCGGTGAAGCTCAATATCTCTGTAGAGTAGTCCAGCATGGTTTGCCAGTTGCTGCGCTGGATTGCGATACTCAGGAAAACTAAGGATTAGTGTGTCGTTCCTATTAGAGTTATCTGAATCAAGCATAATTAAAACTCAGGCCCAATTGAACCAGTGGGTGTTTTTTTACCAATTTGAAAACCGCTATCTTTTGTTGCAGCCTCTTGGGCAAAGCGGAAGTCTGATGGAAAATCGGCATGTATAAAGTAAAGTGGCTCGCCCTTTTTTACCGGATCGCCCAATTTTTTAATAAGATCAACGCCTGCCCCTTTATCCATGGGTGCTCCTCCCAGACGTGCAATTCGTGCTATCTGTAGGTTGTCGATAGCGCTGACAAATCCCGTGGCTGGCGCTTTTATTTCGTGTTTGAGTTTGCCTACTTCAGTTGCTTTGGTTATGCGCCCTTGTGCTTCAATAATGTCATGCATTTTGCTCAAGGCCCGGCCTGAATCAAGAATGTCCCGCGCTATGGTATAGCCTTGTCCGCCTCGAACGTCGGGGTCAAATTCGAGTACGCGACCGGCAAGCCACAGTGCTTTTTGCCGAAGATCAGCCGGGCCTTCGGGGTCGTTGTTCAAAACTTGCATAACATCACGGAGTTCCAGAACAGGCCCAATGCCTCGGCCAACGGGCTGACGGCCATTGCTGATGACGACCTCAAGGTGTAACCCCAGTCGATCACCCACAAACTCAAATAGTTTTCTTAGTTGCAGAGCTTCGCCCATATGCCGGACTTTTGCGGTTGGTCCCATCGGAATATCAATCAAGAGGTGGGTGGAGCCTGCAGCCAGTTTTTTGGCCAGAATGGAGGCTACCATTTGCCCCTGAGAATCGAGAGAGAGTGGGCGCTCAACAGAGATAAGTATGTCATCAACCGGTGCCAGCCGTGCAGCACCGCCCCATGCTAAGCACCCGCGCTGGCAGCGAATAATCTCCCGCAGCTGTTTTGGAGGAAGCTTGACCTTTGCCAGCAGCGCCATGGTGTCGGCGGTGCCTGCCGGAGAGGTGATGGCCCGGCTGGAGGTTTTGGGTATCAACATGCCGTGAGCTGCAACAATAGGGACGATCAGCATACTGGTGCGGTTGCCGGGTATGCCGCCAATGCAGTGTTTATCAGCAACCAAAGGTTCGCCCCAATCCAGGCGATCTCCGCACTCTACCATTGCCCGGGTCATGTAGAGCACCTCTTCTCTCTCGAGCCCCGATTGGCTGGAGGCAACCAGGAAGGCAGCCATTTCTGTTTTAGAATAGCGGTTTTCAGCAATATCTCGAGCAATGCCGCGGAAGTCGTCCAGTTCAAGACGCTCACCAGCAATTTTGCGATGCACAGCGTCAAGAGAAAGGGGTGGCTCAGCATGAGCGATCTGTATGCAATGCCCCTCTTTGACATTGAGCTGGGAGAAGGCCTGTTCGCTCAAGCCCAATTCGTCACAATTGGTGATGCTCTCGTCGTCTACGACATTCAGCACAGCCAGTACTCGATGTTGGTGCTTCTGGTCACCATTTGCTGTAGTAATCTCGACCTTTGAAAGCGCCTGAAATCCCTCAGTGCGATAAACTGCGCAGTTCCGATGGAGGTATGCAACGTTCTCTTTATAGGTGTCGATAGCGACACGCCGAAGCTTGAGCGTATACTGTTGTGAGTTATTCATAATATGGCTATTCCAACTCTATGGGGTATGAATAATATTATGTTGTGTTGGACTATTATTGACATGCATCACTTGAGATAAATTTATTTATAAGTCATGTAACCGATTATAGTATCTGTAGCATGTAGTATTTCAGAGATTATACATCTTAGCTGAAAAAGTATGGCATGCAGTGACATAGCTTGTTTAGATAGTGCTATCTTTTTAATCAATAATTGGTGTTGCATTGCTTATCGATTAGGGAACAAAATAATGATTTTTAGACAGCTCTTTGATCATGAATCGTGCACTTACACCTACCTTATTGCAGACGGCCAAAGCAGAGAAGCTTTATTAGTTGATCCTGTAGTAGGTAATGCTACCCAATACTTAAAGCTTTTGAGCGAGCTTGATCTTAAATTGATTTATGCAATAGATACGCATGTGCATGCTGATCATATAACCGGGCTTGGCGTTCTTCAGAGGGCCACTGCTTGCACGACAATAATGGGTGAAAAATCGCGCTCAGATTGCGTTACTGCAAAGGTGGGTGATGGAGATCAAATCAAGATTAATGATATCTGTCTCAACGTTATTTATACGCCAGGACATACTGATGACTCATATAGCTTTCTACTCCCCGATCGTGTCCTGACGGGTGATACGTTGTTGATTAGAGGCACCGGCCGTACAGATTTTCAAAATGGCAATCCCAGTGCGCAGTATGACAGTCTGTTTAATAAGCTGCTGAAGCTACCAGACGAGGTCTTGGTCTATCCTGGTCATGACTATAACGGTATGACGGTTAGCACTATCGGGGAAGAAAAGAACAACAACCCAAGGTTGCAGGTAAACTCTGAAGATGAGTATGTGCGCATGATGAATAGCCTTAAGCTGGATAATCCCCGGATGATGGACATTGCAGTGCCTGCCAATCTTGTCTGCGGTATAGGTGATTCAAATGGCAGTTAAATGTTAGAAATTGAATGGCTGTTATCATTTCTATTGCTGGGAACATTTGTAGGATTTATGGCAGGGTTGTTGGGTATCGGTGGTGGAGGAATAATGGTTCCGGTACTGACATCAATTTTCTTACAGCAAGGCGTGCCTGTTGAAAATGTAATTCATTTGGCTTTGGGTACATCGATGGCCTCCATAATAGTCACCTCTATCTCAAGTTTGCGTGCTCACAATGCAAAAGGTGGGGTGATATGGATGGTTGTTAAGAGAATGTCAGCTGGTATTGTTTTAGGTGCTCTTCTAGCTACTTTTTTGGCGACCTCATTAAGCACTGTTTATCTTGCGATTTTTTTTGCTCTATTTATGGCTTATGTCTCTACCCAAATGTTTTTAAACAGAAAGCCAAAGCCCAGCAGAGAGTTGGTAGGGAATGCGGGATTGTTTGCAGCAGGCTCTGGTATTGGAGCAATATCTGCATTGGTCTCCATTGGCGGTGGCACATTAACCGTGCCATATCTTACGTGGCAAAACATCGATATTAAAAAGGCAATTGGTACATCAGCAGCTATTGGTTTGCCACTTTCAATTGCAGGCACTTTGGGGTATTTGATAAATGGGTGGACTAACTCTTCACCACAGGGGCTTACATTGGGTTATGTATATTTGCCCGCTGTATTGCTGATTTCAACAACCAGTTTTTTTACGGCACCCTATGGCGCTAAGTTAGCCCATAAATTACCCGTGCCGATACTGAAAAAAACATTCTCTATACTGCTAATTATTTTAAGTATCAAAATGTTGATTTCAGTTATATAGCTATAAAAGTGGCTGTAAGTAATCTCTCGCTAAATTTATAATTCTGTCGGCTTTTAAAATAATTAAGAGTGAACGGCCCCTACTGCTGCATGGACATCTTTGGTTAATAGAAAAATGCTTCCATCATAAGGGT
>Ga0316192_10001601_pt1 | contig 16695 bp, 13 predicted proteins | sample MerIslwburrow_MG_FD_204931 | JGI IMG/M metagenome (GOLD analysis project Ga0316192, IMG submission 204931) | Coastal sediment microbial communities from Maine, United States - Merrow Island worm burrow | ecosystem: Environmental > Aquatic > Marine > Coastal > Sediment | place: USA: Maine...
GAGTTCAAGCCGCAGACCCCGGCCGGATTCCTGGGTAAAAACAGCCGCGCCAAAGCGAGGAATCTGATGTTCCATTCGACACAGGATTGTACTATTTTCGGTCAACTTCCATTGTGAATTATCAATCGACGCCAGATAGCGACGTTCGAGCGCCTGCACGGTCGCGCAAAAACTGAGAAGAAGAATAAATAAAAAACGGCTGCTAACTGACATCTTTTACCGGCAGGTTCGACAAACTTACCCGTTTATCGGCCTGTGTCGGTAAATCTTGAGTGCTAACCGGCTTGCAAAAAATCAACTACCAGTCGGTTAAACGCTTCCGGTTTTTCGGCATGCAACCAGTGTCCCGCTGCTGCAATAGTCTCGATCATGCAGTTGCTAAACCGATGCTTGATGACTTCTACTTCGGCTGCGCCGATATAGTCAGATTTTTCTCCACGGATGAACAGACTCGGTAATTCGATAAGCCAGTCCTGCGGCAAGTCGCCGAAGCCGGTAAGCCACTCCATATCGCGCTGGATTACCTCCCAGTTAACTCGCCAGCGCCAACCCGCTGGATCGCGCACCAGGTTTTGTAACAGGAAAGCGCGCAGCTGGTCTTCTGGAATATTCTGCCGCAATAGCTGTTCGGCCTGAGCGCGAGATTCGATCGTTTGCAGCGGTAGTGCCAGGATCGGATTGATCAGGTCGTCATAGTGATGAAAGTATGCAACCGGCGCGATGTCGGCAACAATCATGCGCGACACAAGAGCGGGGTTTTGCAGGGCCAGCATCATCGCAACCTTGCCCCCCATGCTATGTCCCAGGATATCGCAATCACTCAGCTCCAATCGATATAGCAGCTGTGCGACATCTTCTGCCATGACCGCATAGTTCATTTCGTCGGCATGGAATGATTCACCGTGATTGCGCAGATCGACCGTGAAAACCTGAGAATGGTCTGCGAACCGACGCGCCTGCGACTGCCAGTTCTTGCCCGAGCCAAACAGGCCGTGCAGGATAACCAGCGGCTTCCCGCTACCCGATGTTGAGAAGTGCAATTCCGACATACGGTCCCTGCGAACGACAGCTAGTTGGGTTGCGTTACTTCTTACGCGGAATATAAAGGTCGGTAATGGTGCCTTCGGCCATTTCTGCCGCGAAATTAAATGTTTCGGATAAAGTTGGATGTGGATGAATAGTCAAGCTGATATCTTCCGCGTCCGCACCCATTTCGAGTGCGAGGACCGCTTCGGCAATCAATTCACCGGCGTTGGGACCCACGATTCCCGCGCCCAGAATTCGCTTGCTCTCCTTGTCGAACAACACCTTGGTCAGTCCCTCGTCGCGATCGACACCCAGCGCCCGCCCGCTTGCCGCCCATGGGAAGGCTCCCTTTTCATACTCGATACCCTGTGCCTTGGCTTCAGTTTCGCTCAAGCCCATCCAGGCGACTTCGGGATCTGTATAGGCTACCGACGGAATCGTCAGCGGCTCGAAATAAGACTTCATACCGGCAATCACCTCGGCCGCCACCTTGCCTTCATGCGTCGCCTTATGCGCCAACATCGGATTCCCCACAATATCACCGATCGCGAAGATATTAGGGACGTTGGTCCGCATCTGCCTGTCAACCGCGATGAAGCCAGCCTCATCGACATTAACGCCAGCTTTCTCAGCACCAATCTTGTGCCCGTTAGGGCGTCGTCCGACGGCAACCAGGACTTTGTCGAACAGGGTCGGCGACGGGGCCTTGTCGCCTTCAAAAGTCACCTTCAGCCCGTTTTTCTGTGCCTTGATTGCGGCAACCCTGGTTTTCAGATGAATGGCCTTGTAGCGTTTGGAAATCACCTTGGTCAAGCCACGCACCAGATCTTTATCGCATCCGGGGATCAGGCTATCGAGGAATTCAACTACCGTGATTTCGGAGCCGAGTGCGTCATAAACGGTTGCCATTTCAAGCCCGATAATGCCACCGCCGACAATCAGTAGTTTCTTCGGAACATCTTTTAATTCCAGTGCGTCGGTGGAGTCCATCAGGCGCGCATCTTCGTTTGGAAACGGCGGAATTTCGGTCGCTTGCGAACCGGCAGCGATAATACAATGTTCGAACTTTACCCGCGTCGCTTCACCATTGTTCTCAACCAGCATATTGTTCTGGTCAATAAACTCCGCGACACCATGCACTACCGTAACCTTGCGTTGCTTCGCGAGACTCGCAAGACCGCCCGTGAGTTTGCCTACAACCTTGTCCTTGAATTTATTGATTCCCTCGAGATCGACTTTGGGTTTGCCAAAATCGACACCATTGGCCTTCATATGCTCGGCTTCGTTGATAATTTGCGCGGTATGCAACAGAGCCTTCGAGGGAATACAACCGACATTCAGACATACTCCGCCGAGGGACGGATAACGCTCGATAAGAACAACTTTCTTGCCCAGATCGGCAGCTCGAAAAGCGGCAGTGTAGCCTCCGGGTCCGGCGCCCAGAACCACAACCTCGGTATTCAGATCGGTGCTACTCGCAGGCGCAGCAGATTCTTTTTGCCCCGTTTTGGCGGCGGGCGTGGGGGTGGGTTTCGCAGGCGCAACGGCTGATTCAGCGGCCGCGGTTTCCAGGCTTCCGAGTTTGCTGCCCTCGGCGATTTTATCTCCAACCGCAACGCTGAGCTGTTTTATGGTTCCGGCGAAAGGAGACGGTATATCCATCGTCGCCTTATCCGACTCCAGGGTTAGCAATGGGTCCTCGACTTTTATCGAGTCACCCACGGCAACATGAATTTCGATGACTTCAACATTGTCAAAATCACCTATGTCCGGCAGTAACAGATCTTTTTCGCTCATGATTATAAAAGTACCCTTCTGATATCAGATATTACCTGGCTTAGGAAATTGGTAAAACGTGCAGCCTGGGCGCCGTCGATTACACGATGATCATACGACAAACCTAGCGGAAGTATGAGCCGTGGCACGAACTCACCATCGATATAAACCGGCTGCATTTTTGACCGCGAAACACCCAGAATGGCGACCTCGGGAGCGTTTACGATCGGCGTAAAATAGGTTCCACCAATACCACCAAGGCTCGAAATAGTGAAACAGCCACCCTGCATATCGGATGGAGAAAGCTTGCCGTCTCGCGCTCGAACCGAGAGTTCACCCAGTTCTGCGGCAAGATCGAAGAGCCCCTTTTGATCGACGTCTCGCACCACCGGGACCACCAGTCCGTTAGGCGTATCAACGGCAATGCCGACATGAAAATACTTTTTCATGACCAGGTTTTCACCACTCGCATCGAGCGAGGCATTGAAGTTCGGAAACTCACGCAGGGCACTCACCACCGCCTTCATTAAAAATATCAGGGGCGTCAACCGTACTGCCCTCTTTTCAGCCTCTTTGGCGAGAGACTTGCGAAAGGCTTCGAGCTCGGTGATGTCGGCATCGTCGAACTGCGTGACATGAGGTACCGTGACCCAGCTACGATGCAGGTGCGCTCCCGATATTTTCTGGATTCGACTCAATGCAACTGTCTCAATTGCACCGAACTTCGAATGATCGATTTCTGGCAGGCTGCTGACGCTGATACCGCTGCCACCGCTATTGACCCCGCCAGACATGGCCGATTTAATGAAGGCCTTGACATCAGCCTTGACAAGTCGACCCTTGGGCCCGCTACCAATAACCTGCTCCAGGTTAACCCCAAGCTCCCGCGCATACCTGCGAATCGAGGGACTGGCATGAATGGTTTTACTACTGCTATTCGCTGCTATGCTTGCTTCAGCACCAGGGTGCGGTTTCAGCTTTTTCCCCGGCATGACGTTGCCTCTGTGCTCATCGGCATCAGCTTCCCCTACAACAGCCGCTACCACCTCGGCTGACGATTCCGTTACCGGCTCGTCTTCGACTGTCGCGGTTTCGGCTTCAGTCGTCTCAGCAGGACTGGTGTCAGCGGTTGCTTGCGCAGTGTCACTGGTGCTGAGGGTAGCGATTTGATCGCCCTCATTAAGTCGATCCCCGACCTTGGCGATTATCGTTTCAATAGTACCTGCAAAAGGACTGGGGATTTCCATCGTCGCCTTGTCCGATTCAAGCACGACGATCGATTGCTCGGCCTCGACCACATCGCCTGTCGCAACGAGTATTTCGATAATTTCTATATCCTGAAAGTCACCAACGTCAGGAAGCGTTATAGTTTTATTTTCTGCCACTTTGATGCTCCTGCTCGCCCGCCTAAACCGTAGTTGGCTCAGGCTTTTCGGGATCGATGCCATACTTCTTGATTGCCTGCTGTACCACCTTACTCTCGATTTCACCGCTATCGCTTAAAGCCTTCAACGCAGCTAAAACGATGTAAAAACGATTTACTTCGAAGAAGATACGCAGGTTTTCACGAGTATCGCTACGACCGAAGCCATCAGTACCGAGACTAACAAATCTGGATGGCACAAACTCACGAATCTGTTCAGCATAGGCGCGTATGTAATCAGTGGAAACGATGACCGGGCCCTTACGCCCCATCAACTGGGTTTCGAGATAACTTTGCCGGGCTTTTTTGGTCGGATGCAACTGGTTCCAGCGCGCGCAACTCTGAGCTTCGCGAGCGAGTTCGTTAATGCTGGTCACGCTCCACACGTCGGCATTAATCTTGAAATCCTTCTTCAATAGCCTGGCCGCCGCAATCACCTCGCGTAAAATTGTACCCGATCCCATTAGCTGCACCTTAAGACCTTTTTCCTCACCCTCTTCAAGACAGTAGATACCCTTAATAATGCCCTCTTCCGCACCCTTCGGCATTGCCGGATGCAGGTAATTTTCATTCATTACCGAAATGTAATAGAAAACATTTTCTTTCAGCTGATACATCCGCTTCATTCCACTGTGGATGATTACCGCAAGTTCGTAGGCGAAGGTCGGGTCGTAGGATACACAATTGGGAATGGTGCCGGCGACAACCAGGCTATGCCCATCCTGGTGCTGCAGGCCTTCGCCGGCCAGCGTGGTACGACCGGCAGTTCCACCCATGAGGAACCCTCGCACCTGCATATCGGCGGCGGCCCATGCCAGGTCACCAATACGTTGAAAGCCAAACATCGAGTAGTAGATATAAAAAGGAATCATGCTGACTCCGTGGGCGCTATAGGCAGAGCCCGCAGCGATCCACGAAGACATCGCCCCGGCCTCGTTGATGCCTTCTTCAAGAATCTGGCCCTTGATATCTTCGCGGTAGTACATCACCTGGTCTGAATCCATCGGTTCGTACAACTGTCCTTTGCAAGAGTAAATTCCGAGTTGCCGAAACATGCCTTCCATACCAAAGGTCCTGGCCTCGTCGGGCACGATTGGAACAATATTTTTACCAATGTTCTTATCGCGTGCCAGCGTGGAAAGCATGCGCACGAAAGCCATGGTGGTCGAGAATTCACGATCGCCGCTATCTTTTAACAGCGCATCGAATATATCGAGACCGGGTATAATCAGTGGCTCGGCAGTATCGCTGCGCACCGGCATATATCCGCCCAGCTTTTCGCGGCTCTTGCGCATGTACTCCATTTCAACGCTGTCTTCCGCAAATTTGTAGAATGGCGCCTCCGCAATATCATCGTCACTGATCGGAATATTAAACCGGTCACGAAACGCCTTGAGCGCGTCTTCGCCCATTTTCTTTTGCGAATGAGTGATGTTCTGTCCTTCACCGGCTTCACCCATACCGTAACCCTTGACCGTCTTGGCCAGAATTACAGTAGGCCGGCCAGTGGATTCAACCGCCTCGGCATAGGCCGCGTAAACCTTGTGCGGGTCGTGACCGCCGCGATTCAAACGCCAGATGTCTTCATCGGACATATCGGCCACCATTTCGCGTGTTTCGGGGTACTTGCCGAAAAAATGCTCCCGCGTGTAGGCCCCTCCCTTGGCCTTGCAGGCCTGGTACTCGCCATCGATGGTTTCTTCCATGAGCCGCTGCAACACGCCGTCCTTGTCCTTGGCAAGCAGGTGGTCCCAGTAGGAGCCCCAGACAACCTTCAATACGTTCCAGCCAGCGCCACGAAATACCGCTTCGAGTTCCTGGATTATTTTGCCATTACCCCTTACCGGACCATCGAGACGCTGCAGGTTACAATTGATAACGAAAACCAGGTTATCGAGATTCTCACGGGTAGCGAGCGAAATTGCGCCCAGCGATTCGGGTTCATCCATTTCACCGTCACCCATGAAAGCCCAGACCTTACGATTATGTTGCGGCTGGATATCGCGGTTTTCGAGGTACTTCATAAAACGCGCCTGGTAGATAGCCATAATCGGGCCAAGCCCCATCGATACGGTCGGGAACTGCCAGAAATTCGGCATCAACCAGGGATGTGGGTAAGACGAGAGACCATTTTCATCCAGCGCCTCCTGGCGAAAAGCTTTTAACTGTTCTTCACTGATCCGGCCTTCAAGAAAAGCGCGCGCGTATACGCCGGGCGCAGAGTGCCCCTGGAAAAACACCAGGTCGCCCTTGTGCTCTTCGTTGGGCGCACGAAAAAAATGCATGAAGCCAACGTCGTAAAGCGTTGCTGCCGATGCAAAACTTGCGATATGCCCGCCGAGTTCGCTTGATTTGCGATTCGCATGCACTACCATCGCCGCGGCATTCCAGCGAATCACCGAGCGAATGCTGTGTTCGATCGCCTGATCACCCGGGATTGGGCGCTGTTGCGAGAGTGGAATTGTGTTTACGTAAGCTGTTTTCGCCGAAAACGGGAGATAGGCTCCCGAACGTCTAGTTTTATCAATCAGTCGTTCAAGTAAAAAGTGAGCCCGCTGCGGGCCTTCGCGTTCGAGCACCGAATCGAGTGATTCTATCCATTCCTGAGTTTCTTCAGGATCAATATCGGTTTGATCTACCACGTGCGTCGCCTTTGCTGTAAATTGACGGAATTATACAACATATCAATCCGCACCCAGATGTTATTATTATAATTAATACCAATATCAACCTTCACTATCTGAAATCTACCTGCGATGAATAAACTTACCATCATCACCCCGGATGACTGGCATCTGCATTTGCGCGACTCGCCTTTCATGGAGGCTGTTGTCGGTGATACTGCTCGCCAGTTCGGTCGCGCGATCATCATGCCAAACCTGAGTCCGCCGGTGCGCAGCTGTGCGGATGCAATGGCTTATCGACAGCGAATTCTTGCCGCGCTGCCAGCACAGAGCCGCTTTACCCCACTGATGACGCTGTATCTGACCGACAACACCGATGTTGCAGATATCGAGGCCGCCGGCAAATCTGAATTTATCCATGGTGCCAAACTTTACCCGGCGGGGGCCACGACTAACTCGGATGCCGGGGTTACCGACCTGGCAAAACTCGATCAGGTGTTCGAGAGCATGCAAAAGCATCGCCTTGTGCTCCAGGTGCATGGAGAGGCCACCGCACCAGAGGTTGATATTTTCGATCGCGAGAAAGTCTTCATCGAGCAGAGCCTTAGCCGAATTCGTAAAGACTTTCCCGAACTGCGGATCGTGTTCGAACATATCACCACCCTCGACGCGGTCGAATTTGTGCGCGCAGGCGACTCCTGCCTGGCTGCCACCATCACTCCACATCACCTGTTGATCAATCGAAATGCGATTTTCCGGGGCGGCATCAGGCCACATCATTACTGCCTGCCCGTGGCCAAGCGTGAACTGCATCGCCAGGCATTGCTCGATGCGGCCAGCGCGGGTGAAGCCCGATTTTTCGCCGGCACCGACAGCGCCCCGCATAGTAAAAATTCGAAAGAAGCGGCCTGTGGTTGTGCCGGGATTTATTCCGCCCACACTGCCGTCGAACTATACGCCGAAGCATTTGAACAGGCTGGCGACTTTACCCATTTCGAAACCTTTATGAGCTGCAATGGTGCCGACTTTTACGGTCTGCCGCAAAACCAGGGATCGCTTACACTTGCACGCAACGAGTGGTTGGTGCCCGATTCGCTGCCCTACCCCGACTCCAGCCTGATCCCGTTCAAGGCGGGCGAAACCCTGCACTGGAAAATAGTTAATGATGAATGAATCAACGCTGATGTCACAGCGTTTCCGCGGCTATCTACCGGTTGTCGTCGACGTCGAAACCGGGGGCTTTAACGAAACCACGGATGCCCTGTTGCAAATTGCCGCGGTATTGCTCGGTATCGACGAACACGGTCAACTGTATTGCAGCGAAACCGTTTCCTGCCACGTAACACCATTCGAAGGCGCCAACCTCGACCCCAAATCGATGGAAGTAAATGGAATCGATGTCGACCACCCTTTTCGCTTTGCCGTAGAAGAAAAGCAGGCGTTACCGAAAATCTTTAAACCGGTGCGCGAAGCCGTCAGGAATCACGCCTGTAGCAAGGCGATACTGGTTGGACATAACGCGCATTTCGATCTCAAGTTTATCAACGCGGCAGCGGCGAGATCCGGAATCAAACGCAACCCGTTTCATCCGTTCAGCACCTTCGACACAGTGACGCTTGCCGGCCTGGCATACGGACAAACAGTACTGGCTCGTTCGGTCCAGTCAGCCGGCATGGAGTGGGACTCCAGTGAGGCGCATTCGGCGGTATATGACGCCGAGATGACAGCAATGCTGTTTTGCAAGATTGTCAATGAAACCGCTTTTGTACAGCCTTAGAGCAGGATTTCCACTATACTCGAACGCACTATAATAATTCTCCCCAGCTTTGCGCAAAGAAGATCTCTCCATAATAGTTGTCGATGACCTGCAATTTAGCCGCGAGGTGGTAAAATCCGCCCTCCGCAAATCGGGCTTCACTGATATTCGCACCGCGTCTTCGGCTGATGAAGCCTTATACCTGCTCAATCAGCGCCGTGCCCATGTCGTACTTGCCGATTTCTGGATGCCGGGCATGAACGGCCTCGAGATGACCGACCTGATTCGCCGCTGGGATGAAAACAATGACCGCTATACCGGCATCGTTTTACTCACCGCGGAAGACACGGCCTCGAGCATTGTGGTTGCATTCGACCGCGGAGTTGACGATTTCATTTCCAAGTCGGCAAACCAGTTTGAGCTCGCCGCAAGGGTTTATGGGACCGGGCGGAATGCCTTCCAGCAAAACGAACTGCGTGAACGCACGCGCACACTTAGCAGCCAGTTCCTGCGCGTCAAACAGCACAGTTTACAGGATCCTGAAACCAGTCTGCCAAACCGGGCTCAGCTTGAACTGCATATCGAAGCTCTGATCGAACATTCTAAAAGTCGCGGTGGCGGGCTCGGTGTCAGTTTGATCGAAGTCAGCTCATCCAACAATGAATTGCGCCTCGGTACGCTGAAAACCATCGCCAATTCGATTCAGCTTTCATTGCGGCCGATGGACATAGTTGCACGTTTCAACAAAAGTACCTTTGCGGTACTGGTGCCGTACCTGGACCCGGAAAAATTCAATACCGCTCTTTTCGATCGCTTAATAAACAGCATCAAGCGACACACCATGCAAACCACCGACCAGGGCAAACAACTAAGTATTTCGATAGGTGTCTGGCACGGTCATGAATTCGACCCAACACCCTCGGCCGCAGAAATTATCGCTCTGGTCCAGCAGGCCAGCGCACCGATTTAATTGGCGCATGACAAAAAAAGCCCCGCCTGTGCGGGGCTTTTTAACGACAATAGCTGGCTTAACCTGCTTTGCTTTCCACTGCAGACCTGGCAACTTTCTCCAACTCACCCGAGGCGTGCATTTCGAGCGTGATATCACAACCACCGATTAACTCACCATCAACATAAACCTGGGGGAATGTTGGCCAGTCGGCAAAGCGTGGCAGGTTTTGAAAAATCTCGGGATCGGATAATACATTGACATAGGCAAACTCAATCTCGAGCGATTTGAGCGCTTCCGCGGTCCTGCTGGAAAAGCCACACTGAGGCAATTGTGGAGTGCCTTTCATGTAGATGATAACCGGGTGGGTTTCGACTTGCTGCTTAATACGTTCCAGGACGTCCATTCAATACCTCAAAAATAACCAAGTAAATTACTAAGGTATTATCATAACGATTTTTTTCAACTTTAAAAGCCTGAGATCGACCTTTTAGTCAGGTTTCTCTGTCAGTAGCTGGTAGCCAGGCGTAACCCGAAGCTGCCGATGCCTGCTATCGACAGCGAATCATAGCCACGGCTAATTATCTACGTGCTGCTGCAACCAGTACTCCAGCAGGGCACTATGCCAGAGCTTGCTTCCATTCAGGCGCGTAAAATGCTGTTCAGGCTCAGCCAGCAAGCGCTCGATGTAACTGCGATTAAACAACCCGCGTTCACGGCTAGCCTGACTGTTTAATGTATCCGCCATGAACTGGTAAAAATCACCGCGAACAAATTTTAATGCCGGCATCGGAAAGTAACCTTTCGGTCGGTCTATCACCGCATCCGGAATTCGGCCGCGGGCGATCTCCTTGAGTACACCCTTACCCTCGTGCTTCAGTTTCAACTCCGGAGGACAGGCCGCAGCCAGTTCCACCAGCTGGTGATCGAGAAACGGCACTCTTGCCTCGAGGCCCCAGGCCATAGTCATGTTATCAACCCGTTTAACCGGATCGTCAACGACTAAAGTAGTGACATCGAAGCGCAACACTGCATCCATAAAACTGTCTGCCTGATCGGTATTCAGCTGTTCCTCGATCAGTTCCGCGGTGTAATCACTAGCCCGGTAGGCCGGGGCTACCGTGTCGCAAAACTCGGCATGATCGCGATCCACGTAGTGGTTTGAAAAACGCTCCTGCGCAGTTCCAGTGGCAGCGGCCATTTGTGCATACCAGAAATAACCGGCAAAAACCTCGTCGGCGCCCTGCCCGCTTTGCACCACTTTAACCGACCTGGCAACCTGTTCAGACAACAGGTAAAACGCGACTGCATCCTGTCCAAACATCGGTTCCGCCATAGCCTTTACCGCTTCGGGCAGACGCGTCAAGACTTCTGCATTGGGTATAAGGAACTTTTGGTGATCACTCGAATACCTCGCCGCAACCGGGTCAGAAAATTCAAATTCATTACCGCGCTCTTCCGGCTGGTCTTCGAAACCAATACTGAAGGTTCGAATATCATTTTGTCCCGCCTCCGCCAGCAAGGCGACCAGCAAACTCGAATCGAGCCCGCCCGAAAGCAGCACGCCGACCGGAACGTCGGCAATGGTGAGTCGTTTTTTCACTGCCTGCATCAGCGAGTCATGAATAGCCTCGTTCCATTGCTGTGCAGACATCGGCTCTGCTGGGCGCTTCGCCAGCAGCGACCAGTAACGCGAGTCTTCGCATTTACCATCAGGCGTTACCGTCATATGGTAGGCGGGGCGACATTTTTTGATCGACCGGATGAGAGTACGTGGCGCTGGAATCACCGCATGCAAACTCAACTGATGATGCAGGCCAACGGGATCAATATCGGTCGCGAACAGGCCGGTAGCAAGCAATGCCTGTGGGTTCGATGCGAAGTAAAATCCCTGCTCCGATATCGCGTAATAGAGCGGTTTGATCCCCATACGGTCGCGCGCCAGAAAAAGTTTACGCAACCTGGAATCCCAGATCGCAAACGCGAACATGCCATGCAGTCGCGCAACGCAGGCGTCACCCCAGCAGGCATAAGCATTGATGATTACCTCGGTATCGCTGTGCGAGTTAAACTTGAATCCCCGTGCAATCAATATTTCGCGTAATTCGGGGTAATTGTAGATAGTCCCGTTAAAAACAATAGTGTAACGCCGACTGCTATCCTGCATCGGCTGATGTCCTGCGGGCGACAGATCGATGATCGCCAGCCGCCGGTGTCCGAGCATAACCGGGCCGTCGAAAAATTCGCCGCTGTCATCCGGGCCTCGTTGTGCAACCCTGGCCGACATGCTGTGGGCATGTTCCGAATTAACGGGGTTATCGTTGAAACTCAAAGCACCGAACAAGCCGCACATACAACCTCACTTTTACCTTACATTGCACACCTGATTACGGCCCGGAGATTTCATTGCACCCCATACCGAAAATCCTTATACTCCGCCGCGTGTGGCGAGGGGTAAGAATAAACACCCAGCCCTGTATTCTAAACATTTATAACCGGGAGTCATCCATGAATCCGTTAAAATCAATAACCGGCACAATTGTCACCGGCGTCGTGATCTCCGCAATAGTGATGATCATCTTTGCCGATGGCGTAACCAATTCGATCGAATGGACAGTATGGTTTCACGTTTTGGCAGGTGTGGCCTGGATCGGGTTACTTTACTACTTTAACTTCGTACAGGTACCCGGTGTCGCCAAGGCGCTCGCAGAAGTCGAGGGCGGTGGCCCCGGACCCGCAGCGATCAATAAATATGTTGCCCCGCCAGCGCTGCTCTGGTTCCGTTGGGCCGCGGTTGCAACCTGGCTGTCGGGCGCCGCGATTCTGGGCAAAATGGGGATCCTGGGGGCTGCTTTTACTTTCCAGCCGGGTGCCGCGGTTATCGGCGTCGGCGCCTGGTTAGGCACTATCATGGCTCTGAATGTCTGGATTTTCATCTGGCCGAACCAGAAAAAAATCCTCGGCCTGGATGGGAAATCCCACGAACCGGATGTCATTGCCAAAGCGAAATCTGTCGCCTTGATGGCTTCGCGCACCAATACGGCACTGTCGATTCCGATGCTGTTGTCGATGACTGCATACGGGCATGGTGGCTTCCCGTTCTAAGCTGGTTACAAACTAAACTTGAAGCCCCGTTTCGACGGGGCTTTTTTTTCGCTCAAATAACTTGAAATTGCTGCGAATCACTGTATGTTTGAGCGTTTTTTTCAAGCCCTATGCCGATGTCAGACCATCTCGTTAATGCCTATCGACCTTTGCCCGTCAACTTTACGCACGGCGACGGATGCTACCTGTACGATACCGATGGCAAACAATATCTGGACGCGCTGTGCGGCATATCGGTCACCAGCCTGGGGCATAACTATCCACCGTTGACCGCAGCGATCCAGGAACAGGCGTCAACCCTGCTGCATACATCGAACCTCTATTCGATTACCTGGCAACAAAAACTGGCTGACCTGTTATGTGCAACTGCTCAGATGGACCGGGTATTCTTTGCCAATTCAGGCGCCGAAGCCAACGAAGCCGCGATCAAGCTGGCACGTCTGTATGGTCATCAGAAAGGTATCGAGAATCCACAAATCGTCGTCATGCAGAATGCTTTTCACGGTCGTACCATGGCCACGCTTAGCGCCACCGGCAGTCGTAAGGTGCAGGCCGGTTTTGAACCCCTGGTTTCCGGTTTCGTACGCGCACCCTATAACGACATCGCTTCGATCGAAGCAATCGCTGACAATAATCGAAATGTGGTCGCAATCCTGGTTGAGCCGGTACAGGGCGAAGCCGGCATAGTAATACCTGACCCGGGTTATCTCACCGCGTTGCGTAAAATCTGCGATAGCAACGACTGGTTGCTAATGCTGGATGAAATTCAAAGCGGCATGGCGCGCAGCGGCAAGATGTTTGCCTGCCAGCACGAAGCGGTTGTGCCCGATGTCATGACCCTTGCCAAGGCGCTCGGTAATGGTGTGCCTGTCGGCGCCTGTGTTACTAAAGGCAAGGCCGCCGAGGTAATCAAGCCTGGCAACCATGGATCCACCTTCGGCGGCAATCCATTAGCCTGCAGGGCCGCGCATACAGTGCTCGAAAACATGATTGCAAATGAAGTTGCGGGCAATGCAGCGCAACGCGGACAACAATTGTTTTCCGCCCTGCGCGAGGGCCTCGCCGAAAATAGCCAGGTTGCTGATATCCGACATCTCGGGTTACTGCTTGCCGTAGAAATGAAAATTCCGTGCCAGGCGCTTGTGACCCAGGCCCTGGCCAGGGGATTACTGATCAATGTTACCGCCGAACGTGTTATCCGCCTGCTACCGCCGTTGATTATCAACGAGGCACAGACCGCCGAGATCGCCAGTATATTGATCGCCTGCATTAACGACTTCACAGAATAGATATGACTACTCGACATTTTTTGAGTCTGCTGGATTTTACCAGCGACGAACTGAAGGAATTGATCGCGCATGCGATCGATGTCAAACAGAAACTGAAACAGGGGATTTCGCATACCCCCCTGCAAGGCAAGCTACTGGCGATGATTTTCGAAAAATCGTCTACCCGAACCCGTGTTTCGTTCGAGTCGGGAATGTATCAACTAGGCGGACACGCAATATTTATGTCACCGCGCGACAGTCACCTGGGACGAGGTGAGCCTATCGAGGATAGTGCGCGCGTAATATCAAGCATGGTGGACGGGGTTCTGATCCGTACTTTCGGCCAGGAGCGCATTGAAACCCTGGCGCAACATTCCAGGGTGCCCGTGATTAACGGTCTAAGTGATTTACTTCATCCCTGTCAATTGCTGGCTGATATGCAAACCTGGTTTGAACAACGTGGTGACATCGCCGACGCCACCGTCGCCTGGATTGGAGATGGTAATAATATGTGCCACTCATATATCAATGCGGCGATCAGGTTTGATTTCAATCTTAAAATCGCCTGCCCCGGGGGACATGACCCGGATACGGACTTACTGCAAAGCGGCGGCGAACGCGTCAGCCTGCATGACTCTGCCGAAGCCGCCGCCAGCGGTGCGGATTTGATTGTTACCGACGTCTGGGCAAGCATGGGACAGGAGCAGGAGCAACAACAGCGGGTTGAAACTTTCAGCGCTTACCAGGTCAACCAGGACATCATGCGGCGAGCCAACAAGGATGCACTGTTTATGCATTGCCTGCCCGCACATCGTGGCGAAGAAGTTACCGCCGAGGTCCTGGAATCGAAGCAATCGGTGGTTTGGCAAGAAGCCGAAAATCGCCTGCATGCTCAAAAAGCCCTGCTCGAGTCCCTGATCAAGCCGGCAGACTAGCAGTCTGTCGAACTCAGGGAATCGTAGTGAGGCGAATGGGAAAACGAGTCCATTTATTCGATCTTTAGAGGCGCATAGTGGGAACTACGCAACGAAAAAGATCGAATAAATGGGCCAGTTTCCAATCGCCGTAGTAGATTTCCCTGAGTCCGACAGACTGCTAGCCTTCCAGAACCTCGAGTCGATTGCGACCGCGTTCCTTGGCCAGCTTGAGCGCGGTATCGACTCTGACGAGCAATTCACGCGAATTAGAGCCTTCGGTGGCAACCTGGCTGCCAAGCCCAATGCTCATGCTTAGATAATTTTGCGCACGCGACCTGGCATGTTCAATTTTTTTCTGCGCCAGGGCCTGCATGATATCGAGCGCTATCTGGCGAGCATTTTCGCAGCTGACCCCGGGCAGTAACAGTGCAAACTCGGCGCCTTGCAAGCGTGCGACCATCTGGCTTTTATCGGTAATCTGCTCACTCAACATACGCGCGACCTCGCGCAGGCGCCTGTCCCCTGCTTCCTGTCCATAGTGCGCATTGAACTCGTGATAGTAATCTATGTTCAGTTTAATCATGGATAGCTGGACATTATTTCCCCGATACTCCCGCCAGACCTCTTCCAGATGGACGCGAAAGGCACGATAGTTTGACACCCCGGTGAGTTCGTCGGTGGTCGAAATTTTTTCCAGTGCCTTGTTGCTTTGCGAAACCGATTGCAGCAGCCGTTGCAGGTCTTCAATCAGGGTTTCGTTGTCATAGCGATAATAAAGCGCATCATTAACCAGTTCATGCATCCGTTTGACACTTATGAAACCGGCTACCATGAAAAAAATGTAAAGGAAACTGAGCACATAGGTAACTGAATCCTGTTGTAGAAATAACCAGATCGTCACTGGCAGCATGATGGTTACCATGTAGGCGATATAAACGCGCAGCGAAGTCGACAGGTAGGCAATCGCACCGGCACACATTGTCAACAACAGCGAGTGCAGGATAATTTGCACATTGATGGTGATATAGGGCATCAGCAAAGCCGCGCCGCAACCGAGCATCAATCCGGTTACGACTACCCCGACCAGGAACCGGTCATGCCACTGCTGGTAGGGGAAATAGGCTTTATTGCGAATGCGCAGGAAGCTCTGCAAGTATCGCCAGCGCACATACATGATTGAACACAGCAGCAGGAACCAGCTGGCTACCCAATGCCCGCGGCCCTGTATCGCAAGTTCGACGTAGGCCAGCACCGAGGCTATGGTGGATACGAACAGGGTAATGAAAATCCCCAGTCGAAAGCGATTGTAGAGAAAAGCAACCAGTTCCTGTTGCTGAAGATGATGGCTGCTGACTGGTTGGCTTTCGCTGTCGATCGGGAATTCCTTTTGTGGCCTTTGTTAGCTACCACGAATGTAATATAGTGCTACCCGAGTTTAGCGGAATTCGGCAAAGATGAGCAATACGCAGGATTATGTACAGTGGTTTCGGGGCGCTGCGCCTTACATAAAAGCGCATCGTAAAAAAACCTTTGTCATCATGATTTCAGATGAGGTGATTTATTCAGACCAGTTTATCGGGCTGGTGCATGACATAGCCCTGCTCAACCACCTTGGCATAAAACTGGTAATACTGCACGGTAGCCGCAGCAGCATCGATTCACACCTGCAGAAAAACAGGCTTGAGGTCAGTTTTCATCAGAATATCAGAATTACCGATAGCCTGGCCTTACCCTTCGTGGTGCAGGCGATCAATGAAGTCAAAACCTGCCTCGAGTCGCATCTATCGATGGGTTTACCGAATACCCCCATGTCCGGTTCAGAAATTTCTCTGGTTGGCGGTAATTTCGTAA
>Ga0316192_10001602_pt1 | contig 16679 bp, 25 predicted proteins | sample MerIslwburrow_MG_FD_204931 | JGI IMG/M metagenome (GOLD analysis project Ga0316192, IMG submission 204931) | Coastal sediment microbial communities from Maine, United States - Merrow Island worm burrow | ecosystem: Environmental > Aquatic > Marine > Coastal > Sediment | place: USA: Maine...
AGAAGAGAAGAAGAAATGAGCCTTCCAGAATTTCTTGAGAGATGTAAAGATCCAGAAACAGGTCGTTCATATTATGCAAATGCATCCGAAAGAATGCTAGAAGCTATTGGTCCTCCTGAGATTTTGGATACTCGTAAGAATGAAAGGTTAGGACGAATCTTTTTAAATAGAAAGATAAAAGTTTATCCTACCTTTTCTGATTTTTATGGAATGGAAGAGACTATTGAAAATGTTGTCTCCTTCTTTAAACACGCTGCACAAGGTCTAGAAGAGGCCAGACAAGTGCTATATTTGTTAGGGCCAGTGGGTGGAGGTAAAAGTTCAATTGCAGAACGTCTAAAGGAATTGATGCAACGAGTTCCTGTTTATGTTTTGAAAGCATATAATGTAGATAAAGATGAATGGGAAACTTCTCCTTGTTTTGAACATCCTTTTGGATTGTTTGATTATGAAGAAGATGCACCTATCTTTTCAAAGAAATATGATATTCCTAAGCGATATTTCAAGATTATTCCATCTCCTTGGGCAACAAAGCGTCTTGAAGAAAACGAGAATGATTATTCAAAGTTCAAAGTAGTTAAGATGTATCCTTCTATGCTTCGTCAGCAACTTATTACAAAGGTTGAGCCGGGTGATGAGAATAATCAGGATATTTCTAGTTTGGTTGGTAAAGTCAATATTCGTGAATTGGAAGACCATGTGCAACATGATCCAGATGCATACAATTGGGCTGGTGGTATGAATGTTACAAATCAAGGTATTCTTGAGTTTGTTGAAATGTTCAAAGCTCCTCTTAAGATGCTTCATCCTTTATTGACTGCTACTCAAGAAGGAAATTATAATGGAACTGAGCAATTTGGTGCTATTCCATTTCAAGGTATTATTCTTGCGCATTCCAACGAGGCAGAATGGCAAACATTTAGAAACAATAAAAACAATGAAGCGTTTCTTGATCGTGTGAATATCATTCAAGTTCCGTATTGTTTGAGAGTAACCGAAGAAGAGAAGATTTATCAGAAGCTTATTGATAATAGTGATTTGTCTGGATTGCCTTGTGCTCCTGGTACACTTCATATGATGGCTCAATATTCTGGTCTTACTCGATTGGTTGATCCTGAGAATAGCAATCCGTTTTCTAAGCTTGAAATTTATGATGGAAAGAATCTAAAGAGCAAAGATCCAAAAGCAAAATCTATTGATGAATATAGAGAAGTTGCTGGTATTAATGAAGGTATGTCAGGAAGTTCAACTCGTTTTGCTTTCAAGATTTTATCTAAGGTATTCAATTATGATTCTGAGGAAATTGCTGCAAATCCTATTCATTTGATGCATATACTTGAAAAACAGATTATTAGAGAGCAATTGGGACCAGAAGAGGAAAATCGTAGAATTGCATTTATTCGTGGTATTCTTGCTCCAAAATATGCTGAGTTTTTGGGTGATGAACTTCAAAAGGCATATCTTGAGTCATATAAGGAATATGGACAAAACATTTTTGATCGTTATATTCAATTAGCCGATTTTTGGGTTCAGGACAAAGATTATCGAGATACTGATACGGGTGAAATTTGGGATAGAGATGAACTTGATGAAGAACTACAGAAGATTGAAAAACCTGCAGGTGTTGCAAATGTTAAGGATTTTAGAAGTAATGTAGTTGGATTTGTTATTCGGCATCAAGCAAAGAATAAAGGTAAAAATCCTGATTGGACAACGTATGAAAAACTTCGCGAAGTTATTGAAAAGAAAATGTTTGCCAATACTGAAGACTTATTGCCTGTTATTTCTTTTGGTAAAAAACAAACAAAAGATGAAGAAATTAAACATAATGAGTTTGTAAAACGAATGACTGAAAAAGGATATACAACAAAACAAGTAAGACTAATGGTCGAGTGGCATCTTCGCTATTCAAAGAGTAATTAAATAAAATCAAGGACTTAGGGGGCGTAAGCCCCTTTCCTTATAGGAGGTATAATGAGTCATGTAATCATAGATAGGAGAAAGAATGATAAAGGTAAGTCTACCGATAATAGGCAACGCTTTTTCCGTCGTATAAGAACTCAAGTTAAAGAGCCTATGAAAGAACTTATTGTTAATGGTTCTATTAAAGATATTATAGATGGTTCCGGTAAAAAGGTTAAAATTCCTGGTAGGGGGCTTGGAAAACCTTTTTTCGGGCATTCTAAACATGGTGGTTCAAAACATATTGTTGTTCCTGGTAATAAAGAATACATCGCGGGCGATAGAATTCAACGTCCACGAAGAAATCAACAAAGCTCTGGTTCTGGTTCTGGTTCTGGTGCTGGAGATGGTGAATCAGAAGATGAGTTTGAATTTACATTAACTGAAGAAGAGTTTATGGATATGTTTTTTGATGATTTGGAATTACCGAATCTCAATAAAAAGAATTTAGCTCAAACTCAAGAATTTGAATCACGCAGGGCAGGTTTTGCTCCGGAAGGTAATAAGCTTAATGTAACCCGTACTATGAGGAAGGCACGGGGTCGTAGGGTTGCGCTTAGATCTAAAAAGAAGAAGAGGTTAGCTGAGTTAGAAGCGCAATATAATGAGCTTCTTAAAGAGCCGATTTTATCTGAATATAAGAAGAGAAAGTTGAAGACATTAGAGCGTGAAATTAAGATATTGAAAGAACGGATAAAGCGAGTTCCTTTTATTGATAATGTAGATGAACTTTATAATAGATGGGAGCAGGTTCCTGTACCAACAACGAAAGCAGTTATGTTTGCATTAATGGATGTATCGGGTTCAATGGGAGAAAGAGAAAAGGATTTATCTAAACGCTTTTTTATGTTATTATATTGGTTTTTGCAGCGTTCATATAAACATGTAGAAGTAGTTTTTGTTCGTCATACGCAGATAGCAAAAGAAGTTGATGAGCAAGAATTTTTCTATTCAAGAGAAAGTGGAGGTACTGTTGTATCTTCTGGAATTCAAAAAATTGATGAAATTATTGAAGATAGATATCCTTTGAATGAATGGAATATTTATGGATGTCAAGCATCAGATGGAGATAATTGGCCTGGTGATTCTAATGGATGTAAAAATTTATTAGAAGAAAAGATATTACCAAAATGTCAATATTATGCATATATTCAAATTGATTCTATGAGAAGAATGAGAGAACATACAGAATTATGGAAATCTTATATTAATTTGAAAAATTCTTATTCTAATTTTGATATGACAAGTATTAAAGAAGCACAAGATATATATCCTGTTTTCCATAAATTATTTAAAAAGAGAGGTGCCTAATGCAAAAACCCTTAGTTACGTCTGGGCAAGAATGGACATTTGATTTGATTGAAGAGGTATATGGACATATTGAAAGAATAGCAAAAGAGAAATATAATTTTGATTTTTATACAAATCAAATTGAAGTTATTTCTTCAGAACAAATGTTAGATGCATATAGTAGTAATGGACTTCCAATATTTTATTCTCATTGGTCATTTGGTGAGCAATTTGTCAAACAACTCGAAAGTTATCAACGCGGAAGAATGAATTTAGCATATGAAATTGTAATCAATTCAAATCCGTGTATTTCTTATTTGATGGAAGAGAATACAATGTTGATGCAAACACTTGTTATGTGTCATGCCGCTATAGGACATAATACATTATTTAAGAATAATTATTTGTTTAAGGAATGGACAAATGCAGATACTATTATTGATTATCTCGCATATGCTAAAAAATATATTCGTCATTGTGAAGAAGAATATGGATATAAAGAAGTAGAAACCATATTAGATGCAGCTCATGCAATTCAAATGCATGGAGTGGATAAATATAAAAGACCTGTAACTCCAACAGCGGCGGAAGAAGAAAAATTGCGTGATGAAAGAGATGCATATATTCAATCACAAGTGAATGAAATTTGGACAACGCTTCCGAAAAAATTTGAAGATGGAACGGTTTCTGAAGAGAGATTTCCAAAGGAAAAGAAAGAAAATCTTCTTCGGTTTATAGAAGAGAATGCACCTCGTATGGAAGATTGGCAAAGAGAGATTTTGCGTATTATTCGTAATGTTTCCCAATACTTTTATCCTCAAATGCAAACCAAAGTACTGAACGAAGGTGCAGCTTCATTTGTCCATTATAATTTAATGAATGATTTATATGAAGAAGGTATTGTTAGTGATGATGCAATGTTGGAATTTCATACATCACATGCGAATGTATTATATCAACCAGATTATGATAGTCCGCATTATAATGGTATAAATCCATATGCTCTTGGATTTGCTATTTTTGATGATGTAAAACGTATTGCATTAGAACCAACAGAAGAAGATAGAGAATGGTTTAGAAATCAAAAATGGGTTGGAAGTGGAGATTGGATTTCTGAAATAAAACAAATGATTGAAGAGTTCAAAGATGAAAGTCTTATAAAGCAATATCTTTCTCCAAAGGTTATGCGTGATTTTAAATTATTTGATGTATTAGATGATGAAAGAGATGAACAAGCACTTGAAGTAAAAGCTATTCATGATGATATTGGATATAAAGAATTAAGAAATGCGATTGCTGGGACATATGATATTGGTTATATCATTCCTGATATTCAAGTTGTAAAGGTTGACTTATGGGGTGATCGTTCTATGGAATTGAATCATTTTATGACAAATGATAGACCTTTGGATGAAATAAATACATTTGAAACTTTAAGGAAAATTGGTATTCTTTGGGGATATGATGTGTCATTAAAATCTATTAATTCTAAAGGTGAAATTATGGCTGATTATACATGTAATGTAAAAGATGACAAAAATATTTTAACTATAAAAACAAATTGAGGAATAATATGAATGATGATATAAAATCTTTAATGAAAGAATCCTTTCTTTACGATAAGCATGAAGTTAAATTAACTGGAAGAATTGCTGAAAAGAAAATAAAGCCAAATACTGGTCAAGAAAAAATTGATACGATGTATGAAATTAAAGTAAAGGATGGTGTAGATTGGTCAAGTTGGTGTAGATTACGCGACTTATATAAAATAACAAAAATCAAAGGAGAATAATATTGAGATCTTATCATGATGAACCATATTTAAATTTAATTACTCGCATTAAAAGTCATGGTGTAATTAAAGAAGATAGAACAGGAACAGGAACACGAAGTTTATTTGGACAACAAATTCGCTTTAATATTTCAGATGGTAGTATTCCATTACTTACAACTAAAAAGATGTTTACAAAAGGTATTATTTATGAGTTAATGTGGTTTTTGAATGGTGATACAAATATTAAGTATTTGAATGATAATGGTGTTCATATCTGGGATGCGTGGGCTGATGAAAATGGTGATCTTGGAGATGTGTATGGTGCGCAATGGAGGAGATGGCCAACTTATAAAAAAATAGAAGGAACAGAATATTATGAAAAAGATGAGCCAATTGATCAAATTGCTCAAGTGATTGATAAGTTGCGCAATAATCCATCAGATAGGAGAATAATAGTAAGTGCGTGGAATGTAGCTCAATTAGAGGGTATGAAATTACCGCCATGCCACTGCCTTTTTCAATTTTGGTATGATGGTAAGGATGGAGTTTCAATGCACCTGTACCAACGTTCGTGTGACATTTTTTTGGGGATTCCATTCAATATAGCTCAATATTCAATATTATTGCATATGGTTGCTCAAGTAACGGGATTGAAAGCAAAAGAATTTGTATGGACAGGAGGTGACGTTCATTTGTATTCAAATCATAAGAAACAGGCTGGAGAACAAATAATTAGAGATGTTTATCCATCACCTTATTTAAAATTGAATCCTGATGTTAAGGAGATTGATGAGTTTAGGTATGAAGATTTTGAAATATTTGGTTATAAATGTCATCCAACAATTAAGGCACCGATTGCAGTATAAAGGAGAATAAAAAATGTCTGGTAGTAAAACAATAATGAGCATTGGTAATACAACAATAAAATTGAATGAGCGTACTATTATTAATAAAGAATTAAAAGATGTTATTCGTTCTGTAGTTGAGGAAAATTTAGAAATGGCAACAAGTTTAGAATCAATGTTAGATCCTGAAGTACGAAATAATGTTATTAATGAAATTTCTATGTTTTTACATCAGCTTAGACATGATAATTATATAGATCAATGGAATATAATATCTGACCTTCGTAATAATACATTTGAAGATATGCATAATAAAGGTATTTTAAATTTTATTGTAAAATTTCGGCAATGGAATTGTTTGAAAGCAACTCAATTAGAATATGTAATACACCGTAAGCCGATTTTCAAAAAGAAAACAAAAAAAAGATCTAGAGTAATTAAATAAATGGCAATTAGAACACAGATTGAACCTCTTTCAATTATTGTGGCTCTTGATGAATGTGGAGGTTTTGCTAAAAATGGTAAAATTCCCTGGATTACAGAACCTTTTGCCAAAGAGGATTTAAAAAACTTCAAAAATATTACAACTGGTGGTATATGTATCATGGGTAGAAATACGTATGATGATATACTTGCTATGCAAAAAAATAAAAATCCAACAAATATATTACCAAATAGAGAAAGTTATGTAATAACTTCAAGAGGTGGAGAGACGCCGGGTGCTACAAAAGCACCAGGAATAAGAGAAGTCATTCATGAATTAGATGAAAATGATCGGCGCGAAATTTTCATTTTAGGTGGTTATCGTTTATTTGTTGAAGCATTACCAAATGTTTATAAGATATATGTTACGGTTGTCCCTGGAAATTATCTTTGTGATATTCAGTTTCCTCTAAATAGTTTAGGAAATGGCAATTTCCAAATTATTAATGGGCGAAAAGAAGGCGATTTGAAATTTATAACCTATCAACGAGTGAGGTAATTTTATGGCACGAACTATTTGTAAAAGCGGGAAGATTGGAAATTCAACGTTTACGATTTTTAATCAAGGATCAGAGGTTTATATTGATGTTTCTTATAAAAATGCAACTTATGAAACACATCATTTTATTAATTCAAATAAAGAAAGAGTTAAAAGATTTATTGATACAAAAATTTCTGAAAGCGAAAAGAGGAATTATAGATGAAATTAGAAGAAATAATGGAGGTGGAAAAAGAACATAAAGGAACATATGTTGGTGTTCGATTTACAAAAGCAACAGAAAAAGCAATTAATAAGTTCATACAAGATAATAATATTCCCGCACCCGATAGTATTGATGATAATGGTGGATTGCATGTTACTTTAATCTATAGCCGAAAAGTATTAGAAGATTTTGAACCAAATAAAAACTTTAAAACAAATGCAAAAGTAAAAGGGTATAAGAAGTTAGGCAAAGATAAAAATTGTTTAGTTATGGAATTAGATGCTCCTGCAATGGTAAAAAGACATAAGCAAATTAGAAAGGAACATGGAGCTACTCATGATTGGGATAATTATATTCCTCATATTACTTTAAGCACTGAAGCTAAGGATTTTAATGAAGCAAATTTGAGTGAATTTACTGCTCCTATAAAAATTCATGGTGAATATTCTATGCCTTTAGACGATGATTGATAAATAGTTTTATTATGAAAGTAAGGGAAATACTATTAGAATTATCTGAAGTTCTCAATCGGCAACAGCATTATGGGTATTGGATTGAGGCTGATACTGGCAAACTGCATCCTGTTCAAGATGAAGAACATGTAGACTATATGAAACGTCATCTTGCTGGAACCGGCGATCATTCTCATGCAAATAAACCACCACATGAAGTATATGATAAGGGATTTGAAATGGGTTGGGTTAGAGTAAATCATAACTCACCTTATGAGTTGAATGTTCAAGGTAAAGCAAGTGATATACAACAGATTGCTAGAATATTAGCTCCCACTATTGCTCAACGTGAAATGGAATCTGCTTATATTGATAAGGTTGATACAAATAAAAGTGGACGTTTTGATTTACCAGAAGAAAGAAGATCTGCTATTCAATTTATAAATAAAGGATAAGGATATGAAAGTAAGAGAAATACTATTAGAATTAGCTGAAATATTAGATAGATTTGCAAATTATGGATCATGGATAGATTCTAATACGGGAAAAATATATCCAGTTGAAGAATTTAAACATGCTGATTTTATTGAACAAAACTTTCCAGAAAGTAAAAAAACAAGTTCTTATAAATATGCATTTGATAATGGATTAGTTCGCATTGTCCACAAATACAAATATGAATTGGGTGTTGAAGGAACTCCAGAAGACATAAGAAAAATCGCAAGAATGATAATTGCAACAATAGTTCAACCAGATATGGAGGAAGTTAATATCACACATATTAATAGTTTGGGCGATAGACAATCAAAAGGATTTGGATTACCTGAAGATCGCAGAGCAGCAATTCAATACATCAATGGAGCTTGATTATGAAAGTAAGAGAACTATTATTAGAATTAGCCGAAATATTAGACCGACATTCAAGTTATGGTGCATGGATTGAGGCTAATTCAGGTAAAATTCATCCAGTTGAAAGTCATGGACATGGAAAATATTTGAAACAACATTTTCCTCATAAAAGTGCATTTGATTATAATTTAGTTCGTATCGTTCATGCAAATAGAGGTGAATTAAATGTGCAAGGTAAAGCACAAGATATTCAAAAAATTGCACGAATAATAATTTCAACAATAGTTCAACCTGATATGGATTCACTTCATATTAGAAAAATGGATAACCCAGATGGAAGAAGATTTTTTGCTTTACCAGAAGATAGACGAGCAGCAATTCAATTTATAAATGCAGGATAAAACCATGAAAGTAAAAGAGTTATTATTAGAATTATCTGAAGTATTGGATAGACAAGGAACTTATGGTTCATGGATTGATTCTAATACAAAAAAGATTTATCCATTAAATAAAATGGGAGATCATGCTAAATTTATTGATAAGAAATTTGGTGAGAAATATGGAGAACATTTAAAAACTGAAGAGGATCGTTATCGTTTAGGATTTCTTGCTGGTCTTGTTCGTATTGCTCATGGTATTCCTAAATTTGTATATGTTGATGGTGTTGCTGATAGTTTAAAGAAAGTTGGACCTATTATTGCAGGAACACTTGCTCAACCTGATGTTGAAGAAGTCTATATAAATAAAATTCCAAGCACTAAGCAATTAAGTCATTTTGATCAAAAAACTTTTCATATGCCACATGACAGAGGAGCCGCACTACGATATATAACAAGTTGACTTTTGCATTTTTTATGATATAATAATAACACGGAAAATATTTTAGAGAGAAACTGAAATGAAATTAAAAGAAATTATTACTGAATCAGGTTTATCACGAATTCATCGTTCGCTTCAAGAACATGATGCGGGTATTTTAACTGCATTTAGAGGAAAATCTGGTTGCGGAAATGAAGAAGATGAAAGATATTCTCGTCAAGATAATATGAAAAGGAATCTTTCATTGCGTTCAAAGATTTCTCATGCTGGTTATGGATATACTACTGTTCAAGGTTCTTATATTGAAAATTACGGAAGTGAAAATGAGGCTATGCCTCAAAATGAAACTTCATTTATTGTAGTTGATATAAAGGATACAGGAAAGTTGCGCAAACATCTTATGGGATGGGGTAATGAGTTCATGCAAGATAGTGTTCTTTTTTTACCAAGAGGTGCTCGTTCTGGTATGCTTATCAGTACAAATACTTGTGCAAATGCATTCCCTGGATTTGGGAAGATGGGAGTAACCAAGAATTATAAGAATCCTCTTTTTGGAAAGGGTGGTGAATTTATGACTAAGGTTGGTGGAAGACCTTTTATTATGAGTGAATCAACTGTTGGGCAATTTGCTATTCCTTCTGGTTCTAATCTTCGTACTAAAGCAGCAATGTCTACTTTATCTAAAAAGCATTGGACTGAAATGCCGGAAGAAATTTTGGAAAGTTGATTTTTTAGGAGGTATGGTATATAATAGCTCTTATCCGGAAGATCCAAGAATAGAAATTTTAAAACTGCATAAAGGTAGGTTGAAAATTAATGGGTGTTGTGGTTAAATAGACTTAATGATTGTAAAGTTTGTCTTGGAAAGACATTGCGGACCCGAGTTTGATCCTCGGCCAATCCACTAAGTGCTTTAGAGATAGAGTGTTTAGTGGGTTGGAAAGTTGACTTCGACGTGGTGAATGATTACATTACAGATCAATCCGAAAGATGACCAACGTAAATGGCATAACTTAAAATAGTTGCAAACGATGATAACTATAGCGTTCCTGAAATGGATCGCACACTTGAAGCTCTTGCTGCCTAATCGCAGTTGAGTATTCGGGGTTTTTTAAGAGCCTTTCCTGACAACAGAATAAGGCTCTTTTTATTGCTTATAAGGAGGAATTGATGCCCAAAGATAAAGAAGAATATGAATACTCTACAGAACAATCTAATTATATCTATTATGAACAAAAAGTAGTAGAAAAAATCCACCATTATTATCTATATGGTGTTATTACAGAAGCACAAAATTATGTCGGTATGATACATCATCTTTTCCATGCTGACCCAAATGAAATTATTAAAATCCATCTCAATACACAAGGTGGCTCATTAGAAACAGGAGTTGCTATTATTAATGGTATGCTTTCTTCTAAAGCCCATGTGATTGCATCTTTAGAATCACAAGCATTTTCAATGGGAACATTAATATTCTTGGCCGCAAAAGAATGGATTATCTATGATAATACTATGCTTATGTTTCATAATTATAGCGGAGAAACATGGGGAAAAGGTAATGAAATTGTAGCACATATTGCTGCACAAGAAAAATGGCATAGAGAAATAACTAAAAAACTTTATATGCCATTTCTATCAAAAAAAGAATATGAAAGAGTCCTTGAAGGTGCTGATTTATGGTTTCATCCTATAGAAATAAGAAAACGACTTATAGATGTAGCAAATAGTAAAAAACCTAAGAAATCTAAAAATGAAAAGTCTTAAAGAAGTTATTTCGTCTTATGTAAAATTACATGCACCAAATAACAAAGGATGGCATCCATGTGTTCATAAAGGATGTGATCATGGAAAAAAGGGACCACGTGCTGCTTTTAAATTTCATTCTGACGGTGGAGTGGAATTTAATTGTTTCAATTGTTCAACACATACAGGTTTTAGCCCAACGGAAAGTAAAACATTTTCTAAGAAATTTAAAAATATTCTTTTAGATTTCAATATCCCTGAAGATGAATGGAAACCTATTGAACTTAATGCTTTTATTAAATTAAAAGAAGCAAAAGAAAAAGAAGCAAGAAAAGTAAAACATATTGAACCAAAAGAACTTTTACTTCCTTCATCTTTTATTTCATTAAAAGATATTCCATTAACAAATAAATGGGTTCAAGTAGCTTATGCTTATTTAGAATCAAGAAAAATAGATGCAGATGATTATACATTTTTTCTTTCAATGAAGAAAACAGATAAATGGTTTAAGCGATTAATAATTCCTTTTTATAAGAATAAGAAACTCATTTATTATACAGGAAGAGATTTAACAGGAAAATCAAGAAAGAAATATGAGAATCCGTTAGTAGAAAGAAATAATGTGATTTTTAATTTTGATTTATTGCTTGATTATGAAGAATCACCATTGTATATTGTAGAAGGTGTAATGGATGCACTTTCCATTCCTAATTGTATTGCGATATTAGGAAATAAATTAACCGAAGGGCAAATAGAATGGATAAATCGAAGTAATAGACAAAAAGTTCTTATACCTGATAAGATTAAGGGATTACAAAGTGCATATAGTGCTATTGATTTAGGATGGAGTATTTCAACTCCAGAGATTGCAGATTGTAATGATATAAATGATGCAGTGGTTGAATTTGGTAGGTTATATGTGATAAAATCTATAAGAGATAATGTAAGAGATGGAGAGATGGCAAAAATAGCAGCAGGATTATATTGTGAAAGTTGATGAATTTAGAAAAACATGGATTATGAATTTTCCTATTAGTGAAACATCTAAGATTGAGAATGCAATTAGTATTCAAGATGATTCATTGTTAGTAATAAAAGAAGATGCATATGGTCCGAATGATGAGTTACAAACTAATTATAATTCTTTACATTATACAGGGAGAGATTTTTTAGATGCTTTTTGGAATACGTATTTGGAATTAAGGCCAATTGAAAAGAAAGAGAAAAAAGAAGTAAAGAAAAAAAGAGCAACCAGAAAGAAAGTTGCTAAAAAAAGGGTAGTAAAAAAGAAGGTAGTAAAAACAACAAAGAAAAATTTAGTGGAGTTTTAATATGAATGAAATGATGGGAATGAATTCGATGAATGCGAGTAAATCGTTAGATGATGCAATGGATGAGCTTTTGAAGATTGCAGAAGAAGATCTTGATACTGAAGAATTGAGAGAGCAACCTGCTGTTTTTGTAGCAAAGGCATTATATAAACATATTATGGATGTTCATGAATTTACTAAAAGTCAAGCAAGTAGATTTATTATTTCTGCTAATATTGCTATTTGGAATAAAAGTTCGGATGTTCAAATTAAAAAATGTATTAGGATTTCAAAGAAAATAGTAGATAAGCATTTTGCAAGATTCAAAAAAGATTTTGAATGTTCTAATGAAGATATTTGTGATACTGCGAGTTCATTTTCTATTATTTTAGTTCCTAATATTGGAGAAAACTAATATTTTTATAAATATTATGCATGAAATGGGTTTGTGACAGATTGGATGGATGCAAAACAACGTGTCAAAAAATACTTGTAGTAGTATATTATATAATTGTAATTCTTGTGTTATGCATAATTACATATTTCATGTTTGACTTTTTCTAGCACTTGTGTTATAATGGTTATATTGTAATTTGTTAGGAGTATAAATTGTGACGCTAAAATATCGTTTGATGTCTGATCTTCATCTTGAGTTTGCAGATTTAGATATTCCTGTTCTTGAGAAGGAAAAGGAAATGGTGCTTGTTCTTGCGGGTGATGTTGCGCTTGCTTCTTATCCAGAAACTTATGTAAATTTTATCAATGAGATGTGTGATCGTCATGATACTGTTATTTGGATAATGGGCAACCATGAATATTATAAGAACTACATTGAGGAGGCGATGGACGAGATCAAAAGTAATTTTGTTCCTCGTCCAAGTAATCTTATTATTCGTGAGTCAGGTTGTGTTGTTGTTCAGGATGTTGCTTTTATTTGTGCAACACTTTGGACCGATTATAATGATAGAGATCCAATGTCAATGCTTGCTTCTAAGGATTATATGAATGATCATAACTTGATTTATAAGAATGGCCCCGGTGCTAATCCAATGAATGGATACAACCCGAAGTTTCTTCCAGAGGATGCACTTACTATTCATAGAAAGCATCGAAGAGATATTTTTGAGCATGCTGAGGAGTTGGGTAATCAAGTGCGCAAGAAGGTATTAGTGACTCATCATGGGTTTAGTTCTCTTAGTATTGCTGATGCTTATAAAAATGATAAGCATTTGAATGGTGCTTTTGTTAGTGAAATGAGTAATGAGATTATAGATGCTGGGTTTGATTATGCGCATCATGGTCATACTCATAATTCATTTGATTATATGATTGGTGATACTCATGTGATAACAAATCCAAGAGGATATGCAAAGCAAATAGTTAAGGGTAAGTCAAAAAATGAGAATTCTGAGTTTGATGCAAATTTAGTAATAGAGATATAAATATGAATATGAATGATGAAAAACATGATAATGATGTAGTTGATTCGAATGATGATCAAAATGAGAAGTTTGAAATGGCTGCTCATATGATCAAAGGTCTATTAGATTATATTAGGCAATCCGAAGTAACTATGTTTGATAATAAGCAAGATTTAGATTTTCATTTGGCTCATGCTTTATTTTTTAGTGCAGCAAGTATGTATGGTGAAGAATTTGCAAGAAATATGATGGATACTGCAGAAGAAGCTATTGAATTTGCATTAACTGTAAGAGAAGATGATGAGGATGAAAATGAAGATATGGCATTGCAGAATGCACCAATGACATCTACATTACTTAATTAGGAATTTATTTATGGAACAATTATACGGAAACCAATCTAAAATTTATTATGTTCTAAAAGTAGGATTATCAGAGATATCAAATCGTTCGGAAAATAAGATGATAACAGAAGGGCTACTTGCTACACTTCCAAAAGAATTAGCGGAAAAGGCGCGAGTAGTTGCAGTTGATGAATCTGGTAGGGAACTACTTTTAGGTTAATAATATCTTTTATTATAGGCGCGTCTATCATATCTTTTGTTATATCGATTGTCGCGCCTATCATATCTATAATCTCTTTTTAATCTAGCATTTTCTTCTTTTCGTGCTGAATCGTATACTAATCCTCCAATCGCTCCTACTCCAGCGCCAATAGCTGCGCCTTCATATGCACGTCCAGATTGATTTCCAATTATAGCGCCTGTTGTTCCGCCTATAACTGTTCCTGTTCCAACTCGTCTTCCTGTATCTGTTGCGCATCCACTTAATAAAAGTGCGATGGATAATATTATTAATGTTTTCATTGCATTTCCTCTGGTACTGGTAGTTTAGCGTGTTCAATTCTTTGTGCTGCTCTATCAAAGATTGTTTGTTGTCTTTCTTCTGGAAATCGTTGTTTAATCAGTTGTATAATTTGCTCTGCGCTTCCAACGTCTCTAGGACGTACCCCTGGGCCGAATAGCACCTCTAGTATCTCTTGAGGGTCATCTATGACTACATTTCCGTCAGCTACTTCGATATTTGGAAACATTTCTTTGAATTTTTCGATAGGAATAGATTTCATGCTTTTCAAGTATCCTTCCCCGGTTTTTCTTCGAGGTTTATGTTGAAAGATTCTTTTTAGACCTTTAGGTAATTCGATAGAACGTCCTGCTCTGATTAGCAATTCGTTTGTTTCTGGGTGGTATTCGAAGTGATCCATTCCTGGTTCGTTTATAGAGGAAGCTATTGACATTAGAAGTATAGTTCTAGTTGCTCCTTTATATTTTGATTTTGTTCCTGGTGAATGGTAGATAAATTTTGCGTATTTTGTATTTTGAACTGGCATAAAGTCTAATTGGACTTGACCTTTTGATGGATCGCCTGCGATAGGAATTGCGTATGATCCGACTTTAGTTCCTTTATTGAATAGACCTTTACCATCTACATGTTTCATCATTTTCTGATGGATTTCTTCTGTATTATATTTATTCAAATCGATTGCTAGGTCTATATCACCGGAGGTTGGCATTTTGCCTACGCTTCCTAGAGGGTGTAGATCGTTTTCTGGTATTCCTGATACATTGCTAACAAAGTGGATAGTTGCGGGAATATCTTCTTTATTGATTCGTGTAGTTCCCCATTTTGCTGTAGCTGCTCCACCTTCGTATATATTTTTTAGGTCTATTAGTTTCATATCATTTCGTTTAATTCTTCTCTGAGTGATTCTGCGATTTCTCTTGGAATAACAAATTCTTCATCTTGTAATTCTTTTTCTTCTAAAATATCAATCATTTCTTCAATAGAATCAACTAATTGTTTTAAAATGATTTGTTTATCTTCATCCATATAAAAACTCCTATTTTGATTTAGTAGAGTTATTTATTATAAATATATTTATCAATATTTAAAAATAAGAGGAATAAAGTTATGCCAGCGGTTAGCAAGAGTCAGCAAAGATATATGGGAATGGTTCATTCGTGTCAAAAAACGGGTAAATGTGCATCTGCTTCTGTAAAGAAAACAGCAAAATCGATGTCTAGTAAAGATGCTAAAGATTTTGCGAAGACTAAGCAAAAAGGACTCCCCGAGAAAGTCTCAGAGAGTATGTCCTTTATTAAATGGTTGAGTCAAAATTAAATACTTACCATCCAGATATTTCTATTTGGATGTTTTATTTTAAATTCTTTAGCTTTTTGTTTTAGTTCTTTATTATCAGATTTGATAGCAGGAACCATTGAGCTAAATTTAACAATTGATTCGCTTTCACCGATTTGAACTTTGGCTCTTTTATTATGAACCTTAGAGATTTTACCCATAATAAAATTATTTGAGCCTTGGAATTTTTCATTCACAAAGTAGTCATCTCTTTTTGGAAAGACTTTCTTAGGTGTTTTTACATTTCCGCCCATATCATTGACTTGTTTAGAAAGCATTTGGAGTAAAGAAAGCTTATTGTTGCTTTCACCAAAATGTCTTCTCATAAAGTCATCTGTATTAAATTTAGGTTTGCTGCTAGCATTTGGATCAAAATCGTCTGGTTCGCCCATACCTTCATCGTCGTAGGAGTTAGCCATATCGGCGTATTTATCTGGGTATTTTTCGCGAGCATCTGCGTCGCTGATATTTGGTCCGCTATCGCCGCCGATAGTTGCGTCCATGCTATCATCTTCATCGCCGAATTCGTCATCGTCATCGAATTCATCTTCATCATTGAATTCTCCTTGAGAAGCTGCGTTTCTAAATTCATCTTCATCTTCGCCTGCGTCTGGGCCGGAACTGAAGTCAAAATCCATTTCGTCTAGTAGATGATTTCTAATGCCGATTGTTTTTTTTGTTTTTTGTTCTTGAGTTTCCAAGTTTTCAAAAAGATTATTAAGATTGCTTTTTGAAACTTTGCTAGATTCCTCAATAATATCAATTAATGAAAACTTTTTAGCCATTCTTTTTTCTCCTGATTTATATATTTTTTGTATTTATAGT
>Ga0316192_10001604_pt1 | contig 16660 bp, 18 predicted proteins | sample MerIslwburrow_MG_FD_204931 | JGI IMG/M metagenome (GOLD analysis project Ga0316192, IMG submission 204931) | Coastal sediment microbial communities from Maine, United States - Merrow Island worm burrow | ecosystem: Environmental > Aquatic > Marine > Coastal > Sediment | place: USA: Maine...
GCATCAATGAGGTTTCTGTAGAAAGTCAACTTATCGTTTATTTTGGATGCTTGGGGCGCAGTATGCAATAAAATGTCAATTTATATCTGAAATGGCCAAATTTATGAGATTACATACGTGATTTTTCTGAAATTAAATAAAATGAAGGATTATTGGAAAATTGGATCTTATATGGAAAATCAAGATATAATAAATTATGTAACTTCTGGAATAAAAATGAATTTATATTTAAAATTAAAGTAAAAAAAATTGACATGTTCCTTTATTTAAATTTATATCTAAAGGAAATAAGGAAATAAGGAAATAAGGAAATAAGGAAATAAGGAAATAAGGAAATAAGGAAATAAGGAAATAAGGAAAGTTTATGAATTTTTTTAAAAAATGGAATGGGACTTTTAAATTTATGGCCATTAGCATCATTTTCAATAATAGAAATTATTTTATTTTGTTATTTATTTTGTTGTTTATTCCTTTTTCTGCATTGGAAGGTAAAGAGATTAATATTGACGAGCTTCGCAAAGAGTTGGAAAAAGCAGGATACACTCCTGAGGAAGTAGCTGAAATAGTAAAAAAACAGAAACAGAAACGCGAACTTAAGACTGATGACGCCCTACCTAAAGAGGTGAGTGTTGCTGTTGATCTCATCGAAAAAAGCATCCAAAAAGAAATAGATGGTTTATCAAAGGCAATACAAGCAATAAAGGAAAAGACAATCAATGACCTAAAGAGCGTTCAAGTATCTATACTTCGAAGTGTCACGAAAACAAGTCTTGATGAATCTATAAAAACAGCATTGATCATTGGCAAACATATTAAAGAATACCAGGACAAAGACATTAAATCATGTTTATTGTCAAAGCAGACAGACGATAAGAAGGTGATTGATAAAATAAAATATATTGTCAAAAAATTTGATAAGGAAATTGACGAACAAAAAAATGAAAGTTTTAAAGAATTTGAGAAAGTCAAATCTAAATCCCTTGAGAAATTACTGTCCTTGCAGAAAAAAAATGTGCAAAAAGGCGACCTAGAAGAAGCCATAGCAATCAAAAAAGTAGTTGAGTTCTACAAAAATATAACTCTTGAAAGCTATGTCACGACGCCCAAAATTAGGTTAAAAGAAGAAAAAAAAGATAAAGACCAAGGTAAAGATCAAGACCAAGAACACTCTGAAGCCAGCCCCAACCTTAAGATAGCACTTCTCAAACAAAAGGGAAGAGAAGGGGACTTAGAAAATCCAGGTTCCACACGTACTCTTAAACTTCATGACAGTAATCTTAAAGATGATGATGTTAGATTTATTGTAAAACATTTTAAGGTCCTTTCTCATTTGATACTGATTCGAAATAAAGATATTTCAGATATGTCCTTAAAATGGATCAAAGACCTTCACGGGTTGCACAGTTTGGGTGTAGAGGGAACCAATATTACAGCTAAAGGCATATACACACATTTAAAAGGGATGGAACATCTTGAGACTATCTATGTTGGAAGAGACCAATTCAATGATGAAGAGTTGAAATTAATTGACAAAGCATTTCCAAAAATTATTAACTTTAGAACACGTTGAGAACTTAGCCAAATGGCAGAGACATTATTTTATGCCAAAAAATCAGTATTATGTGTTGTTTGACATGGTAAAACTCATTTAAAACTATACTCCAAGACTTAGTTTTAACGACAGCAAAAAAACCGTGTTCTTAAATCAAAATGTGCTTCCTTAGCGTTGTCATAAAATCTTGATAAGAAGAAGCTTTATCCACAAATTCTCCTAATTTTTGATCATTATGTCAAAATTAACTCGACAGTCGTCACACTCACTTAGACGACATTAAACGGGTGAATAGTCTTAGATAATCCCTAATTCCTTTGCCAACTGCCCTAATCCAATCGGAGGTGCTCCGCATTCCAGAGGCTTTTGACTTTACTTGAATTAGTGTTTTAAATTTTTCTTCGAGCACCTAAAGGAATCACAGTTCCCTTATTTGGCTCGATCATTTCCCCAATTTCCTTCTCATATTGAGCCATATTTTTCTGTCTTTCAGTTTGAGTGTTAGTCAAACCATCAGTCTCTGGATTGCTAAATTTACTGATCTAGGTCATACCAGATAGCTGCAGGATGCCCGAATCTGCACAATTGATCTAGTGGAATATCAGAATCCCACGCACAATGAGTTATCCCATAGGACAACCAAGCGAGAAAGGGCGCTTCATCGTTGAAGTTAAGTAAAAATTATTAAGCAGAATCTCGGTACACTTTCGGTACACGACATTGTTGAATCTAGTTGTACATCTATGGGCAAAGCAGGCAAGCTACAAAACTCGTCATAAATCATTTGATAGTAAGTGTTTTGTGGCTTTTCAGACTGATGTAATGGTGGGCCTTCAGGGACTCGAACCCCGGACAAAGGGATTATGAGTCCCCTGCTCTAACCAACTGAGCTAAAGGCCCGTGTGTTTACAGGCTACTGTAATGATGCCAAAAATTTTGGGATTTGTGAACTTTGTTTGATATAAAAAACATAAATTAAAGCTGAAATTAGCATTTAATTAAAAATATTATTAAATTTTGGGTTATTGGGGTAAAAATGAACTTGGCTCAAAGGGGACTAGAGCCAAGTTCGACAATTGAAGCTGCTAATAAAATATACTTTTACGCATATACTTCTATTGCTGCGAATGAGCTCTATGTGGGGATACCTGATGTAGAACATCAGATCGTAGAGACTCCTTCTTTATATTGCGTCAAATAAATTTGACACGCACTCAGTATAACGTCTTTACTATTGATTTGCAAAGAATGTATTCTTTAAATATAGCTATTTTTACTTAAAAATAAGCAAAAATTACTTTTTTTCAGGAAATTTTTTCTCTAACTCTTCAAGAGTCCATGCTGTAGCACGATCCTTATCAGCCGCTCTTACCTTGGCTACTTCTTCTTTGCTTATCATGCCAGCTTCATTTTTCCAGTCTTTGTTATTACGGATATAAGACAGGATACCTGCAATTTTTTCGTCATCATATCCAAGTAGTTTTGCACCTATCATTACCTGCGGCGCATAGTCAACACCATCAATTGGGCCAGTCACACCATGCATCACAATTCTGATGATGATATCTTTATCACCCAATACTCTTTTTGAATTTGCTAAAGCAGGGCCCATTGTTTTTCCTGGCGTAGCTGGATTTGCTGTACCTTTACCATCAGCCCCATGACAAACAAAGCAGTAAGCATTGTAATTTACTTTACCCGTTGCAATAATTTTTTTATCGGCTTCTGTCAGTACAATTTTTTTTTCTTTTTCTTCTGCAGCACTGACTACAGCTGTCACGGTTATTATTGATGCAATTAGTGTAATGATAAGTAAAGGTAGTCGTATTTTCATGATGTCTCCTGATTGTTTACTTTAGATCTTATTTTATTAAAAAGTGATTAAAAATTTAATGAATTAAGCTTTTTTTTAAGCTTATTTTGTGAATGTTCTATGGAATTATGTATTTTTTTAGTCAATTGCTGTGGTTTATTGCCCACTTCAGCAACTACTGGGTGAATCAGTGGTTTTATCTCTATCAGTATGTTTTTAAAAAAACTGATCCTGCCACCTTTTGGGTAGCTCTCATGATGACCAACAAGTGTTACTGGAAGTAAGGGGACCTGTGTTGCAAGTGATAAAACAGAGGCTCCTTCATGAAACTTTTGCAGTTCATCCTCACCACTCCCTAAAGATCCTTCAGGAAAAATGCCCAACACCCCCCCTCTCCGCAACACTCTTTTAGATCTATTCATCGCAGAAAAATTACTTGATTCATCACTAATAGGTATTGCTCTGAGAAGAGAAAATAACAACGGATGGCTATTAGTGATTTTATCCCATGTCAAGAAATGTATCTGTGCATCTAAAGACGATTGAACAAATAACGGATCAAGATAACTGGCATGATTAGCAACCACAATATAATTCGTATTTTTTGGCACATTGTCTTGACCAGTAACCGTTATGTTGTAAAACAACTTAACAAAACAAAACACCATAAAACGAGTTCCGGCATAAAACAGTTGAAATAAAATCTCTTTAAACGATATATTTCGTTTTAAAACATAAACAAAGACACACGAGAAAATCAAAAGAATATAAAAAACAACTTCCAACAAGTGTGACGCCATAACAGCATTGTTTTGGATGTATTGAGAAAGACAAATAACACATAAATTAGTAGCAATCATGGCAAGGGCAAAAACAACCGCTTTAGCTGCAAGAACTCTACCAAGAAATTCTGGTTTGGAAAAAGCAACCGCATCGGCATCATTTCTACCAACAAGTGTTCCTGAAAAAAAACCTAAGAATATGGCTGAAAGATCCATTCCCCCTTCTAATGATGAATTTAAAAAACAATAAAATGAAAGACAAAGACCACAGGTAGATAGACTAATGCTTAATCTAAAGTCAAGCCATTTACCAACAACTGCAATCACCCCCACTCCCAACAGTACACCAACTCCAATAATAGCCAACACATGACCTTGCAGAACACTTGCCTTTTGAGTGAGTAATTCTTTACTTATATCTTGTGTGTTATAAAGTTCTTTAGCATATTCATATATATTTGTTTTGACCATGCTAGCAGCCGCCCAAAATACAAAACATGAAGAGATGACCCAACATAAATTTTTAGAAGAAAATATTTCAGTAAACCCTTTAAGAGCTGAATGTTTGACGTACTGTTGTACTGTAGTTGTTGTGTTGCTTTCAGCTCTTTTAAACAAACAGAGAATACACGCAGAAAGTAAAAAAGTAAATGAATCCAACACAATGGCTATACTAAAAACCGTTTGTTGTGGATCATCAGTAGCCATATAATGTTGTACAGCATTTGAAAGTGCTCCACCAAAAATAAAATCACCTGCAATAATCGCACCTACCGCATTAGCGAGAACCGCCATAGATGATAATAAGGCATTAGATGCCATATGCTGAGATTGAGATACCAGCCTGACCAACAAGGCAATTTTAGCTGGGGTAAAAAAACAGGTAAACACACCCAGCAACAACATAACCCACGGAAAAAGATCTATATCCACTGAGCTATATGACATATTTATTAAAAACAGAACACCGACACAACGACAAAGATCGGAAACAATTAATATTTTTCTCTGATTAAACTTATCTGACATCCACCCTGCAAATGGAGCTAATAGCAAAAAAGGGATAAATTCAAATAAATAGAATGAGGAATGCGTGACTTTAATCATTTCAATTGGAATTATGCCATGGTCAGACGCACGACTTACTTGAAAAGCTAAAGCCTGAATCAAAACAGCGTCGCCTAGGATGGAAACAAAAGTGGCCAAACATAGGGCTAGAAAAGGCCAATGTCTATATAAGGGTGTACTTGTAATCTTAAAATTCATACTTACCATTATATTGCGATAGATAATAAATTACCGTCTTTTTACGCATCTAGCCGAACGATGTTATTTAAGTAACGTTAATAAAATGTATAATCACGTTAATATAAATTAAGGAGAAACTATGGCCATAAAAGGCCGCGAAATGAAGAAGATTTCCACGGGTTTGGTGTTTATCATCATTCTTTTTATCTTTATGAAATCCAACTTCAAAAATACCCAAGAAGGTATTTACGTAGAACGTGAACGAACCCGTAGAGAATCCTTAGCCTTACCTGCTGAAAAAGATTTTGATGACAGTATTGAAGTTGATTTATCTCAACTTGAAAAAGTAAGAGATTGGACATTACTGCGTAACTACCGCAACGATAAGATTGACCCAGGTTTTTGGGAATGTTTGAAGGTGGTTCTTAAACTATCACCCGAAGAAATATCACGTCGCGCAATTGATCTTGACTTCAGTAAATTTAAAGAAGATGAAAGTTTAAGACCAAAAGGTTCTGCAGAAATTACAAAAGAATACGAAGAATCACGCGATAAGGCAGAATCCTACAGAGATTCTATACGAGGTAAGTTTGTACGAGTGAAAGGCACATTTGAACCCACCCATGGCGATTACCATCTCCCAGTCAATGATACAGGCCGTAGTTTGATTAGGCGGTTTATATTAAAAAAAGAAAAATTCGATTTGCTTAAACAAAATTTACCTGAAGCCTATTATGTGTTTGCGTTAGATGATTCTATAGCCAATTATAAAGACGAAGTGGAAGTAGAAGCTATTTTTTTTAAAATTGTAAAATACTACACGAAAGAAAATAATTTCAAATACTTGCCTTTACTGATTGCTAGAGATGTTAAAGTCACATCAAAGGCCAAAAAATTTGTTCCCCCTCCCGAAACCTTTATGAAGCGTCATGGAATAATTATCATTTCTGGTATTTTGATGTTCTGTGGATTATGTATTATTAGTTACCTCGTTTTGCAAACTAAAAAACGAAAGAAATTTCGTGATGAAGTGTTTAAAAAAATCAGAGAAAGAAAAAAAGATAATGATACCAGTAGTCCCTCTAATTCACCTTAATGATTTACCTCCACTAATAGACGATAGTCCATGGCATCTTATAACTGAACCTACTGTATGGAACTTCCATAAGGAGGCCATTGAAAAAATAATGGGACCTTGTGACCCTATTATTGTGGCAACAGGCGATGATTGTAAAACACTAAGTTGTGTGGAAGATGTTTTAGGAAAATTGATTGATAGAGGTTTAAATCGTCAGCACCGAATCATTGCATTTGGTGGCGGTGCCATCTGTGATTTTGCTGCCTTCGTTGCTTCTGTGGCAATGAGAGGAATTGAGCATGTCCTTATCCCAAGCACCCTACTTGCACAGGTTGATGCGGCACATGGAGGGAAAACGGCTGTTAACCTCCCTCAAGGTAAAAACTTATGTGGTGCCTTCAAGTGGGCTAAGGCTATTGTTATTGAAGATTTTTTTCTAGATACCTTACCTGAATGTGAACTACGTAATGGACGAGCTGAAGTTTACAAGACTGCGTTGATCGCTGGTAAAGAGTTATTAAATGACGTTCTAAACTCAACAGGATTGAACACCACATTGTTAAGAAAAATAGCTTCCATCAAAAATGATATTGTTCAAAAAGATCCTTTTGAAAAAAATATTAGGGCTTATCTTAATTTAGGACATACCGCAGGACACGCTATTGAGGCTCAAAAACAACATAATCATGGTGAATGCGTAGGCATGGGCATACGTTACGCCTTGCGTCTTGGATCACTCAGAGGTTACCTGAAAGACACAACCTTAATCAATACGACAGACAAATGGTTGAGTGACAACTCTCTGCCCTTAGATCCTCTAAATTTTTCTCGTGAACAATTTTTCATTTATATGAAGGCAGATAAAAAACAGGAAAAAAAAGGTCTAAAATGGATATTTGTCGAAAAAGCTGGGGAAATTATCACCGACAACAAGGTCAGCAGAGAAGACCATGAAACTGTGCTAGATCAGCTTAATTGGTAGTACCACACAAAATACCATTTTTTTATTGACATTTATCTTTTTATCTGAAATACTCACAATATGAGTTCTAGAGAAGAATTACTAAAAATGTACCTGCACCTCTCACACCTGAATGTGATTGGGCGAATGAGGCACGATAGTCTTGTCGAATCTTTTGGCTCTATCAAAAATGCTTTAACCGCCTCGCACCAAGAACTTTGCCAATGTCATTACATTAGTTCAACTATTGCCGATAAAATTCTTTCTCCAATGGATCACACCGCATTAGAAATGGAATTACATCTTTGGGAAAAAAATCACATCACCATTCACCTAATCACAGATGAGGATTACCCCACTAATCTCAAACAAAATTCAGATGCGCCCATCATGCTTCAAATTAAAGGCGAATATGTGCATGAAGATCATTTGGCCATTGCTATTGTGGGTTCAAGAAATTGCAGCTCTTATGGCTCTGAACAAGCATATTATTTTTCCAAAGCTCTTGCGGAAAAAGGTTTTACGATCGTTAGTGGCATGGCGAGAGGTATTGATTCAGCAGCACATCGAGGTGCATTGGATGCGGGGCAAAGAACACTAGCCGTACAAGCCTGCGGGCTTAATAGTATTTACCCTCCAAGTGGTAAAAAACTGGCTGAAATCATTATTAATAATGGGGCTCTTATCTCTGAAATGCCTTGGAACATGCCGGCTCTCAGACAAAACTTTCCACGAAGAAACAGAATAGTTTCGGGGTTATCAATCGGTACTGTAGTGATTGAAGCTGCCAAAAAATCAGGTTCACTTATTACAGCACGTTGGGCTATGGAACAAAATAGAGAAGTCTTCGCCCTACCCGGCAACATCAATAACCCACTGTCTTACGGCTGCCATAAACTTATTCAAGATGGTGCCAAATTGGTTATGAATGTGGACGATATTCTTGATGAATTTCCAGCACTCACCCTCTCTACTTCTAAACCTGATGTGAAAAAAGTAAACCATCCACCACTCAATGATAAACAAAAAAAAATCATGCGTCTTTTTAACAAACAGCAGGGCATTGAGGAATTAAGTTTCAACTCTCTACAACAATCATCCGCATTAAACCCTAGTGAATTGTCACTTACTTTATTCAAATTAGAAAGTATGAATATTTTAAAAGCCCTACCGCAAAAAAAATACAGGATGATTGGGGCCAATTTGGTTGATGTATTAAAATAACAAAGCTACCTTCATAGATAGCTTTTTTATACTTTTTCTTAATATTTAGTCTTTACTTACTAGGCCCTATACCAATTTCATCAAGTAATCCATCCATTGCTATACCTAATTTACCGTCAATATCGTAATTGCCATCTTTTATTTGTTGTTGGATAATTTCAATACGTTCCCGCCTCACATCGGCCACATCTTTTAAACGTGCTGCGTATTCTGCCGCTTCTGCTCTTTTAGAACCTTCTGATGAAATCTCTACAGAGTCACCAACAACCGACTTTGTATCAGAATTATTATTACTGCTACGATTAATACTCGATTGTTTGCGAATAGGTTCTGGTCCATTTGTTCCAGTTATTCCGCTTATATCAGGCATTTTAACTCCTTACTCTCTCACTATTCTAGTTTTCTTCTCTCAAACTAAGTATCGGTTAAGCACAAACAAAACTTAAACAGAAACTTTAACTATTATATTAATTTATTTTAGCTATTTATAATTGTTTTTTTAACTTTTATCGTTGAAAATGTGTTTATACATCATTTATAGCCATTTTTCTGTTTTTATAATTCTTGACAGCCTCAGCAAAACTCCCAAGAATAAAAGTATCGGCCACAGTATGACGTTTCTCCACATGCCATTGAAAACCTCTAACAAATGTTTTTTCTACACTGCAAAAACCCTCAATCAAGCCATCATCACTACGAATAACCGATTTTAAGCCCTTACCAAGCACTTTAATGGATTGGTGGTGATTACTTGGCTGATCCCATATTTGCTCTGGAAATCCTTGTGTATCGGGCTCACATTGCAAAGGATGTACAGCACCATTCATATGCCGATGAGCACAATGATCATGTCTATTATGCTCTCCCCCCAACACATAATTGATAAGTTGCATGCCATAACAAATACCTAATAATGGAATATCATGTTTCAACGCTTCTGTAACTACCTGAACATCGATAGTTTGCCTTTGCTCTACAACAAAAGTTTCTTCAGGGGTTTTATTGGTACAAATCAGATCATCCCCCCCAGGCACCACTACCCCATGAGCGTGTTGAACCAGAGAACTGATCGACGCAGAATTTTGAGCCGGCAATACCAACACTGACAAACCCACAGAATCTAGAGCTGCAACATAATCGTCATAAACAAAATAATAAGGACGTTGACGCCCCTGTTCATCTAAATCTGTAGTTAATAACACAATGGGTTGTTGAATTGACATAAGGTATTTGTGCCTTTAAGCAAAAAATGTTCATCTATTCTAATTGAAGTGTCACAAAAAAAGGTCATCCCATATACTGGAACAACCTTTCATATATCAGTACATCTATAGAATATAATATTTATTTGTCTCGCTCTTTACCTTTAGCTTTTGCTTCATGCACTTTAGCGTGATTATGGTGCATTTTCTTCATACGTTCTCTGATTTCTTCTTCAGTTAAACCTTCTTCTTTCCATTTTTCAATTCGATCTTTGATTTTACCACGACGCTCCGAACGTTGTGCTTCATGTTTTTTTTTCATTTCTTGTAGCTTAGATTTAATTTCTTCTTCAGTTAAACCTTCTTCTTTCCATTTTTCAACTAGTTCTTTCATCCTATCAGATAGTCTGTTTCTTTTTGCTTCACGATTTTTTTTAATCTCTTGAAGTTTGGTCTTAATTTCTTCTTCGGTAAACCCCTCTCCTTTCCATTTGTTTATTTGTTCATGTAACTTTTTACGCATTTTTGGATGAGGATGCTCTTCACGTATTTTTTTTATACGTTCTCTAATTTCTTCTTCAGTTAAACCTTCTTCTTTCCACTTTTCTATTTTATCTTTAATTTTTTTACGGCAATCACCACCATCACCTTCAGCATTCAAACCAATAGGTAACACAAAAACTAATGACATGATTAATATTTTCTTGAAAAATTTCATAGGACGATTTCCTTTCAAATGTATTCTGTATGCCTTTATAGATTGCAAACAGTGTGCCAACGTCCGCTTTTGTTTTTAAAAGAAATTATGTAGAGATATACAACATATAACTAAGCAATATGTGGGATTTAAAAGGTATAAGAATAATTTTATAGCTAAACTCTACAAATCGAATTGTTTGATCAGATCTTTATATTTGCCTTGAGCATTAAGGATAAATTCAATAAATTCGCGGACAGCACCATGCCCACCTTTATTTTTTGTTCTTAAATGAACCACACTATCGAGTTCTTGAACACCATCGGCAACTGTTGCCGCAAATGCAACACGTTTGAGAAGAGGTGCATCCTGAACATCATCACCGATATAAGCAGCCTCTGAATCTTCAAAACCATGTTCTTTTTTCATTGCTTCAAAAGTGATAGTTTTGTTGTATTCACCTTGATAACAGGCATCCATAGAAAGTTCATTGGAACGACGCGTAACAACTTCACTTGTTCTACCTGTGATAATAGCCAGTTTCAAACCTGAGCGACGCGCTAATGTGATACCATGACCATCTCTGGAATTGAAACATTTCATTTCAAAATTTTGGCTGCCAAAGATTATGCCGCCATCTGTCATGACACCATCAACATCCATTATTATCCACTTGACTTGTTGCGCTGCAGCTATTGCATTCGGTCGATTCAATTGAGTTTACGGCTACGAACAACTTCAGCAAATGCCATTGCATCTTCTAGAAGTTTTTCCATCTTGCCAAGCGGCCACATGCTGACGCTGTCACATAGGGCTTCATTGACACGTGGGTGCGTTTCTAAAAACAACCCATCACAACCTGCTGCTACAGCTGAAAAGGTTAAGGTCTGTACAAATTCGCGTTCTCCGCCACGAGGATCGCTAGAAGGTACGCCGTATATGCGCACTATATGCGTGGGATCTACAATTACTGGCGCACCCAGACTGCGCATAATTGGCACGCAACGCATGTCTGACACTAGTCTGTTATAGCCAAAACAACTGCCACGTTCTGTTAATAGAACTTGATCATTGCTTGTACTACGAATTTTACCTAAAGCAGAGTTCATATTTTCAGGAGCAAGAAATTGACCTTTTTTGACGTTAATAACTTTACCTGATTGCCCTGCCATAACTAACAAACTTGTTTGTTGACACAGGTAAGCAGGAATTTGAAGAATATCCACTGTATCAAAACAATCTTCAATATCTTGTTCACGATGAATATCAGTGAGGATGGGCAATCCTGTTTCTTCTTTAACTGCTTTTAATACATCCAATCCTTCTTTACGGCCTATGCCTTTGTAATTTTTTTCTGTACCACGATTGTCTTTTTCAAAGGATGATTTAAAAACGACTCCTATACCCAAACGTTCAGATATTTTTTTGAGTTCATTAGCAGCTTCTAACTGCAATTTTAAGGATTCCACAACACAAGGACCACTTATAATGGCGAGGGGTTCACCCTTGCCAAATTTTACTCCGGCCACATTGACATTTGTCATTATGGTATCTTCATCTGGTTTTTTTGCGTTTTCAGGTATCATGTTGGCAATTCTAGAGGATTAACGCCATTTCGCCAATTGACGAAATGGCTTATTACTAATCAGTCTTTTTATCTTCAGAAGTGGATTCTTCCGAATCGTCATTTGTTTTCGTGATTTCTTCAACAGGTTTTTCTGCTGCTGTTGTCTCAATGACGCTATCGTTGGTTGTTGTATCAACTACAGTTGTTTCACTATCAGGTGTTATAGCAGTTTCATCATCAACAACAAATTCTAGAATGGCTTTTTCAGCTTTGTCTCCCAAACGTTTGTCCCAACGAATAATGCGGGTATACCCCCCATTGCGTTCTTTATAACGTGGACCAAATTCTTCAAACAACTTGGTCACCGCTTCTTTATCGTGTAGCAATTTAAATGCTCTACGCCGCCTGTATTCCTCACCTTTTCTTGCAAGTGTAACGAGTTTTTCAACAAAAGGTTTAACTTCTTTTGCCTTGGATATCGTTGTGACAATACGGCCTTCTTCATTTAGAATAATTGCTCGAGCTAGGCCACGAATCAATGCTTCACGCGGTGCTGTCTTCCGACCCAATTTTCTGCCACGTATACGATGTCTCATTTTTTATTCTTTCTTTTAATTTTTAATTAAAACTAAACCGCACTAATGTACTCGCTAATATCCATACCTAAATGAATATCGCGGCCTAATCTTTGACCATGTTCCATAAGTTTTTCGTTAATTTCATCAAGAGATGTTTTACCGAAGTTTTTAACCGTCAACAGGTATGATTCAGTTTTTTGTAGCATTTCGTCCATGCTATGAATACTTTCACTATCCAAACAATTAGCACAACGCACACTCAAACCAAGTGAAGAGATAGGCATCTGTAAAAATAGACGGAATTCATCTTCTTGTTTCTGCATATTTTTTACATCATTTTTCATTTGAGCGTCAGAATAAATCGTTTTACCAATTTCACCATATTGTACAAATGGATTGAGGTGCTTTCTCAAAATTTTAGCTGCTTCTACAAGAGCCATTTCAGGAGTGATAGAACCATCTGTCCAAATTTCGATAGACAACTTATCATAGTTTGTCATTTGTCCAACACGTGTTTCACTTACTTCATAACGCACACGAGAAACAGGTGAATATGAACTAGCCAAGGCAATTACACCTATAGGATCTGTGCTGTCTATGTTATTGTCAACAAGACTGTAACCTCGGCCAATGCTTACAGATAGTTCCATTTTAAAATCTATATCATCTGTAAGAGTACAAATAACAAGATCTTTATTCAAAACTTCAACTCCAGATTCAGGAAGGATATCACCAGCAGTCACAACACGTTCGGAACCTTTGTTACCTTTAAGATCGATATGTATTGTTTTGCTATTACGGCCATCCAACCGTACACGAAGTTTTTTGATATTCAACATAACTTCAGTTATATCTTCTAGAACACCTTTAACTGCAGAAAATTCGTGACTGACACCTTCAATGCGAACACTTGTTACTGCTGCACCTTCAAGGCTTGATAATAATATACGGCGTAATGAATTTCCTATTGTATGCCCAAAACCTCTTTCAAAGGGTTCTACTACAAATTTGGCATAATTTAATCTCGTGTTATCTCCTTCAGAGAAAACTCGGTTTGGAAATTCAAAATCTTTCCAGCGCAAACGCATGATGGACTCCTTTAAATTGTTTGTTTAAACTCTTCTTTTCTTAGATGGACGACATCCATTGTGTGGGATGGGCGTCACATCTTCTATGGAACGCACTTTTATACCTGAAGTTTGAATGGCCTGAAGGGCTTGCTCTCGCCCACTGCCTGGCCCTTTCACTTTGACGCTCACTTCTTTTACACCAATTTTTTTTGCTTTTTCACAAGCTGTTTCACTCGCTTTTTGAGCGGCGAATGCTGTTGATTTGCGAGAACCTTTATTACCTACAGCTCCTGCAGATGACCAACAAATAACATCTCCATTTTGATCTGAAACAGAGATTATTGTGTTATTAAAAGTCGCATGTATAAATATGATTCCACGTGTGACTATTTTTTTTATTTTTTTCTTGCTCATTTATCTTACCTTACAGCGCCTTAACAGATTTTTTAACAGCAACAGTCTTTTTCTTACCCTTGCGTGTTCGGGCATTGGTACGTGTTCTTTGGCCTCTTACAGGCATATTACGCCTATGACGCAAACCTCTATAACAAGCGATATCTTTCAATCTTTGAATATTCGTTTGTACTTGTCTTCTTAAAGTACCTTCGATCATATAATCGGCATCAAGGGTTTGGGCTATACGAGTTGTTTCATCTTGACTGAGCTCATGAGCCTTTTTGTTAGGGTCAATATTCAAGTTATCACACAATTCATAAGCTATTTTTGGTCCTATTCCATATATATAAGTGAGTGAACACCACACTTTTTTATTATTTGGAATGTCAACACCTGCTACACGAGGCATACTTGCTCCTTTTTATCCTTGACGCTGTTTGTGACGTGGGTTGCTACTACAAATCACTCTCACAATACCTTTTCGTTTGACCACTACACAGTGCTCACATAAACGCTTAACTGAAGCTTTCACTTTCATAAACGTCTCTCCTTTAACTTCTATACACAATTCGAGCTTTCGACAAATCATATGTCGACAACTCAACTGTGACGGTGTCACCAGGAAGAATTCGAATGTAGTTCATGCGCATTTTTCCTGAAACATGAGCGATCATTCTTTTTTTCCTTCCATTATTATCTATTTCAATGTCAAACTGTGTGTTAGGCAAGGCTTTAATCACTGTTGCTTCACACCTTATGACTTCGTTATTCTTCTTTTCCATTTTATTGAGCATCTTTTTTTTCCAATGCTTTTAGTATCTTTTCTCTTACTATTTCTAGAGAGCCGTTACCATCTACATGTGTTAACAAATCACTATCTTCAAATTCTTTTACCAACGGTGATGTTTCATCTTCAAAAATCTTCAAACGATCACTCATTGTTTCTCTACGATCATCGTCTCTTTGGTACAATTCTCCTTGACATTGATCACAAACACCTTCATTTCTTGGAGGCAAAGAGCTGATATTATAGATAGCCGGACAGTCGCGGCATAGCCTTCTATCTTCACTTCTTCTCAAAATTATTTCATTGTCAAGATTTATACAAATAACACGGTCTAATTCAATATTATTGTCATTAAGGCCCTTCTGTAGAGCTATATTTTGCGAGGTATTTCTTGGAAATCCATCCAATAAAAAACCATTTTCTGCATTTTTAATACGATTAACAACTAAATCACATACTAATTCATCGGGTACCAAATTTCCTGCTGTCATATAACTTTTAGCTTTGGTGCCTAATTCAGTTTGATCACTCACCGCTTGACGTAAAATATCGCCTGTAGCAATATGAGGTATTTTTAGGGTCTCGGAAACGCCAATAGCTTGGGTACCTTTTCCAGATCCTGGTGGTCCAATGAATATAACTCTCATTATTAAGAAGCTTTCCTACGTCGTTTTTTGGTAGTAAAACCCTGATAATTACGCATAGTCATTTCAGTTTCCAATTTTTGCATCAAATCCAAAGCCACACCCACAACAATCAATAATCCTGTACCTCCCATAAAACTAGTTACCATGCCCGTTAGATTTGTACTACCTTCAACGAGAGCGGGAGTGATATCGATAAAAGCAAGAAAAATAGCACCTGCCAGTACCACGCGTGTCATAACTTTTTCTAAAAATTCAGAGGTATGCTTTCCTGGCCTGATTCCGGGTATGAAATGACCTTGTTTTTTAAGGTTTTCTGCCATTTCTTTAGGATTGAATTGCATTGCCGTCCAAAAATACGAGAAGAAAATAACGAGCGTTACCTGTAACACGACAAATCCAAAGTTAACACCACGTGACATAGTACTTGTGATGGGCTGCATGTAAGGAGCAGTTTGAATAAAATCTATTCTAAAAAGCATGTCTAAAAATTGTATAACAACTGATGCAAAAATAACTGGCATAACACCAGCTTGATTAACTCTTAAGGGTAAAAAGCTTCTTTCACCCATAGACATCTTCATACCACGTACGTGTTTTGCCATTTGGATAGGGATTCTACGTTGAGCCAAGGTGATCAACACAATACCAACTATCATTAAAGCATAAACAGCTAATATAATAGCTTTTACTTCCGGATTACCTTCATTAAGTGTACCTGAAAAAATCTCAATCAATGCTGGAGGCAATTGAATGACAATACCTGCCATAATGATCAATGAAGCGCCATTACCAATTCCTCTATAACTTATCTGATCACCCAACCACATCACGAACATCGTTCCAGCGGTAAAGGCAACGACAGCCTGAAATTTCCACCATATTGAATCTGGGTTTTCAATCACATTCAGATCAAAAGTGTTCTGTTGAGCCATCAAAACCTGAATCATCATAAATCCCTGTACCATACAAATGAGTACAGTAAGTAATTTGGTGTAATTTTTAATCTTATTTTGACCACCGGGGCCTTCTTCTTGCAAGGCTTTAAGAGGTGCAAAAGT
>Ga0316192_10001606_pt1 | contig 16659 bp, 12 predicted proteins | sample MerIslwburrow_MG_FD_204931 | JGI IMG/M metagenome (GOLD analysis project Ga0316192, IMG submission 204931) | Coastal sediment microbial communities from Maine, United States - Merrow Island worm burrow | ecosystem: Environmental > Aquatic > Marine > Coastal > Sediment | place: USA: Maine...
CTTGAAAATCCAGGATTTTCAAGAAAGTGAAGTCTGACCCCAATTTTTTTGCTCTAACCCCTTTTTTTCGGTTTCTACTCCGGCTGGTGTTCCAGCTCTTTGATTTCCGGCTCCGCATTCAGCTTGAGTTCGCCATCCTCACCAACGCCAATGCGTACGTGACCGCCATCGGCCAGGCTGCCAAACAGTAATTCTTCTGCCAGCGGGCGTTTGATGTGTTCCTGGATAATACGTGCCATAGGCCGCGCGCCCATTTTCGGGTCGTAGCCACGTTCGGCAATCCATTCCCGTGCATTGTCATCGAGTTCCAGGGTCACATTGTTGCTGCTGAGTTTCGCTTCGAGCTCGACCACGAGCTTGTCTACAACCCGCTTGACTGACAAAGCATCGAGTGACGCGAATTGAATGATGGCATCGAGACGATTACGGAATTCGGGCGTGAACGACTTCTTGATGATAGAGAGCCCGTCCGCCGAGTGATCTTGCTGGGTAAATCCGATGGATGCGCGGCTCATTTCCTGAGCGCCGGCATTGGTCGTCATGACCAGCACAATATTGCGGAAATCCGCTTTGCGCCCGTTATTGTCTGTCAGCGTACCGTGGTCCATTACCTGCAACAGGAGGTTAAACACCTCCGGGTGCGCCTTCTCAATTTCATCAAGCAAAACAACAGCATGTGGGTTTTTCGAGACAGCTTCGGTGAGCAGTCCGCCCTGATCAAAGCCAACGTAGCCCGGTGGTGCACCAATGAGTCGGGAAACTGTGTGGCGTTCCATATATTCGGACATATCGAAGCGGATCAGTTCGACGCCTAATATCATCGCCAGCTGCCGCGTGACCTCTGTCTTGCCCACGCCGGTCGGCCCGGCAAACAGGAATGAGCCAATAGGTTTTGCGTCCTCGTTCAGCCCTGAGCGAGACATCTTGATCGCGGAGCCCAGCGCTCCGATCGCCTTGTCCTGGCCGAAAATGGTCAATTTCAGGTCGCGCTCCAGCGTCTTCAATACATCCTTGTCAGAAGCGGACACGCTTTTCGGTGGAATGCGTGCCATCTTCGCGATGATGTTCTCGACCATCGTTACGGTTACCCGATCTTCGCGTTCCGCGGCGGGCTGCAAGCGCAGACTCGCGCCCGCTTCATCGATGACATCAATAGCTTTGTCCGGCAGTCGCCGATCATTGATATGCCTGGCGGCAAGTTCGGCCGCAACTTCCAGCGCTTCGTTGTCATACACGACATCGTGATGTTCTTCAAAGCGTGTTTTCAGGCCAAATAGAATCTGTACGGTTTCCTCGATGCTTGGTTCGGGAACATCGATTTTTTGAAAACGGCGGGCGAGCGCGTGGTCCTTCTCGAATACCCCTCTGAATTCAGCGTAGGTGGTGGACCCGATGCATCGAATCTCGCCGCTGGCCAGCACCGGTTTGATCAGGTTGGATGCATCCATAACTCCGCCAGATGCCGCTCCGGCACCTATAACAGTATGAATTTCATCAATAAAAAGGATAGCACCCGGGTCCTTTTGGACTTCGGCAATGACCGCTTTCAGGCGTTTTTCGAAATCGCCCCGGTATTTTGTGCCGGCGATCAGCGTCCCCATGTCGAGGGCGTAAATGGTGCTGTCCCGCAGTACTTCAGGCACTCGTTCTTCCGTAATCATTCTCGCCAGACCTTCCGCCAGCGCGGTTTTGCCTACGCCGGCTTCGCCAACATACAACGGATTATTTTTTCGGCGCCGACATAGAATCTGCACGGTACGCTCGATCTCGAGCTCCCTGCCGATGAGTGGATCTATTTTTCCGGCGATGGCCTGTTCATTCAGGTTGGTCGCGTACTTATCCAGAGCGCTTACGTCAGCTTCGCCTTCTGATTCGAGTGCTACGCCCTCTTTGTCATCGTTACCCTCGCCAGGCAATTGCGGCATGCCATGCGAAATGAGATTCACGACATCGAGGCGCGTGATGTCCTGCAAACTCAGGAAGTAAACCGCCTGAGATTGCTTCTCGCTGAAGATGGCGACCAGTACGTTCGCACCGGTGACCTCCTTTTTTCCGCTGGATTGAATATGAAATACAGCCCGCTGTAAAACGCGCTGAAATCCGAGCGTAGGCTGCACATCGCGATCATCTTCGTCCGCGACTACTGGCGTCGCTTCATCAATGAAATCAGTAAGTTGCCGGCGAAGCTCATTAACATCCATGTCGCAGGCCCTGAGAATCTTGTGTACCTGCGGAATATCAATAAGGGCCAGCAACAGGTGCTCGACCGTCATGAATTCGTGCCGCCTGTCCCGTGCGCTTTGAAACGCCTCGTTCAGACAAAACTCCAGTTCGCTACTTAACATGGTTATTTACTGCCATTAGTCCTTCCAGGAAACGATGGTTTCAAGCCTCCTCCATCGTACACAACAACGGATGCTGTTGCTGTTGTGCTGTCGTGGTCACCTGCGCAACCTTCGTTTCTGCGATTTCGTAGGAATATACGCCGCAGATGCCTTTGCCCTTTGTATGCACTTCCAGCATCACGCGCGTTGCGTTGCTTCTTTCCATACCGAAAATCGATTCCAGTACTTCAACAACGAATTCCATCGGTGTGTAGTCATCATTGATCAAAACCACGCGATACATCGGCGGCTTCTTGAGTTTCGGACGGGCTTCTTCAACGGCCAGCTCATTACCGGCCCCGTCGTCTGTCGATGGTCTACTTCGATTCTTGTCGCTCATAGCGCCATTATATATGGGCCGCTTGCCGCATTCTCCAGCCCTTATTCACATAAATTGCGTTCTGTCGCACAAAACGTCCCCATGGCGCTCGAGAAAAGATTTAATTACTAGAGGTATATACTTGCCATATATAGGTTTTTTTGGTGCTCTGCACTGTTCAGGGAGCCCTTGAAACCTTATTATCCGTTAGCTACGTTATAAGTTATAGAATGCCGGAGCTTCGCGCCCCGGCCGGATGAACTGCGAAGTTAGAAGAGCGATATGGCAATTACTGCAAAATGGTCAGATTTCAGCAACTTAGACGGTGAGTCTTTGCTTGCTATGGTCAATGAACGATTGCCGCGATGGGTCACACTGGCGCTGGTGATCGCCATCGCCTGGCAATTGTCGCAAATTGTCTGGATGCTGGTGCCGTCATCTCCGGCCGGTGCCCCGATTATTGCGCCGCCAATGCCGGCAAACGCAGGCGCCACTGCCAGCACCAGTAATCAGCCAAGTGTGAACATTATTGCAGCGGCACACCTGTTTGGTGAGGCGAGTATTGAAGATGCGGCACCCGTTGTTTCTGATACCAATGTCGACACTTTGCCTGATGCAAGGGTGAGCTTGTCACTGAAAGGCACGGTAGCGGCGACCGACCCGAATTCGTCTTACGCAATCATTGCGGACAGCAACAATGAAGAAAAAGTCTACAAAATAGGTGATCCCGTTTTGCCTGGAACAAAGATTCACGAGATTCACCTGGATCTCGTCGTTCTGAACCAGAATGGCGCACTTTCCAAACTACGGCTGCCAAAGGATTTTCCGCAGGGCACGACGGTACGACGAGCTACTCCGACGATAAATCGCGCAGCGAGTAACAACACAAAGAGCATTCAAAACGTCGTCGCGCAAAACGTCAGTAAACTGGCCGACGTAATTCGGCCGACGCCCTACTTCGAAGGTGGTCAGCAACAGGGATATCGTGTTTATCCTGGTCGTGATCGCAAACAGTTTGCAGCACTCGGTCTTCGGCCGGGCGATTTAATCAAGGACATTGATGGCGCCGCATTAACCGATCCAAAACAGGCGATGGAAATTTTCCAGAACCTGGGTAATGCAGATCAGGTGTCAGTAACAGTTGAGCGTAATGGCCAGCCACAAACGCTGGTTTTGAAAACCAGTCAGCTGGCATTAGACCAAAATAAATAGGGAATGACTGTCAACGTGCAAAATGGAATTTATAAAATAAGACGCGGGCTGATGCTGGCTATTTGGTTTATCGCAACAACCTCGGTGGTTGCGCAAGAGCCGACCATCACGCCGAACTACAAAGACGCGGATATAAGGCAGATCGTGGAAGCGGTTGGCGCTGTAACCGGGAAAAACTTCATTATCGACCCGCGCGTGACCGCGAAAGTCACAATGCTGTCATCTTCGCCAATGTCGCCGGACGCGTTCTACGAAACGTTTCTGTCCATTCTCGAAGTACACGGCTACGTCACGATTCAGACCGGCGACGTCATTAAAGTGCTGCCCACTGCAAGCGCACGTCAGTACCCCGGCCTGACCAGCACTGACGGTGCAGGCGCGGACGACATAGTCACGCAGGTCATCAAAGTTCAAAACATCAACGCTGCTCAACTTGTCCCAATATTGCGGCCGCTCATCCCCCAGTACGGCCACCTTGCTGCACACCCCGGGTCCAACATGCTGATCATTTCAGATCGGGCGAACAACGTTCAGCGAGTCCTGGCGATAATCCGACGAATTGATTTATCAAACGATGACGATATTGAAATTATTCCGCTTGAGAACGCATCCGCTACCGAGATAGTCCGAGTTCTGACAGCACTGACACAATCACCCAGGGCTGACGGCGCGCCGGTGTCGATCAACCTGGTCGCTGATGCGCGCACCAATAGTGTATTGATCGGGGGAGACAAGAGCGAACGCCTGCGACTCCGTACACTGGTTGCACATCTCGATACGCCGCTTGAACATGGCGGCGACACACAGGTTCGTTACTTGCGGTATGCAGATTCCGAAGACCTTGCAACGAAACTGCAACAACACTTTTCTCAACAAACGACAGCGGCAGTAGCGACCGGTGCCGCAGCAGCGGGCCCGTCAAACAGCGAAGTCAGCGTCTGGTCGGACCCACAGAACAACGCAATAATCATTAGCGCACCGCCTAAGAAAATGCGCGAATTGATGCTGATCGTTGACTTGCTCGATATTCGACGGGCGCAGGTTATCGTCGAGGCGATGATTGTCGAAGTCATTGCCGACAAAGTGTCCGAGCTTGGCGTTACCTGGGCTGTGACAGACCCGTCGGGTAACAGCCCGCTCGCGGTAACCAATTTTCCGGCGTTTGGTGCGGGAGTCGCGCAGATAGCCGGTGCGCTCGGAGGTGCTGAGATACCTGCAGATGCCGGCAACCTGCTCGGTGAAGGCGCGACCTTCGGCGTTGGCCGAATATCCGATACCGGAGTCAGTTTCGCTGCAATTCTCAGGGCCCTGCAGGGCAACGCAGACACAAACATTATTTCAACACCAACATTGGTCACGCTCGACAATGAAGAAGCGAGCATCAATGTCGGACAGGAAGTGCCGTTCGTAACAGGATCGTTTTCCAATACGGGTAGCGTCGGTGGTGCAGTCAATCCATTCCAGACGATCCAACGAGAACAGGTTGGCGTGAAACTCGTCATCACACCGCAGATCAACGAGGGTGACGCCCTGCTGTTAAAGATTTCGCAAGAGATTTCGAGCATTGCATCATCCGCTGAAGGTGCCGTAGACCTGGTTACAAATGAACGTATCATCGAGACTACAGTTATCGTAGAAGACGGCGGTATCCTGGTTCTTGGCGGCCTGATCGAAGATGTATTACGCGAAAGCGAACAGCGAGTTCCGATACTCGGCAGCATCCCCTTTCTGGGCGCGTTGTTTCGGAGCCGCACTACAGACAAAGTTAAGACAAACCTGATGATATTCATTCGACCAACCATCCTGCGCAATGATGTCCAGACCGCGGCGGTTACTAACGCGAAATACAATTACATTCGCGAAGTACAGCAAGAAGGTCGCGGAGGAAAAGGTGGGCGGGTCGCCATTATGCCGTTTGAAGATCGGCCTATGCTTCCACCATTAGAGGAACAGCCTGCAGCGATCGATCTGCGCGAATTGAAGGAACCGGAATCGGAACCTGACGTCCAGGAAGACGTACAACTCGACGTTTCCGAATAAGACGAAAATCCAGATATAGCCATGGAAAGCAACACAGAAATCGTACTGGAAACTGAAGATGAACTGACGCTGGTACCGGACGCAAAGCCGCAACCGGTTACTCGTGCCCTGCCATTTTCATTCGCGAAACGACACGGCGTATTGATTCGTGACATTACGGACGGCAAAGCCGATGCCGTTTACCGTGTGGGCGCCTCTCCAATCAGTCTGGCCGAAGCGCGCCGCTTTGCCGGCGTACCGCTCAACCTGACGCGCGTCACAGCGGATGCGTTTGACGCGCTATTGCAAGAGACCTACGAGCAAGGCAGCAATGCCGCAATGCAAATGGTCGGCGATCTGGACGAGCAAACCGACTTGCTACAGGTTGCCCAGGAGTTGCCGGAACCCTCGGATCTGCTGGAAAGCGATGACGACGCACCGATCATCCGATTTATCAATGCCGTTCTGACAGAGGCCGTTAAAGAAAACGCATCCGATGTGCACATCGAACCCTATGAAAACCGGCTCGGCGTGCGGTTCAGGATCGACGGCGTATTGCAGGAAGTGTTGCAAACCCGTCGCGCCCTGGCTCCCCTGGTTGTTTCTCGGATCAAAGTCATGTCGAAGCTCGACATAGCAGAGAAACGATTGCCTCAGGACGGACGCATTTCATTGAAGATCGCCGGACGCGCCGTTGACGTACGCGTATCAACCATGCCCTCAGGGCACGGTGAACGCGTTGTACTGCGTCTCCTCGACAAACAGGCGGGTCGACTCGACCTCGGCTCGCTTGGCATGGACCCGGCCTCCATGAAAGTCATGGACGATCTAATTCACAAGCCACATGGCATTATCCTGGTCACAGGTCCTACGGGCTCAGGAAAAACCACCACGCTTTATGCCGCGCTTGAGCGGATCAATGACAACAGTCGCAACATCATGACCGTTGAGGATCCTATCGAGTACTTCATAGACGGAATTGGCCAATCCCAGGTCAACACAAAAGTCGAGATGACATTTGCACGTGGATTGCGTGCCATTCTTCGACAGGACCCGGATGTCGTCATGGTCGGCGAGATTCGTGATCTTGAGACAGCAGAGATCGCGGTTCAAGCCAGCTTGACGGGTCACCTGGTGCTCTCCACTTTGCATACAAATACAGCGGCAGGTGCCGTAACGCGCCTGCGTGACATGGGTGTGGAACCCTTCTTGTTGTCGTCCAGCCTGATAGGCGTTATTGCACAAAGACTCGTTCGGGTGCTCGATGACGACACCAAGGTACCCTATGCCGCTCGTGACTTTGAGTGCAAATCGCTCAAGGCAGACCCTGCTAACCCACCGACTATCTATCGCGCCGACGATACAGACAGCAACGGATTCCGAGGTCGAACCGGCATTTATGAGTTAATTACCATTGACGACAATATGCGCACGATGATCCACGACGGCGTAAGCGAGCAGGACCTTGAACGTTACGCTCGGACATTAGGACCGGGTATTCGTGCAGACGGACGGCGTCGCGTCCTGGCCGGGAATACATCGCTCGATGAAGTCCTGCGCGTCACGCGGGCGGATTGATGGGTGCCTTTGAATTCGTAGCGCTAGACAAAGCCGGCAAAGAATCAAAGGGCGTGCTTGAAGGCGATACCGCGAAACAGGTACGGCAGGTACTGCGCGAGAGAAACCTATTGCCAGTCAACGTTTCCGAGGTCGCGAAGAAGGAATCCAAACGGCAGAGTTCTTTTTCGATGCGACGTGGCCTGTCGCCTTCCGAATTGGCTCTTCTAACGCGCCAGCTCGCAACGTTGTCCGCGGCTGGGTTACCTCTCGAAGAAGCGTTACTCGCCGTAGGCCAGCAAAATGAAGACCCTCGGACACAAAGCATATTGCTCGGTGTGCGGTCCAAGGTAATGGAAGGACATACGCTGGCTGACGGGTTGGCCGATTTTCCGCAGGCTTTTCCGGAATTGTATCGGGCAACGGTGTCTGCAGGTGAACAGTCCGGTCATCTTGATGCAGTACTGGACAGGCTCGCCGACTTCACTGAATCCAGACAGATGTTACAACAACAGGTCAAGAATGCATTGATCTACCCAATTGCACTTGTTGTAACGGCCGTCTCAATTATCAGTTTCATGCTGGCCTACGTTGTGCCCAAAGTCGTCAGCATATTCGAAAATTTCGGCCAGGAGCTGCCGATTCTGACTCGAATCATGATTGCGTCAAGCGACTTCATTCGTAGCTACTGGTTCTTGCTCATCGCAGGCACGATCGTCATTGTATGGGGCATCCGCCGCCTGTTACAAAAGGAAGGCCCGCGCAGGAAATACCACAGAATGTTACTCAGGCTGCCAATTGTGGGGACGGTGACCCAGGGCATCAATACAGCCCGCTTCACTCAGACCCTCAGCATACTTGCTGGCAGCAGCGTTCCTATCCTTGAGGCATTGCGCATTGCGGCACAGGTCGTCGTAAATATTCCGATGCGCGAGGCCGTCGAAGAGGCATCGCTGCGAATTCGCGAGGGCGCGATGATCAGCAAATCTCTGGCGGCGAGCAAGTTATTTCCGCCGATGACAACCCACCTTATCGCCAGTGGCGAGGCCAGCGGTCGCCTGGAAGAGATGCTGGTGCGTGCGGCCCAGGTTCAGGAGCGAGAGGTGGACGGCCTGATTTCAACCATGCTCGGCATCATGCAGCCACTGCTGGTCATATTCATGGCGGGTGTGGTTCTCCTCATCGTGCTTGCCATACTGCTGCCAATCTTCGAGATCAACAACTTGATCGGCTAAATTCGACCTCCAAGTTATTGATTTAAGTTATTCTTCTGACCCGCCTCACAAAGTGGCGATAACGTCGTTGCACGCAGCTTTTTTTCGCGGTATACAGTTTTTTGAATCGCGAAAAACTTGTTGGCACTTCTTTGTTTTGCTGATCCGGGAGAGAGGGCAGTCGTAATGCAGAGTGATACGAAAGACGAAAATAAGGACATCGTTACCGATGAGGTCGATGACCAGGAAATGATAGAAACCGTTGTTTTGTCCGAAACAGACGTTACGGATAATGTCGGGGACGTATCCGTTGAGATCAATGTCGAAGAACTGGTCGCCAAGGTCGAGGCAGAACACGACGATGACGCCGGACGCAAGCGCGCTATTCGCCAGAAGCTGGAAGATATAGCAGAAGATCAGGGTTTCGAGGATACCTACGCGATCGAGTTCGACAAAGACTGACCGTCCCTCCCACAAGAACTGACCAGGCAATCTGATCTGGTGGTACGGATCAAATTCAGTATACTGTCCCCGAATTTTTTTGAGCTTCGGGAACACACCATGCGATTCTTTTCACCCCTGAGCACGGGCCTCCTTGTCGGCGCCCTGTGTCTGTACTTTGCTACCCCTGCCCATGCCGGCGTACTGGTCCTGAAAAATGGCGATCGAATTACCGGAGAAATTTCGGCCATCTGGGACCATGAGATCACGATCGAACCCACCTATTCGGATGAATTCAAGGTCGACTCGGAGGTCGTGGCCTACATTGAATCTAATCGTGAGTTTGAAATCGAACTGGATGACGGCCGGGAGGTTGTCGCAATACTGAAGGGCGCCGACTCGGAAGGAAATCAGATTCTGGTTGTCGATGGTGAACAGATTTCGGCGCCCGTGATGGGGCTCTACGAGCTCGGCGAAATCGACGATCCTGTGGAATGGGATAGCTATGTAGACTGGTCTGCCGGCGTCAATCGCGGCAATACCGACAACTCAAATACCAAGCTGTCCGCCGATACTACGCTCGTCATGGGGGACCACCGGCACATTGGCGATTTGACAATGATTCGCGAAGATCAAAACGGATCTTCCGTAAAAGAACAGGACCTGATTCGCTATAACTACAACTGGTTGTTCAATGATCCCTGGTTTTTCAGCGCAGGATTAAGCCTGGAACGCGACCCGATCAGAGATCTTGATAAACGAGCTGTTCTGACCGCTGGTATGGGTAGAGACATCTGGAATACGCCACGTTTGACACTGAATATCCAGCTCGGCGCCGGTATGATCACTGAGGAAATCTCGAACACCAATGAAGACAGCTCGGTTATGCAATGGTCCCTTCGATACCGTCAGGACCTGTTTAGCGAAGACCTGGAAATTTACCACAACAATTCGATCGTCTACTACATCAATGGCCGCGACAATACCATCTACAAGACAACGACCGGCTTGAGATACGAAATCACCGACTTGTTGTACGCCAACTTTTCGGTGGATTACGACTACGAAACACAGCCTGCCGAAAACGCGAACAGTGAAGATCTGGCTATGTTGTTCGGTGTTGGCGTCGAATTCTAGCTGTTACTGAGCAAATGGTCGCTAAGCCAGCTAAGATTATTACAGGTGGACGAAACATGACCAAACGTACTCACATAGTGATGCTGCTCAGCGGCCTGCTTGTTCTTCCGGCGTTTGGCGAAGACGAAGACGAAGACAACGCGCTCGATGAGGATCAGGGCGAGAATTGCATCAGCACCAGGACGTTAAAGCGTACGGAAGTCGTGGACGATCATCACATCCTGTTCTTTATGAACGGCAACAAGGTTTACCTCAACGCACTACCCAGACAATGCAAAGGACTGTCACGTGAACGTCGTTTTTCGTACAGCACAACCAGCAGGAATTTATGCAGCTTTGATTCCATAAGGATTCTTTCCGACTTTGGTAACAGCATGAGCCCGGGTAGATCCTGCAAGCTCGGGAGATTTCACTTGACCAGCGTCGAGGAAGTGGAAGCTGCCCGTGAACGCGGCCAGGAGCCACCGCCGGCCAAGACGCCGGCCGGAGCCGATGTCGAAGAAATCGGTGTGGAAGCGCCGACCGATTGATTACCTGAAATTACGTTGGCGAACCTGCAACTCACCCAGCAACGCACTGTGATCATGCAATTTCCGTGCGATGACATGCACGACCTTACCTTCGATCTGCAACTCTCCATCCACGCCCATCAGGCGCGCATTCAACAACGCATCGCGTTGTTCATCCGCAATCTTTTTCCACACAATGAGATTGATGTAGCCTGACTCGTCCTCAAGCGTTACGAACGTCACGCCGCTGGCAGTACCGGGCCGTTGTTTGGTGATCACTAGTCCTGCGACATGAACATGGCGACCCGTCGGCAATGTTTTCAGATCACCGGCCTGCACATAACGATAACTATCCAGGTACTCACGTAATAGCGCTACAGGGTGTCGTTCCAGTGTAAGACCGAGACTTTTATAGTCCGCGACAATGTCCTGGCCTTCCGTCGGTCGTCGCAGCATTGGAACGGCCTCAGCTGTATCCATCGATGTGAAAAGCGGCGTTGGCTCTTCAACGCCCGCCACTGCCCAACGCGCCTTGTGCCGGTGCCCGGCAACGGTTTCAAGGGCACCCGCAGCCGCCAGTGCATTCATTTCGCGCCGGTTAATCCCGGTACGCTCCAGTAATTGCTGAATACTGGTGAACGGACCAACTACCCGTTCCTTTGCGATGGCTTGTCCCGCGTCTTCTGACAAGCCTTTGATTTGTCGCAAACCGAGTCGAAGCGCCGCTCTTCCCTCCTCCGTTTTCTCAAGGCTGCAATCCCAGTCGCTGTGATTAACCGTGGCCGCCCGAACCTCCACACCGTGGCGCCGGACATCCTGTGTCAGTTGTGACGCTGAATAAAACCCCATCGGCTGACTATTCAGTAATGCGCAGGTAAACGCCGCGGGCGTATGGCATTTCAGCCAGCACGACACGTATACCAGCAAAGCGAAGCTGGCCGAATGCGACTCAGGGAAACCGTATTCACCAAAGCCAAGAATCTGTTTGAATATTTGTTTCGCAAAGGATTCATCGTAGCCGCGTGCACGCATACCGGCGATCAGCTTTTCTTCAAAGGGGCCAAGACCACCGCGGCGTTTCCAGGCCGCCATGGCACGGCGTAACTGATCCGCCTCGCCGGGGGTGAACCCGGCAGCGACAACTGCAATTTGCATCACCTGTTCCTGGAAAATCGGCACGCCCAGGGTGCGTTGCAGGACTTCGCGAATTTCCTCACTGGGATACTCAACCGCTTCTTCACCGTTTCGACGGCGCAAGTACGGATGCACCATGTCGCCCTGAATCGGTCCCGGCCGAATGATGGCAACCTCGATCACCAGGTCGTAATAACAGCGTGGCCGGAGACGTGGCAACATGGCCATCTGCGCACGCGATTCGATCTGAAATACACCCATTGTGTCGCCATCACAAATCATGTCGTACGTTTGCGGGTCTTCGGCGGGAACACTGGCAAGTGTGTAATCACGACCGTCAAAGTCTTTGATCAGGTCGAAGCTGCGACGGATCGCAGTGAGCATGCCAAGACCGAGCACATCCACTTTGAGCAAACCCAGATCTTCAAGATCATTCTTTTCCCACTGGATAACCGTGCGATCTTTCATCGTCGCGTTTTCAACCGGCACCAGTTCCGACAACGGCCCGTTGGAAATAACAAAACCTCCAACGTGCTGCGATAGATGTCGCGGAAAGCCCATGAGCTGACGCACAAGGTACAAAAGTCTTCGGATCACCGGGCTCTGTGGATCAAGCCCGGCCTCGATGACGCGACTGTCATCGACATCCTTGCCATCCCACCATTGCATCGAGCGCGCCAGCTTGTCTGTTTGCAGGCCGCTCAGGCCCAGTGCTTTTCCAACATCACGCAATGCGCTGCGTGGCCGGTACGTCACCACCGTTGCCGCTAATGCCGCACGTTCCCGGCCATATTTTTGATAAATGTACTGGATGACTTCTTCACGCCGCTCATGTTCGAAGTCAACATCAATGTCCGGTGGTTCGTTACGTTCTTTGGAAATAAATCGTTCAACCAGCGTTGCCATACGTGCCGGGTCAACCTCGGTAATGCCGAGACAAAAACAGACGGCAGAATTTGCAGCGGACCCCCTGCCCTGGCAGAGAATGCGTTGCTTGCGCGCAAACACGACGATGTCGTGAACCGTCAGGAAAAAAAACTCGTATTTGAGCTCGCGAATAAGTTCGAGTTCGTGCTCCACCAGGCCAACGACTTTCTGCGGAACGCCATCCGGCCAGCGTTGCTGCATGCCGGCTTCGCTTAAGTGACGCAACCAGGTTGTTGGCGTTTCTCCCTCTGGTACCAGTTCATGCGGGTATTCATAGCGAATTTCATCCAGCGAAAAATCAATCCGGTCGGCAATGACCCGGGACTCGCGCAAAAGGTCATCGGTGTACACCGTTTGCAACGTTGATAAATCTCGCAGGTATCGCTCACCATTCGGGTACAACGCAAACCCGGCCTGATCCAGCGTAACGCCTTCGCGTATCGCCGTAACCGTATCCTGAATGGCGCGCCGTTCCCTGCAATGCATGTGCACATCACCGCAGGCAACCAGCGGCAGATTCAGCGTGGCACCCAGCACACGCAAACGCTCCAGTCGCTGGCGTTGCAGGCCATCGGCGAGCAACTCAACGGCAATCCATAAACGTTTTGGGAAGGAGTCCAGTATCCATGTGTCTTCCGGCAGCAATGTCAGCTGTCGTCCCGGGATCCACAACAACAGGCAATCCGGCAGACCATCGGCGAAATCACTGGCTACCAGTTTGTAGCTGCCTTTTTCCGCTGCCCGTCGTCCGCGCGTAATCAAGCGGCACAGTGCCGCATAACCCGCACGACTCTGTACCAGCGCGACCAGTTTAAGGCCACTGTCGAGGCGAAATTCCGAGCCCACAATGAGTTTGGCGAGGCCATGGTCTCGTGCCGCCATGTGCGCCCTCACAATTCCCGATACTGAACACTCATCCGTGATCGCCAGGGCCTCGTAACCCAGCTTTGCTGCTGTCTCTACCAGCTCTTCCGGGTGCGACGCACCCCTGAGGAACGTGAAGTTGCTCAGCGCATGCAGTTCGGCATAGCCCGCCACTATCCGAAAATTCCGTGCAGGTACCAGCCCGTTTCTTTACCGCGATTTCGATAGACCCAGAAACGCGCGCCTTTTGGATTCGCTGCAACAAAATAATCCCTGGCGATACCCGCGTCATCCCACCAACCGGTTTCAAGTCGCTCAGGACCGTCTTCCAGCGTGAGAACACCTTGATAGACCGGCTTGCCCTCACGTACTGCAAGCGGTTGTGGTTCTGCCAGCATCCATAGCGGCCTGCGTGTATTCTCCAAAGCCGGCATTGCTTCATAGCTCGGCAAGCGATCCAGTATCAGCTCGGGGCGCCATGCGTACTGCGGCCGGTGTTCAGCAACTGTTGATACACCGTGCACCAGTTCATCGCCAAGACGTGCGCCCAGACGTTCGATAAGATGTACGATCGACAGGTCCGACCGGCCTTTATCTTTTTTTGTAAATTGCAAAACATCCGTTTTCGCAGCGGCCGGTTGTCCCTGGCCTGCTCGCAAACGAATGGCAATCGTCGGTGCAGGAAGCTGTAAACACTCAAAGCGGATGCGCAATAATTCGAACCAGTGTTTAACTGCCCGGTCTGCCTGCACACACCCAAGCGACAAAGAGGTTGCCGGATATTGCAGATGAAAAAAACTGAACCGGATACGCTGCACGGCAAGTTGACGAACCAGCAAAAACTGCTCCAGCTTTTGCAGCAGCAACTCGCAGGCATTCAAAATCAGTTTACTGTCACTGAGTTCATCTTCCAGTTCGTAATCGGTGATAAAACGTTCCGGCGTGCGATAACTGACCCGGGGATCCGGCAAGCGTCCCACTGCGCGATCAAGTTCCAGTAAACGACCGGCGCCAAAACGTTTTGCAAAACCCTGTCGTGGCAAGCGCAGGCAATCGCCCAGGCGTGAAAGTCCCATGCCGTACAAGGATTCGGTAACCGTCAATGGCCAGTCCAGGCACGTCAATGGTAAAGCGCTTAACGTGCTGGTGAGGTTCGCTGTATCCTGAATACAAATGCGACGCCCTGCTTTTGCCAGCCATGTTGCAGCGAGTGGTGTTGGTGCAATCGCAAGCGATGCTGAAAAACCCTGGCCACCAAGACCTTCAGAAACCGTATCGCGCAATTTCTGTAATCCGGCAAACAATCGCACGCTGCCTGCCAACTCAAGCAACAGAACGGCTGGCGCTGCAACTGAAACAAACGACGTAAATTGCTCAGCCCAGCCAGCAAGACTTAATAAAGTACGCCGCTCGCACTGTGAGTCACGTTGCTCCAGTTCCAGTTCCGGCAGTAGTGCCAATGCGGCATTGACGGAAAAGCCCGGACGGATGCCAGCAGACCGGGCTGCATCGCTTGCCAGTAATACTTTAGGAATGCCGTCTTGATCGTCAAAGACTGCCCTTGCTACATCTTCACCACGATGGAGCGCTTCGAGCGGCAATGCCGGTAAATGAATACAAAGCCACAGCCGCGTAGCAGGCGTTACACGCGGCGCTGTACTGGCGGGTGTACGTATCGATCCGGCTGTTTTAACAACCGGCAGTTCCAGTGAAAACGACTGTTGCTCTTTTACAGGGGGAGTTGGGCTGCCCCCTGCAGTAGCGGGTGATTTGTTGGCAGGCGGCATGGCTTAAATCGGGTATTGATCTAATGCAGCCGCATAGTCATGTACAACCGCAGGTCGGCCACCACGACTTTTCACAATGCCCAGATCAGTGCCATTGATACCTGCAGTCACCTTGATGCGCAATGCCGCAGCAGAGGCTTCAGACAATGCGTTTAGCGAACGAAATGCGATCGCCCAGCTTTGTCCTTTTTCTGCTGCCAGTTGCAGGCGTCGGCTGGCTGAGTCGTCCAGCTTTTCTGACCACAACAAAACGGCAGCACAATTGCCCGACGCCAACGCCTGCTCCGCAGCCCACAAGGACTCGCTGGAATTTTTAGGCCGCACAATCAACACTCGGGAAAGATTAACCCCCCATTGCAGCAATGCGGGCGGGTACGGCTCGAAGGGAGGTGCGATCCAGGCAATCCAGCCTGCGGCTGAGTCAACACCTTTATCGCTACTGTCATCAACCTGGCTCAAACGCGCCAGTGCCGGCATCAGCAACTTCAGTTCGCCGCTGCCGTAGTGCTCCAGCAGGATTTCTGTCAGCGCCTGTTTCGGCCAGCCGCCACCCGGAAGGTGGCGGTCCAGCCTGGGGTAGCCGCTGGCAAGACCTTGCCAGTCGGATAATTCAGCCTGACCCGTGCCGCGCCAAATGCGCGGGTTTTGCAATAATTGATGAAGCGCATCATTCACGATTAAGCTGCGTGGAAACTAGTGCAGCGACAGGCCGTCGCGGATGACACCAACCACAACCCCTTCGATAACCATCGCCTGCTCGCTCAGGTCAACCTTGATCGGGTCGAACTCTTCATTCTCCGGCAGCAACCAGACCACTTTGCCCTCCTGCCGGTAGCGCTTGACCGTGACTTCGTCCTCAATCCTGGCAACCACAATCTGCCGGCTGCGAACTTCCGGTGTGCGATGTACGGCAACCAGGTCACCATCGAGAATGCCGGCATCTTTCATACTCATCCCATGCACTCGCAATAAATAATGCGGCTTTGGGCTGAACAGCGCCGGATCCATCCTGTAATGCGTTTCGATATGTTCTTCGGCAAGAATCGGACTGCCCGCTGCAACTCGGCCCACCAGTGGCAAACCCATTTGATCACGCAGTGAATCCTTGAGTTGAATCCCTCTCGATGCCCCCGGTATCAGGTCCAGCACGCCCTT
>Ga0316192_10001608_pt1 | contig 16656 bp, 10 predicted proteins | sample MerIslwburrow_MG_FD_204931 | JGI IMG/M metagenome (GOLD analysis project Ga0316192, IMG submission 204931) | Coastal sediment microbial communities from Maine, United States - Merrow Island worm burrow | ecosystem: Environmental > Aquatic > Marine > Coastal > Sediment | place: USA: Maine...
AGGTGAATGCCGAAGCGACTTTCAACCAGCTTTGGCGAAGCATGCCCGGCAGTCATGCTTGCGAGCGCACGTTCAAACTCGGACACTGTCGAACCCGTTGTAAGCTGGCCCAGATTGCCACCCTGCTCGCCCGACGGACAATCCGAGAACTCCCGGGCAGCACCGGCAAACTCGTCCGGATTAAGGGTCAGATGAGCTGAAAGATTCTCGGCCCTGGCGCGCGCCGCACTGCGCGCTTCCGCATCCTTGCTCTCGACGGCAAACAGGATGTGTCGTGCCTCGTAGATCGTGTCAGAGCAAAATCGATGCTTGTTCACTGCATGGAACCGGCGGCACTCTTCGTCATCGGCCTGTGGCACATCAATTTCCTGCTCAATGAGCAATCTTATGACGGCGTCTTCACGCGTTTCCTCCAGATTTTTGCCACCACTTGCAGTATCTACCTGCACACCCAGCCTGCCGGCTTCCTGCAGCAACAGCTCACGCACTGCCAGTGCATGGGCAGCTTGCGCCAGTGCAGCACCAGGGTTTTCCGCAGGATGATTCTGCGCCTCGGCCATGATGGCGGTTTCCGGTATAAGCACGCCATTGACCGTGACATCCTTGATCACTTTTGCCGGTTTGGGCGGTATCTTCGTATCGGGTTCGACATAGCCTTCATATGAGGCCTCGGTGGTTGTCTTCTTGCCCGGTTCACGCAAATGCAGCGTCGGGTTCTGGTAAATTGCTGTCATGTGCCTTACTCCGCTGGCGTACGGGAAACTGAACGACGATTGCGCTCGCGAACCACCTGGTAACCTGGTCTCCACAGGTAACGAACCGGGACCGACAGCATGTGCACGAGCCTTGAGAACGGGAAAATCAGGAAGATGGTGAGGCCGAGCAGGATATGCGCCTGATATGGCCAGGCCTGCTGCGCGATGAGACTGGCTGTCCCCTCGATACGCAAAGTGAGAATGCGCTGCGCCCATTCTGACAGTGCCAGCATCACACCGGCGTCTGCATGCTGAAGCGAGTACGGCACCGTGATCAGGCCCAGTGTCAGTTGCACCCAGAGGATGACCAGGATCGCGTTATCGGCAAACGTTGATGTGACCCGGATGCGTGGATCAAAGAACCTGCGATGCATCAACATGGTCAGACCGATGAAGCAGACTATGCCTGCAATCGATCCGGCAATAATTGCAAGCAGCTGCTTGGCTTCGGCAGAAATGAAATGTTCATAGATTACATGCGGGGTCAAAAGCCCGACGGCGTGTCCCATCAACAAGAACAGGATGCCGACATGGAACAGCACAGACCCCCACATCAGTTGCTTGCGCCGCAGCAACTGCGATGAGCCGGAGCGCCAGCTGTAAGGCTCGCGGTCATAGCGCAATATGGAACCGATGATCATGATCGCCAGCGCCACATACGGATAAACAGTAAACAGCAAAGTATTGAGATAATTGGACATATCAGTCTCCGATCACGGCATGTTGGCCAGACTGGGCATCATCCGGCTTGCGTTGATGAGCACGCATCTGGCGCTGTATTCTGTCGGTTCCGCAGGCGCCTTCTCCGGCATTGCCGCCAAACGTGACTGCCTCTTCTTCCCAGATACGATCAAGCGCTTCGAGATCATTCGGGTCATCTTCTGGCAGCGCCAGAAGCTCGCGCACCAGTTTCGCATCAGGCTTTCCCCTGGCGATCGTCTCGAGCGCAACGAAAGCATTGACATAGACAGAGTCGCGCTTGCGCAACCGCTGCTTGAGAACCGTGATGATGTGTACCGTCTGCCCCAGCAGCTCACGTGCCTCTGACTCCGGTTTGTTGGCCAGGTACTCCAGGAACATCGGCAGGAAATCCGGCAACTCCCTGGCGTCGATTTCAAAACCGTCTGCCTCATACATTGCCATCAGATCGACCATGGCCTGGCCGCGGTCACGGCTTTCACCGTGAACATGCTCGAACAGGTGCAGCGACAATGTGCGGGTACGATCGAACAGGAACACGAAGCGTTCCTGTGCATCGTACAGATCTAGCTTGCCGATATCGTCAGCCAGACGGGTGACCAGCTTCAGTTCCCGCTCACCCAGTGCGCCGTCTTCCCGAAGCGCTGCCTTCAGTTCGGGCAGCCCTTTCAGCAATTCCGCGGTCGGGTACGTCAACAGTAATGAAAGCACCTTCAGGGTCGTATTCATTACACGCGCTCCTTGAATATGTCGGTTGGTGTCTGCACTGTCCTGGTTCGCTTGCCGCCGAACAGGTCGGTATCAGAATCCCCCCCCGAACAGCCGTTTCCGAACGAGAACCCGCAAGATCCCCGGACGTCATAGGCATCTTCGCTGATCTCGCGATGGCTGGTCGGGATCACGAAGCGATCCTCGTAGTTGGCAATCGCCATGATGTGGTACATGTCCTCGATCATCTCACCGGTCATGCCGACCTTTTCGGCGACCACTTCATCGATGACACCGTCGATGGTCTTGGCACGCATATAGGCGCGCATCGCCAGCATCCGCTCCAGTGCCGATACGATGGGCGCTTCCTTGCCCGCGGTGAGCAGGTTGGCCAGGTATTTGACCGGTATCCGCAAAGACCGGACATCCGGCATGGCGCCATCCATACCGATCTTGCCTGCCTCGGCGGCAGACTGCAGCGGTGAAAGCGGCGGAATATACCAGACCATGGGCAGCGTCCGGTATTCAGGATGCAATGGAAATGCGACCTTCCAGTCCATGGCCATCTTGTAGACTGGCGACTTCCTGGCAGACTCCAGCCACGCTTCGGGAATCCCGTCCTTGCGGGCCTGTTCAATGACCGCCGGGTCATGCGGATCAAGAAATACCTTGAGCTGTTCTTCGTAAAGGTCCTGCTCATTCTGCGTGGAAGCTGCCTCGGCAATCCGGTCGGCATCGTAGAGCACGACACCGAGATACCGGATGCGCCCCACGCACGTCTCGGAGCACACCGTCGGCTGGCCTGCCTCGATGCGCGGATAGCAGAACACGCATTTCTCGGACTTGCCGGACGACCAGTTGTAGTAGATCTTCTTGTAGGGACAGCCCGACACGCACATGCGCCATCCCCGGCATTTTTCCTGGTCGATCAGAACAATGCCATCATCCTCGCGCTTGTAGATTGCGCCCGACGGGCAAGCTGCCACGCAGGTCGGGTTGAGGCAGTGTTCGCACAATCTCGGCAGATACATCATGAAGGTATTCTCGAACTCGCCGTAGATCTCCTTCTCGATGCCTTCGAAGTTGTAATCTGCCGACCGCTTGGAGAATTCACCGCCCAGGATTTCCTCCCAGTTTGGCCCCCATTCGATCTTCTCCATACGCTCACCACTGATCAGCGAACGCGGCCTTGCGGTTGGCGATGCCTCGACTTCACCAGCGGTCTGCAGATGGCCGTAATCGAAATCGAACGGTTCGTAATAATCGTCGATTTCCGGCAGATCGGGGTTGGCAAAGATTTTCGCCAGGATGCGCCACTTGGCCCCCATTTTTGGTTCGATCCGCCCATTGGCCTTGCGGGCCCAGCCACCATTCCACTTCTTCTGGTTCTCCCACTCCTTGGGGTAACCAACGCCGGGCTTGGTTTCCACATTGTTGAACCAGGCGTATTCAACACCTTCCCGATTGGTCCAGACGTTCTTGCAGGTAACGGAGCAAGTATGACACCCGATGCACTTGTCGAGGTTCAGCACCATGCCGATTTGAGCGCGGATTTTCATTCTGCTGCCTCCAGTTTTGGCTTGTCTGTGTCGCGGTACGGGCCTTCTTTCCAGTCGACCTTGTCGAGCTTGTGGACCACAACGAACTCATCGCGATTGGACCCCACGGTTCCGTAGTAGTTGAAGCCGTACGACTGGTGCGCATATCCACCGATCATGTGGGTAGGCTTGATAATCGCGCGGGTGACCGAGTTATGGATGCCACCGCGATTGCCGGTCAGTGGAGAGCCAGGCGTATTCACGATCTTCTCCTGCGCGTGGTACATATAGATCGTACCTTCCTTCATGCGCTGGGAGACCACCGCGCGCGCAACGATGGCGCCGTTGCAGTTGAACACCTCGACCCAGTCATTATCGACCAGATCAGCCTTTGCAGCGTCTGTTTCGGACAACCACACCACCGGGCCGCCGCGATTGAGAGTCAGCATCATCAGATTGTCTGAATAGGTCGAATGGATGCCCCATTTCTGGTGCGGGGTAATGAAGTTCAGCACCACTTGCGGCTTGCCGTTCGACTTGGCCTCAATGATCGGATTGATCGACTTGGTGTCAATCGGAGGCCTGTAGACACAGAACCCCTCGCCAAACGCCCGCATCCACAGGTGATCCTGATAAAGCTGCTGACGACCCGTCAGGGTGCGCCACGGGATCAGTTCGTGCACGTTGGTGTACCCGGCATTGTAGCAAACCTTTTCGCTTTCAATGCCGGACCATGTTGGCGACGAAATGATCTTGCGCGGCTGCGCAACCACGTCCCGAAAGCGGATTTTCTCGTCCTGCTTGGGCAAAGCCAGGTGGGCATGCTCACGACCAGTTGCCTTCGACAAGGCCTGCCAGGCTTTCACGGCCACCTCGCCATTGGTTTCCGGTGCAAGTGACAGGATCACCTCGCTGGCATCAATGTCAGTGTCGATACGCGGGCGGCCCTTGCTGGCACCTTCATCGGTTACCAGGCCGTTCAGGTGGCCAAGCAGTTCCACCTCGTGGTCAGTGTTCCACGAAATACCCTTGCCGCCATTGCCGAGTTTTTCCAGAAGCGGACCCAGCGAGGTAAAGTGCTTGTAGAGATTTGGATAGTCTCTCTCCACCACGGCCACCATCGGCATGGTCTTGCCGGGAATCGGTTCAACGTCACCGACATGCCAGTCTTTCACATCCAGCGGCTGCGCCAGTTCACCCGGCGTGTCATGCTGAATGGGGACCAGGACAACATCCTTCTCCACACCAAGCACTTCCGGCGAAACCTCGGAAAACTTCTTCGCAAGACCCTTGAAAATATCCCAGTCACTGCGGGCTTCCCAGGCGGGGTCTGCGGCGCTGGTCAACGGGTGGATGAACGGATGCATGTCCGAGGTGTTGAGGTCGTTCTTTTCGTACCAGGTGGCCGTTGGCAGGACGATGTCGGAAAACACGCACGTGGTCGACATCCGGAAATCGAGCGTAACCAGCAGGTCGAGCTTCCCTTCCGGCGCTTCGTCGTGCCAGACGGCCTCTTTCGCACGCACCCGGCCTTCCTCGCCCAGATCCTTGCCCATGACACCGTGGCTCGTGCCGAGCAGGTGCTTGAGGAAATATTCATGTCCCTTGCCGGACGACCCCAACAGGTTGGAGCGCCAGACGAACATGTTGCGCGGCCAGTTGGCTTCGTGATCAGGGTCTTCACACGACATGTGCAGATCGCCTGATTTGAGCTGCTTGGCGACGTAGTCCTTCGGCTCCATCTTGGCCTTTGCAGCCGCTGCTGCGATGTCCAGTGGATTGGCATTCAACTGCGGTGCAGACGGCAGCCAGCCCATCCGCTCAGCTCGAATATTGTAGTCGATCAGGGTGCCGTCCCATGGTCCGTCAGGCGCCGTCGGCGACATGATTTCAGACACTTCAAGTGTCTCGTAGCGCCACTGGTCGGTGTGGGCATAAAAGAACGAGGTGGAGTTCATCTGACGTGGCGGACGCTTCCAGTCGAGACCGAATGCCAGTGGCAGCCAGCCGGTCTGCGGGCGCAGTTTTTCCTGCCCCACATAGTGGCTCCAGCCGCCGCCGGACTTGCCCACACAACCGCACATCACCAGCATGTTGATGATGCCGCGATAGTTCATGTCCATGTGGTACCAGTGGTTCAGTCCGGCCCCCAGGATGACCATGGAACGCCCATTGGTCTTTTCGGCATTGGTGGCAAACTCTCTTGCGACGGTGATGATCTGGGCGCGCGGTACACCGGTGATCTGCTCTGCCCACGCCGGCGTGTATGGCAGGGTTTCGTCATAGGACTTCGCAGAGTTCTTGTCCCCCAACCCCCGATCGAGACCGTAGTTTGCGACAAACAGGTCAAACACAGTCGCAACCAGCCCGTCGCCATCGGTCAGTTTGACGGTTTTGGCAGGAACAGAGCGCAGCAGCACGCTTTCATGGTCCGTGCCCTCGAAATGATCATGTTCACGGTTGCCGAAGTAAGGAAACGCAACCGACGCTACCTCGTCATGATCATCATCCAGGATGAGGCTCATGGTCAGCTCGACGTCGGTACCTTTGCCGTCCCTGGTCTCCAGGTTCCATTTGCCCTGTTCACCCCAGCGGAAGCCGACAGACCCGGTTGGGGCCACAACCTTTTTGGACTTGCTGTCAATCGCAACTGTCTTCCAGTCGGGATTGTTCTTTTCACCCAGCGCGCCCTTGATATCGGAGGCACGCACCAGCCGGTCCGGCACGTAGTGACCGTCCTTCTTGACCAGCTTCACCAGCATCGGCATGTCGGTATAGCGGCGGCAGTAATCCTCGAAATACTCCGCCTGCCGGTCGAGATGATACTCGCGCAGGATCACGTGGCCAATTGCCATGGCAAGTGCAGCATCCGTGCCCTGCTTCGGGTGCAGCCACATGTCAGAGAATTTCGCGGCTTCGGAATAATCGGGAGACACCACGACCGACTTCGCGCCCTTGTACCGGGCCTCGGTATAGAAATGAGCATCAGGTGTCCGGGTCTGCGGGACGTTTGACCCCCACAGCATCAGGAATCCGGAATTGTACCAGTCGGCAGATTCCGGCACGTCGGTCTGCTCGCCCCAGGTCATCGGCGATGCCGGCGGCAGATCGCAGTACCAGTCGTAAAACGACATGCACACGCCGCCCATGAGCGACAGGTAGCGCGAGCCGGCTGCATACGAGACCATCGACATGGCCGGGATTGGAGAGAACCCGATTATGCGATCAGGCCCCCACTTTCTGGCGGTGTAGGCATTGGCGGCCGCGATGATTTCGTTCACCTCGTCCCACTTTACCCGGACAAAGCCACCATGGCCGCGCACCTTTATGTAGTCATGACGCTTGGCCGGGTCCTCCTGGATGGCCGCCCATGCAGCCACCGGGGTACGAACCGCGCGTTCCTTGCGCCACTGCCTCAGCAACCGGGAGCGTATCAGCGGATATTTCACCCGGTTTGCCGAGTACATGTACCAGCTGTAGCTGGCACCGCGGGCACAGCCGCGCGGTTCATGGTTCGGCAGGTCAGGCCGGGTGCGCGGATAGTCGGTCTGCTGGGTTTCCCAGGTGACGATGCCGCCCTTGACGTAGATTTTCCAGGAACACGAGCCCGTGCAGTTTACGCCATGGGTGGAACGCACGATCTTGTCGTGCTGCCAGCGTTTGCGGTAGCTGTCTTCCCATGAGCGGTCCTCATTGGTGGTGACACCGTGACCCTGCGAGAACGTCCCGGTATTCTTGCGGGCCAGGAAGTTCAGACGGTTCAATAGATGTGACATCGTTTGCAGTCCTTGTTCTTGATGTTGCTCAGCACGGCACGGGAGCGTTCTTGCGGGCGTAGAAAATCCACGTGATCACCACGCAGACCGCGTAAAAGCCGGCAAACCCCCACAATGCTGCGTTCGGCGCGCCCGTCAGGCCGATGGACGTGCCGTAGGCCTTGGGAATGAAGAATGCGCCATAGGCGGCTATTGCAGATGTGAAGGCGATGATGGCAGCGCTCTCACGCTCGGACTGCTTCAGCGTCTGCGCTTCATCCAGTTGCGGCATCAGGCGCGGAATCTCCTGGCGCATGATTGACGGGATCATCTGGAAGGTGGAGGCATTGCCGACACCGGTCAGGAAGAACAGCGCCATGAAGCAGCCGAAGAAGCCCCAGAAATTGCCCCCGGCTCCATCGACCGGCAGGAAGCTCAACACTCCGACAACAGCAATGATCATGCCGACGAAGCTCCACAACGTCACGCGGCCACCGCCGAACTTGTCGGAAATCCATCCTGTCGCAGCCCTGCTGAGTGCGCCGACAAGGGGCCCCAGGAATGCATAGGTAAGCACGTTCACATCCGGGAACTGGATCTTCATCAGCAGCGGAAAGCCTGCGGCGTATCCGATGAAAGAACCGAATGTGCCTGTGTACAGGACGCACATGATCCAGTTGTGCTTGCGGGAAAAGATGATCGACTGTTCCTTGAAGCTCGCCCTGGCATCTGCGATGTCATTCATGCCGAACCATGCAGCGATGGCCGAGATGATCAGGAAGGGAACCCAGATAAAACCGGCGTTCTGTATGAACAGCAGGCCGCCGTCACTGAGCTTTTGAGGTTCTCCCCCAATGGCACCGAAGACACTCGTCGTGATGACGATCGGTACGACAAACTGCATGACCGAGACCCCGAGATTGCCGAGACCGGCGTTCAGCGCCAGCGCATTGCCCTTGGTCTTCTTGGGGTAAAAATAGGCGATATTGGCCATTGAAGAAGCGAAATTGCCACCGCCGAAACCGCACAACAAGGCGAGGATGAGAAAGGTTGTGTAAGTGGTTGTCGGATCCTGTACGGCAAAGCCTATGCCCAGTGCAGGCAGCAACAATGATGCCGTGGAAAGGGCAGTCCATTTACGGCCACCGAAAATCGGTATCATGAAGCTGTAGAAAATGCGCAGCGTAGCACCGGACAGTCCCGGGAGGGCCGCCAGCCAAAACCGTTCCCCGACCGAGAAATTGAAGCCGATGGCAGGCATTTTGGCGACCACTACGGACCACACCATCCAGACCGAGAAAGCCAGCAATAGATTGGGAATGGATATCCAGAGATTGCGGGTCGCAATTGCCTTGCCTTTCGCACTCCAGAATTCGTTGTCCTCGGGACGCCAGTCAGTGAGCACCGGCCCGCTCTGGGTCTTGGCAGTTGTTGCAGTAGCCATGGGAACCTCCCTGTCGGCATTGTTCGCGGTAGCGGGCCGCACCATGCGGCCCGCGAAGATCTTGTTATTCGGTTGGTTTCAAATCACCGGCAGCAGTCTTGCCCTGACGGGCGTCTCGCGGTTTGGCGAGTGGCTTCTCCGGGACATCCGAGAGATATTTCTCTGCTTCCAGACCAGGATGACGGGCATGTTCCATGCGACGGATGGCGATATGCATCCAGATGGTGGATACCGCGACCAGCACGAACATCAGCATGTAGGGAGCCGTCCACACGCCGGTATAGTCCAGCAGGATGCCGAACGAGATCGGCAGGACGAACCCGCCCAAGCCTCCGATCATGCCGACCAGGCCGCCAACCGACCCCACATGGTGCGGGTAATAGACCGGGATGTGCTTGTAGACGGCAGCCTTGCCGAGGCTCATGACAAAACCGAGCACCACCGTGAGGCCGACAAAGACCGACACACTCAGGCCGATGTCAAAGACGATTGGACCCTTGATGCCCTCCACCACGTAGCTTGTGTCCGGATAGCTCATGAAAAACAGGCAGCCGAGCGAGACGAAGAAGGTCAGGTACATGACCGTGCGTGCGCCCCACTTGTCCGACATCCAGCCACCCAGCGCGCGGAAGATAGAGCCCGGCAACGAGTACAGCCCTGCCAGCACGCCTGCTGTGGTCAGCGGCAGGCCGTAAGCGCCAACGTAATACCTGGGAAGAAACGAGGCGAGCGCGACAAAAGCACCGAAGACAAAGAAATAGTAGGTCGCAAACCGCCAGACCCGGATGTCCTTCAGCGGCGCCAGTTGTTCTGCCGCTGATACCGGCTTGCTGCCGGTCTTCTTGCGTCTGGCCTGTGCCGGATCATCCTTGGACAGGATATAAAACAGCACTGCTGTGATCGCCAGAACGATGGCGTAAACCCGCGCAGTGCCCTGCCAGCCGAGCGCAACCACCAGGAACGGGGCCGCGAAATTGGTAACAGCGGCACCCACATTGCCGGCTCCGAATATACCCAGGGCCGTGCCCTGGCGTTCCTTTTCAAACCACTGGGAAACATAGGCAACGCCGACGATGAAAGACCCACCGGCAAGACCAAGGCCCAGGGCAGCCAGGAGAAACACCTCGTATGTCTGTACGGACGTTAACAGCCACACGGCGACGGCTGTAATCAGCATCTGCAGCGGAAACATCAACCGTCCGCCGAACTGCTCGGTCCAGACCCCAAGAAAGATGCGACTGATGGAACCTGTCAGGACCGGGGTTGCGACCAGCAAGCCAAATTGCGTGTCCGACAGGCCAAGATCCTGCTTGATCTTGACCCCGATGATTGAAAAGATCGTCCACACTGCAAAGCAGACAGTGAACGCAAACGTGCTCAGTCCCAAGGCCCGGTACTGGTCCGACCGGGTAACGCCATCAAGCGTATGCATATATCCAACCCCTCATGATTCGCGCGGGTCCCGACCGTGCAGACTGCTTCAGGACGGGGTCAGAATTGGCAAACGGGAGGTTGGCGGGTTGATCCATGTCAAAAGCCGGCCTGCTGATGGCCAAACAAAGGCCTGCAACACGCAAAACAAGGCAACCACGTGTGCCGGTCAAGGAAGCAAATTGCGATCACGACGCAGACTTGTTACGTTGATCAATTATGGTCTTGATATTTATCAAGGAGCGGGAACATGCGAGCGACAGATTTGCCGGAAGTCAGGGCATTGCGACTCTTCAGCAGCATGGAGGATCAACACTTCGACGCGTTGATGGAAGTGGCCTACCTGCAGACCTTCCCGCCACAACTGGAACTGATTGCCGAAGGTGACCCGGCTGACTTTCTCTATATTGTCGTGGAAGGATCAGTCGACCTTTACGCCTGCTCCAACGGGCGGGAAGCGACAATGGGCCTGGTTCGACCCGTTGGCACCTTCATCCTGGCTGCCGTTCTCAAGGATGCGGTTTATCTCATGTCTGCGCGCACTGCGCAGCGATCAAAGATATTGCTGATACCTTCACAAAACATCCGCCAGGCGTTCCAGCAGGATGCCGGGTTTGCCCGTGCCATCGTACTGGAACTGGCAAGTTGCTATCGCGGCGTGGTCAAGGAGCACAAGGATCTCAAATTGAGAACCGCCGTCGAACGCCTCGCCAACAGGCTGCTGCGTTATCACACGGACCAGGGAGCAAACGGGTCATTTGACCTGCCCCACGACAAGCGCACACTGGCATCCATGCTGGGGATGACCCCGGAAAACCTGTCGCGTGCCTTCAATACGCTGAAACCCTATGGCGTCGAAGTGGAAGGCTCAACGATCAGGATGAGTGACCTGAAATCACTGGAAACACTGGCCAAGCCTAATCCGCTGATTGATGATCGCAGCACCTGATCACCGATTCATGACCGCAGGCGCGTACCATCCGGATCGATACGTGGGCCCGCTGACAAGCGCGCCTTGCATCGTTTGCCAATCACATCCACTTCGTAAAGTGCCTTTGGATCCATCATGCCGGCACCGAGATAGCCCAGGGCCAGGCTCTCACCAGCCGAATGCCCATAGCCTCCCGATGTCACATATCCGGCATAGATACCGTCTTTGTATATTGCTTCACCACCGGTAGCATCTGCATCATCTACATCGACCACCAGCGTAACGAACTGCTTATGCACTTCGTCCTGCCGCGATTTCAAGGCTGCTTCGCGCCCCGTGAAATCGCCCTTGTCGAGACAGACAAAGCGGGCAAGGCTGGTATCCCACGGTGAATAGTCGGACCCAAGGTCAAGACCCCAGCTTGGATAACTTTTCTCCAGCCGCAATGACATCAGTGCCCGGCCTCCAACAAGCCTGAGGTCCAGGGGCCGTCCCGCTTCGAGCATACAGTCCAGCAGGTCAAGTTGATGGCTCATGGGCATCCAGATCTCGTAACCAAGTTCGCCCGTGTAGGAGACCCTGACGACAACGGCATCCGTGCAACCGCCAATCTCGATACGTCTCGCCGACAGAAACGGCAAAGCCGCATTGCTCACGTCGGCCTTCGTCATGGCGCTCAACGCGGCGCGCGACCTTGGCCCGGCCAAGTGCAGTCCACACCAGGTCGACGACAGGTTTTCCAGCCTGACTGAACCGTCCGCAGGCAGGTTCTGAACGAACCAGCGCCAATGGTAGAGCTGGGCAGAGCCGGAACCGATAATCATGAACTGGTCATCTGTCAGGCGGGATAGTGTGAAATCGCCGATGAGGCGCCCCTTTGGCGACAGCATGGGGGCCAGAACGGTTCGACCGATACCAGGTATCCGGTTGGCCAGAAGCCGGTCGAGCCACTGTGCGCTTCCGGAGCCCTCGACAATGAATTTTGAATACCCCGAAATGTCGATGAGACCCAATCCGTCGCGCACTGCCCGGGCTTCCTCGCCTGCAGCGTCGAACCAGTTCTGCCGGCGATAGCCATACAGATCGCGCGCTTCCTCACCAACTCGCGCATACCACAACGGCGTTTCGAAACCGAATGTCTCGCCAAACACCGCACCCGCTGCCTTGAGGCGCCCGTAGGATGGAAAGGTCTGCACCGGCCGGCCGGCGTCAAACTGCTGATGGGGATAGATCCGGTTGGTCCGGTGTTCATAGAACCATTTGGTTCGGGCTTTCGTGTAAGCCCGGTCGGCCCATGGGCCAAACCGGCTGACATCCCAGGCAAAGACGTCCAATGATGGTTCGCCTTCGATGATCCACTCGGAAACAACCCTGCCGATGCCCCCACCCTGGTTGAACCCCGTCATGACGCCGGCTGCACAGATGTAACCGGGTTTGCCGGGATAAGGCCCCAGCAGCGGAGAAAGATCAGGCGAGAAAATCATTGGGCCGTTGATGACCCGCTTGATTCCGGCGCTACGCAGGCAAGGCAGCCGATCGACCGCATCGGCAAAGTTCACTTCCATGCGTGAGACATCGTCTGGAAGAAGTTCATGTCCAAAATCCGCCGGTGTGCCGTCTTCGGCCCAGTGTACACAGCGGTTCTCATATGCACCCAGCAGTATACCCTTGCCCTCCTGCCGGGAATACCAGTTGCCTTCACCATCGGAAATGGTTGGCAGATCGCCCTCCATGGCCTCAATTTCGGGAATGTTCTCGGTCACCAGATAATGATGTTCAACCGGCATCAGCGGCAACATGATTCCTGCCTGAGCAGCAACCTCGCGTGCCCACAGACCGCCGGCGTTGACGACATACTCACACCGGATCGCCCCCTGGGACGTTTCTACTTCCCAGTCGCCACCCGGAAGCTGTCTGGTAGCGGTTACCGGCGTGTGGCGCAGAATGCGGGCGCCGAGATTTCGCGCGGCACGAGCAAATGCGTTTGTGGCGCTGGCCGGGTCAACATACCCCTTTTCAGGTTCGTACAGCGCGGCTGTCAGCCCGTCGGTGTTGAGCACCGGCATTCGCCGTCTGGCTTCTTCAAGCGAAATAAACTCCGACGGAATGCCGTTTCTGTGACAACAGCTCTGCAGTATCTTGAGCTTGATATGCTCGTCTTCGGATTTGGCCACTGTAACACCGCCGCACTGGTGAAAGCCGATCGGTTGGTCCGCCTCCTTCTCGATCACCGGATACAGATCGCGGGTATATTTTTGCAGGATCGTCGCACTCGATGGCATGGTGAGCGAAAACAGGCTTCCCGCCGCATGCCATGACGATCCCGACGTGAGTTCCTTCCTTTCCAGCAGCACGCTGTCCTGCCAACCCGCCTTCGCCAGGTGATAGAGAATTGCACAACCCGTGATTCCACCGCCGATAACGACAACCCGCGCCTGAGTAATGCTGGCCATTGTGCACTTTTCCCTTGATGGTTTGTCTGGACGGACTGATCCAGCGAACCGGCACCATGTGAAAGTAGAGCGGACCTTGCCGGGACAATGCAATTGTTGATTTTTCAGTGAAGCTTGAGTTGCATTCAACTTTCATTGCACATCAGCCAAACCGGAACCGCATTCATCCGTTTCGCCCTGCCGGACGATTTGCTAGGCTTTGGTTCTTTGGTGTCCGGAGAACGGGTCATGGGCAGAGACATTCCACCTTTTGCAGCACTTCGCGCTTTTGAAGCGCTGGCACGTCGGGCAAGCCTGCGGGCAGCGGGTGAGGAACTGGGCATATCTGCCAGCGCTGTCAGCCATCAATTGAACGCGCTGGAAGACAATCTGGGCAAGAAACTGCTATTCAAGCGGGGCAATCGACTGCATTTCACCGAGGCAGGAAGGTGTCTGGCGACAGAACTGGGCGAAGGCCTGGATCTGTTGGAAAAGGCCAGCCAGCGCGCGTCGGGACGACACCGCACAGCCCATATCACCATAAGCATGTTCCAGTCTCTTTCGGAGCTGTGGATGGTACCGCTGCTGGCAGCCTTCCACCGGCGAAGCCCTGAAATAACCGTGTCCGTGATCACTGAACCGGAAGTCCACGACACCCGCCCTGGCAATGTGGACCTTGCCATTTGCTATGATCGTCAATCCACAGATAAATCCGGTGCCTTGTTGCTGATGCCGGAAATCATCGAACCAGTGGCGTCGCAGGACTACCTCTCGGGCGCAGAACCCATCTGCAGACCGGCCGACATTGTGGGCCACAGACTCATCCATTGCAGCTCTGCTCCTGATGAATGGCAGCACTGGTCGAAGCACAAGGGTATTGCACTGTCAGGGGCCAGCCACTGGCTGCAGGTTGACACCCGTGCGGCAGCCCTTCAGGCCGCCGAGCAGGGGCTGGGTCTGGCCATGGCTCGCAAACCGCTTGCCGACCTGGCCCTGTCCAGACGGAAAATTGTGGAAGTGTTCAATGATCCACTTGCATCAGGCATGGGGTATTACCTTGCCAGCGTAAAGCACACGGCCCCCTCCTCGCATATTGTGGACTTCCGCGGCTGGCTGCAGGACATGGCTCAGTTGACCAACCCGTTTTCACCGCACGCTGGTGAACCTGCTCGCGCAGCCGGAACACGCGCAAAGATACCGCTTGGCTAAACACTGTTTTCCCGCTGGCCGCACCCTCGCTTGCCTGCGATCAGGACGCATTGACCTTATGCAATTCTGCTTGAAACAGATTGTGACTTGCCCGAATGCAATTCAATTGCAGCCGGCACTGCTTGCAGCGACGATATTCCCAACGAACTCAAACCCGTTGCAGTCAAATCCTGCCTGACCTGACCGAACTTAGGAGACACCATGTCAAACCGGGGCATGCGCCTGCGGCGACAATCGCAACGCGCCAGGGTTGCGCAGCCAGCCTATCGTCAGATTGTCAATCGCTACAAGCCAATGGAAGTACTTGACGACGAGCAGATCGAGCAAATCCATTGCGCATCGCTCGACCTTCTCGAGACTGTCGGTATGAAGGTTCTGGGAGATGAAGCCCGCAGCAGATACAGGTCGATCGGCGCTCAGGTCGACCAGGGCGAGATGCGGGTTCGAATTGACCGCGCGCTGGTGCTCGAACTGATTGCAAAGGCACCTGCCAGCTTTACACTTCGCGGGCGCAATCCGTTGAAAAAAGTCCGTGCAGGCGACGGACATACCGTATTTGTCTCGGTCGGCGGTCCGGCCTATGTGAGCGATCTTGACCGGGGCCGAAGACCGGGCACATATGACGATTTTGTCAACTTTCTGAAGGTGACCCAGCAGCTCAACATCATACATGTTGAGGGCGGCTGCTCCATCGAGCCACAGGACCTGCCCGTCACAACCCGCCATCTGGACATCTACGAAGCACAGATCCTTTACCTCGACAAACCATGGAAGCCTTTGACAATTGGGCGAACAAGGGTTCGCGATGCAATTGAGATGGTCAAACTGTCGCTTGGTGAAACCGACGAACAGATTGCCCGCGACCCGGTGTTTTTCGGTGTCACCAATACAAACACACCACTTGTCCTTGATGGACCGATGTCAGAAGCAATTATCGAACTTGCCCGAGCGCGACAGCCCGTGTGTGTCACGCCGTTCACCCTTGCCGGTGCCATGGCACCCGCCAGCATCGCGGGCGCACTGGTCCTGCAAAATGCTGAGGCACTGGCGGGGATCGCGCTTGCACAGGCGGTGAACCCCGGGTGTCCGGTTTGCTATGGCGCATTTACTTCCAATGTGGATATGCGCACAGGCTCACCCGCGTTCGGCACCCCGGAATACACCAAGGCAGCCCATGCCAGCGGACAACTGGCGCGGCGTTGCGGCTTGCCGTGGAGATCAAGCAACGTCAACGGTTCGTGTTCACCCGATGCGCAGGCAGCCTACGAAACGGAAATGTCCCTATGGGGCGCCGTGATGGGCCATGCCGGCATTGTCAACCAGGGGGCCGGATGGCTCGAAGGCGGGCTGGTAGCGTCTTTTGAGAAACTGATACTGGATGCCGAGATGTTGCAGATGATGGCGGCTTACCTTGATCCGCCTGCTATTTCATCCGATGAGATCGGCCTTGCCGCCATAGCTGAGATCGGACCAGGCGGCCATTTCTTTGGATCAAGCCACACCTTGTCGCGCTACGAGAAAGCGTTCTATTCACCGCTCGTGTCGGATTGGCGAAATTTCGAGACCTGGCAGGAAAGTGGCGCGAAAACAGCTACCCAGCGGGCAAATGACATGTGGAAGCGCTTGCTCAAGGAGTATGAAGTACCCGCCATTGATCCTGCCCGGGCAGACAGCGTCGCGGCGTATGTGGCGAGGAGAAAAGAGGAAATATCCAATGGCAAAAGTGTCCCCGTATAGGCCATCGCGCAGATGGC
>Ga0316192_10001614_pt1 | contig 16637 bp, 13 predicted proteins | sample MerIslwburrow_MG_FD_204931 | JGI IMG/M metagenome (GOLD analysis project Ga0316192, IMG submission 204931) | Coastal sediment microbial communities from Maine, United States - Merrow Island worm burrow | ecosystem: Environmental > Aquatic > Marine > Coastal > Sediment | place: USA: Maine...
TCTTTGGCATCCAGCGCATAGACCTTAAAACCCTTGCGAGCGATATAGACCAGCCCATGCCCCACGGCCGGTGAGGCATAGATGCCCCGTGAGCTGGAGGCTTTTTTGGCCAAGGGGGTTGACCAGACAAGGCCGCCGTCATCGGCTTTGACTGCGTAAAAGCTCATGTCGTTAGAGCCAAAATAGACAATGCCATCCACCAGGGTGGGAGAGCTGACAATCTTGCCTTGGGTTTTGTACTCCCAGATCAATTTGCCGTCAGCGGCATCCAGGCAGTAAAGCGTGCCATCTTTGCCGCCAAAATAGACTTTGCCGTTGTTGACGGTTGCGGAGGAGGTGATCTCATCAGTGGTTTCAAAGTTCCAGACCGGCTCCCCTGTTTGCTGATCGATGGCATAAAAGACACCGGAGAGTGAACCAATGAAAACCTTGCCATCAGCCACCGCAGGTGAGGCGTAGATGAGATCTCCCGCATCGAATTCCCAGAGTGGTTCAAGTGGCGGTGCCAGGGTGGAGGTCGATTGGGCGTTGTGTTGCGGGTTGTGGAGGAACATGGGCCAGGGGTCTGGCTCTTCGGCTAATCCGACAAGAGGGAATGCTATTGTCAGTATGAGCGGCAATAGCCACTGATAATGTTTAGTTGCCAATAGTGTGTTCACACCGCCATGCCTTAATTTCAGCCCAATGTTTTGCCCAATGATCCTGGGGGTAGGATCATATCATTACGAATAGGGATGCTTGTTTTTAGCAATAGAGGAGACCATCGTTTAGATGATCTCCTCTGGTATTGTTGCTATTCCTGCGGTCTGTTTCTGCGGCCTCTGACTTTAGAGGCTGGGTCAAACATTGTTGGCAGATAGAACTCGCTGTACTTGGTGATCATACTCGCCACTTCGCCAGTCTCCAAGCGGTTTGCAACAACGGGTGAGTAGAGCAGTGATTTGAAGTCCAGAATACCATCCTTTGTATGGCACTCATCACAGAAGATGGGTTTTTGTGAGATATCTTTATGGATACGAACCTTCGCCTCTGCCTGTTGGTCAGCATTGAAGGTTGATCGTAAGTCGAGATACTCTTCAATGAATGCCCGGTCGGCAGACTCATCCAGCCGGCTACCTATGCCCTCTTCATTGATCTCGATGGGCACAATCATGGCACCATAACTGCCTGGTTTACCCTCAAGCTTGCTCAGCTCCATGCCGCTTTTCTTGTGCAACCATTTATAGGCGATATTGCTGCCGTCCATTGGTCTGATGTGGCAGGCCTCACAGGCGGTAAAAAAGGCATGCGCATTAAGAAAAGCTCGCACATCAGGCGCCTTTGAGTGAGGATAGTTGCCATGGCACTTTAGGCAGAGCGAGAGAGATTCAGCACCTTCCAATACAGCTTGGTCGACGTTATGAAAATGCTCGGTTGAGACGCCAGCACCAGTGGCGATACGCTCCAGCTCTGTCTGGTCAGTGGCTGTAACCAAGCCCGTGTCAAAGGTGGCACGGAAGAAGGTTATCCAGATCAACCAGAGTGCAAAGGCAGCCAGTGAGATAAATATGCCTGCCATTAAAACGTCTACCAGCAACCGCTTAAAAGGGTGCATATCGGTGTGATGATTATGCATTGTTGCTAGTCCCCTCTGATGCGGCTTCTGCCTCTTCTGCGGCTAAACGCTCAAGCTCACGTTCGTACCAGCGGCCATGTTCTTCTTTCATCATGCTTTCTGAGATCATGCCGTCAATAAATGCTTTGTTCATAGGGTAAACATGAGGGTTGTAATGTACTGAAAAGATATGCCCGATAATGATGGCAAGTGCAGCCAGAGTGGCCTCGCCAAGATGGAAGGCATCAGCGACATCAAGCCAGAATTTTGGCCAGTATTGCTCGGTCCACATCATGGTGCCGGTTACTATCACGATGAACATGCCAAAGTAGACAGAGAAATACTCTACTTTTTCCAGATAGGTGAAGCGCTCCATTTTTGGTCGAGCCTCTCTGAAGCCCAGCATGTAACTGACATTTTGGGAGGCATGAGTGGCATCGCTCAAGCGTGGCAGCATGTCTTTGATCCAACTGCGCCCCTCTTCCTGTACGACAACATAGCCGAGGTGGTAGAGGCAGACCAGTGTCACAGCAACCCCAGCTACTCGATGGACAATGCCGCGCCAGTAGAAGATCTCATTACCTGCACTGCCAAACATATCGATGACCCAGCGTTCGCCCATCAGCATGAATCCAGTGAGGATCAGCAGACCGGTGGAGACGAAGAGTATGACGTGTTGTATACGTTGGCTCTTGGTGAGCCGAACAAACATTCTTTCATTTTTGCCGTGGCTCATGATGAATGCCTCCCCAATTTTGCAGCTCTGAGAGCGATTTTGCGCTCTCTGTGTGTGGCGTAAAGATCAGCTAAGCGGTGGAAACCCAGTCCGCCAACTACGGCGATGATCAGGATTTTATAGAACAGCGCAATCATATCGAGAACCCAGCGCTGGAATTCCTGCTCTTCCTGAGAGACGGTTACGCCATCTTCATCTACACGTTCAACCACGACGTTGGATGGATGTGCCTTGCCTTTACTGGCAAAGGCCTCTTTTGCGCCGGCGTGGCACCCTGATTGCTGGCAGTTTTCCAGTTTGTTGTCAGGGTGGACGGGTGAGGAGTTCTCTGTGCGAGAGGTTATCCGGTGAGGTGAAAAGCCCAGTTGATACGGTGCATGGCAGTTTAGGCAGTTGGCTACATCCTCATCACCATAGACGATGGCTTTGCCGTGAAAAGTGTCTTTAAAGCCGATAACCACATCCAGATCATGTCGCTTCATTTTCTCTTCATCTGCATGACACTTGCTGCAAAGGGCGACAACCTGTTTTGATGGTCTACGTGTTTGAGCACGGTAGAACATGTGTTTATAAAATCGGTTGGTCCACTCTTCTGATTCATGGCATTCCAGGCAGACCTTGATGAACTGCATGGATTCCAACTCCTTATCGACACTAATCTGGTAAGGCTTATTGCTGTGGCAATCCTTACATTTGGGCAGATCTTTGATGTCGTCAGCATTTTTTGCCCCATCTGGGCCGTGGGCGCTCTTTCTTAAGTCATCTACGATGGGTTTGTGTGAGAAATCCCGTCCAGTGGATGGATCGTTTAGATGACAGTCAGTGGCGCAGTCTACGTGTTTGACATCAGTGTGAGGGATCTCCTCAACGCCACTGTGGCAGCTTTTACATCTGAGCTTGCCATGATAGGAGGCCTTGAAGAGTTCTTCATTGACATAAAAAATGCGTTTAACGGCCTTCTGTTCTTCACTCTTGGCATACCGCCCCAAACCAGCGTATTTGTGGCACATGAGGCAGTTTTCATCATCTACTGCTAGCGTTGTAGCAGGGATAAAAAGGATGACCAAGGCAATCAGTAGGCATAATGCAGCGGTAATATCCCGTGCGATGTGCTTGTTCTTCATACGTAGATTGTCACTGTGGTAGTTGTTTGTAATGCTGGTGTGGTTGAAATCATTCATTAGCAAGAACGATTTAAGGTGTAAAAAATGTGCTTGGCATTTAAAGCTAAATCCTATACTTGACAAAACAAAGGGTTATTTTGACGTGAAATAAAAACAGTTGCAACCTACTATTTTACTTAGGTATCTGCTCAAAATCAGGCGCAATGATAAAGGGATTATGAATAAATAAAAACCAAGTAAAAAGCACTGGTTACTGTGTGAGGATTTTATTGATTTAAATTTGATTTATTAACTATTTTTAACAGACTTTTGGCATCTATGTTTTGAGGAAAGAGGGCAAGTTCCTGGAGTAGCTCCATGCGGGCTGCTGCTATTTTGCCAACAGCAAGGTAGGCTCTGGCTCTCATAAGATGAAGTTTTCGATGACGTGGTCGGGTTCTGGCCAGTTCGTCCATTAGCCGCATGACCATGCCTGGATTTCCAAGTTTTAGTTGGAGCTTAGCCATATTGATCAGGCAATCTGGCATGGATGAGAAGGTGAGCGATTTCTGCATATAGATCTGGGCGGGGCCATATTGTTCCAGATGCATGGATGCAATGCCCATGTTGCAGTTGAGCGATGCCCAGGCGACACGGTTTTCAGCGTAGGCATTTTTTGCGCCCTGTTGGAAAATCTCCATAGCTTTGGCTGGTTGATTCTTAATGTCCCAAATAACCCCCAGGTTGATGTAGGCTCTGAGACTGCCGGGGGATTTTTCCACGCTATCTTCCCAAAACTTTACTGGATCTCCCCATACGATGGCGCGGCTATTCCAGCCAACTAGAAATAGCACCATCAAAATAGCAATGGGTGTGATTTTGGTCAGTTGTGGTTTTTTAAGCCTGGCCAGCCAGTAGGCTACAGGGAGAAAAAGAAAAACTGATGGAAGGTAGTTGCGATGGACAAAAGCCATCTCCAGTTGAATAAGTGTGGATTCAAGCAAGTGATTGATAAAGAACCAAAAAATGGCCAGCCATATGAGGGGCTGTCGCTTGATATACAGGCTTGAAGCAACCAATAGTGCAGCAATGCCACCCCAGGAGATTATTGTAGTTATTGGGTTGAACAGGGTGTGTGATATTGGGTATTTGAGCACAAAGGCCAGTCGGTCAGGATGAGGAAAGAAAAACAGGCTGAGATAATGGATCAAAACCCGGCCTTGGGTTAGCAGGCGCTCGGTGTTTGTAAATATACGATTGGTTGAGTCTTTCAGTAAGGCCTGGGCAATTTGAACTGGGTTGTAGCCAAGTGCTATGGCAGCTAATGATGGGAAAACCAGTATGGCCCCCAGTAACCAGAACAGACGTTTTCTGCGTGCCTGAATACCTCCTATGCGATCAGGCGGTAGTACAAATTCCAATACCAACAGCCCAAGCGGGAGCAGGGCTGCATTTTCTTTGCTGGCGATACCTGCTGCAAAACTGGTAATGAGTACCCCCCACCAAGCCCAGCTGTGAGGGGATTCTCGTGTGTGCAAATAGGCAATAACGCCCAGAAGGTAGAAGCTGGCTGAGAGGGAGGTCATGCGCTGAATAACGTAGAAAACCGTATCGGCATGAAAGGGATTTACCCCCCAAAGTAGCGCGCATAAAAATGCAGCTATATCGGCAGTGCGTTGGTCTTGGCCAAAATGGGTTAAAAGGCGCCGGCAGAGAAAAAAGAGGAGGATGATATTTAGGCAGTGGATTAAGACGTTAATGATCCGCCCTGATTTTGGTGTCAGGCCTATGATGTTGTTTTCAATTAAAAAAGAGAGGGTTGGAATGGGCCGCTGAGCCGCTGGGTAGGGGTTGTCGAAGATGGTATCGTGAACCTTCTCCCAGGAGAGTGAGGGTTCTCTGAAGTATGGGATGGAGCGAAAATGACCTTCTGAATCGAGATAAAAACGCCCGGTTGTTGAATCCCAGCTGACAGTAGTTATGGCGGCTGATGCGATCAATAGCAGCGCTATAGAGAGCAATATCCTCCGGAGTGCTGGGGTAGTGGGCATGGCTGGTGCTACAGCCCCCTATATGGTGGGCAGATCGATATGTTGAAACAGTGCAGCAACTTCCTCTTTTGAGCGTGCCTTGAGTGCGTTATCCACCATGTCCCGGGTTAGGTGTTGGGCCATTAAATTAATAAAATCATACATGTAGCTTCTTAAGTATGCGTTGTGTTTCAGACCTATTCTGGTTGTGCTTTGGCTAAACAGGTGGCTGGCATCCAGTGCGCACAAACCCGTGTCCAATTTGTCGTCGTAGCCCATGGAGGCAATGATGCCTACCCCCAATCCAAGGCGAACATAGGTTTTTATGACATCTGAGTCGGTAGCGGTAAAGACTACATTCGGTGTTAGGCCGCGTGCGGTGAAGGCTTCATCCAGCCTGGAACGCCCTGTAAAACCAAAGACATAGGTCACAATGGGGTATTGGGCGATGGCTTCCAGGGTTAGTGGTTGCTGATCACAAAGTGGATGGCCTGTTGGCACGACAATACTGCGGTTCCAATGAAGGACTGGCAGCATGACTAGATTTTCGAAATGCTCCATGGCTTCGGTGGCGATGGCGAAGTCAACGGAACCTTTTGCTGCCTGCTCGGCAATCTGCATGGGAGTGCCCTGATGCATGTGTAGATGCACATCGGGATACCTTTTAATAAAGGTGCTTATAACAGGAGGAAGTGCATACCGGGCTTGTGTATGTGTTGTGGCAATAGCAAGACTGCCTCTGCACTCATCGGTATATTCGCTGGCTGCTGCACGGATATTCTCGGTTTCATCCAGGATTCGAGCTGCCATCTCCAGAATAGCCTGGCCCGCTGGTGTGATATGAGTGAGATTTTTTCCACTGCGCCCGAAAATCTGGATCCCAAGCTCATCCTCAAGCAGACGAATCTGTTTGCTGACACCAGGTTGAGAAGTGTAGAGGCTCTCTGCGGTTGCAGAAATATTGAGCTCATGCTGAGCTACCTCCCAGATATAACGTAGTTGCTGAAGCTTCATGGTTGATCCCGGCAGCATCTAATGCCTATTACATATATACCAATATATAATATCAAAGCAATAATTGCTTAATTTTGTGAATAAAAGTTTGTGTTGGGTTGGAGGCAGAGGTTGAATGGCTTAGTATGACGAACTATAGCTATAGGGTAGGGTGGCGAGTCAGGTGGCGATTAAATCCTGTTTGTAACCTTTGTGTTTTATTTCTGTCCTATATTAATTGACTGTGTTTACCCTCTCGTATGTGGAGTGATAAGTGAGTAGATCAACCAATTGTCTTCGACGTTGCCATACCTTAATAGTTACATTGCTATTTTTAATTGCTGCAGTAGGGCTTACCGGGTGTGTTACGAAACCGCCAAAACCCAGAGAAGAGCCAAAAAACCTGGTTTGGCCTCCAGCGCCAGAGCAGCCTAGAATCCGCTATATAAAGAGTTATCGTGGACAAATGGATTTTAAGCAGGCTGATGATATGAGAAATGCACTTTTCGGAATTGAACGCGGCGGCCTTTCACTGGCCAAGCCTTATGGCGTTGCAGTCAGCCATGATGGCACCCGCATGTATGTTACTGATGCTAAATTGAGAGGACTGGTTGTTTTTGACCTGGAAAAAGAGAAGGTTTTTATGCTGCAAACCGATGCAATGGGTGGCTTGGCGTCACCTGTTGAAGTGCGAGTTGACAGTAAAGATCGAATCTATGTCACAGACAGTTTTGGCGGAAAACTGATGGTCTATAAACCCAATGGAGAAACCTTAAGGACGATGGGTGGAGCTGATGGGATGAAACGCCCCACAGGCTTGGCGCTTGATGAAGCGCATAATAGAATTTATGTGAGTGATGTGGTTAGTCACCAGATTATGGTGTATGACTTTGAGGGTAATTTTATTAAACGATTTGCTGAACGAGGGTCTGATCCTGGCTATTTAAACTTCCCTAATAATGTTGCTGTAGACAAGGAGGGGAATGTGTATGTTACCGATAGCGGCAATTTCAGGGTTCAGATCTTTTCTCCTGAGGGGGAGTACATATCCAGCTTTGGCAAATTGGGCGATGGTTTTGGAGCTTTCGCTCGGCCAAAAGGCATAGCATTGGATAGTGATAGCAACATCTACGTGCTTGATGCCGCGTTCGGGAATTTTCAGATTTTTAATGGTGATGGTCAGCTGCTTTTATTCGTTGGAACAGTTGGTAAGCGTCCTGGTATGTTTTGGTTGCCAGCAGGCATGTATATTGATGACAAGGATAGAATCTATGTTGTTGATTCTCTAAACAAGAGAGTGCAGGTTTTTCAATACCTAAAAGATGAGGGGGCTGGAGAAACAACAACGCCTAAAGCAGCCTTGGATAATGAAGTGAAAGCAGATAGTCCGGGCAAATAGCTATTCCTTATTGGTTTTTCATAAAGGGTGAAAATGCTGTTTTCTTGGAAGGATATAGTGGGGCAAATAGCCAGATTTTGCCCACAAAGTTCTGCGAAAATACCGGCATTTCAGGATCAATAGGACTAAGTTTATAGCATTATATGATGGTTATTTGTAGTGATATTATCGCGTAAGTACTTGATTATTAGTGGGTTGATGTTGTTTTATATTGAGGTGTGAGTCAAAGGTTATCATGGGTTTGTAATCTAGCTAAAGGCTAAGTGCTGTGCTAAGGTATGGATTAAGAGCTGGCCGCGCACGGCAGGGCGTGGGTAAGCGGTTTTTTTGAAATAGACGCTGTACATATACAGTATCAAGCATTGATCGCGGGGGTTAAAATGCGAAGAAATAAATCACTATTATTGGTTGCGAGCGCGGCCTTGGCGCTGTCCTTAAGTGGGTTGGCCAGCGCGGGTATTGATGCGACAAAGCACAACATGTCTTCCAGTGGAACGGGCGCCATCAAGTCTAATGCTCAAGGTGTTGGGGCTGGTACAGATGAAATCTGTGTTTTCTGTCATACGCCGCATATGAATGTCGCCAAAGGCAACGTGTTGCCACTATGGAACCACCGTTTAAGCACAGGTTTGGGTGGGGGTTATACCATGTATAAAAGCGCCTCATTCAACGGTGCTGATAACCTTGCTGGTGACGTAACATTAGGTACGCCAACCCATTCAGGTGATTTGGTTACTGGTGGTATGTCTGTGACTAACCTCTGTCTCTCATGTCATGATGGTACGCAAGCTGTGAATGCGATGTTTAATCCACCAAATAGGGTGGGTGCAACAGACCCAACAATGGTGGGTGATGATACAATTCAAAATACGTCAAATGCTTGGCTGGGTACTGATTTGTCGAATGATCATCCTGTAAACTTTTCCTACTCGGTATCTCAAACAGTTTCAGATGAGACCTTGGTAGCACCTGATGGCAGCGGTAATGTCTCTGGTGCCGCAGGTACTGTTCGGTTATTTAATGACACTGTCCAGTGTGCATCGTGTCATGATCCTCATAAGGACTACAATGCTAACCCGGAATACACCCCGTTTCTTCGGGTGCCAATTTCAGGAAGCAAGCTATGTCTGACCTGCCATGCTAAGTAATTAAGGAAGAGTTCTTCCCGCACAACAAAAAAGAGGGCTTTTAAGCCCTCTTTTTTGTTGTTTAGAGGAATATTTGGCACTGATGGTTCGAGAATTATTTTCTAAATAATAGCTGGTTGTTTGGCTATACAATAAATTTTTGCAATTTTAGTCGGCATGCCTTTGTTGTGGCTTGGTTGCACAGACCCCATTTTTTCATATGTAAGCCCTTGCTGTAGCTATTCTTCTTTGCTGGTAATGTCTTAGGCTGCTATTGGTAAAGTTTTTTCTATATCCTTGTGGGTATTTTGGTTTGGTAGAGTAATCAAGTACAATCCTCGGTTGAGTTGTGAATGTATGCAACAGAGGGGGGTGCGAGTAGTAATATGCCTAGTCAATTGGCATCTATTGCTTTTTAAGCGCTCTTAGCTGGGCTTTTAAGTTGGTCTAGGTATATTTCACTAATTAAATTTAAGAATGCTGATTTAGAAAAGTTAGTGTTTTCTTCGTTGCTGCTGCAATTGAAGAAGGAGCGTATTCGTGAAGTCAGATTGTAGGCGGGTTAGTCAATGTGAAGAAGATTATGTGGGGCTATGGAGCTATGGCGGGTGATGCTTCAATATTTAAACTAAGCTGAATAATTATTAGTCACATGAGCTTTGTTAGCAGGATAACGCTTGTTTTTCTGGTGGTTCTTTGTGCTGCTGGAACGTCTCTTCCTGTAATGGCTGCGCTACGAGATTATGGTATATACCTGAGCTCGATAGGAGGGTCTACTCTGCTTCGCCTGGACAATAAACTGAAAGAAAATCGTGGTCAAAAAACAGAGGAAAATGAGCTGACCTCGACTACGGAACTTCGCACAAAAGGTTTTGTTTGGGATCCGCGTTTTATGACGGTGGATCTGAATTTTAAATATTCTACAAGCCAAACTAAAGCTGATACCTTTGATTCTGAAGATGACACTATAGGGTTTAATTTTAAATCCGTTCTTTTCCCAAGGTGGCGTTATCCGTTTTTACCCATTCGCTTGTCAGCGTCTAAGACGACGCGCACAATTGAAAATGATGGTAGAGGCGGTAATGAAACTGACTACACGCGGATGACTTTGAATTGGGGAGTGGCTCAAAAACAGCTGGGTCGGGTGCGCATGCGCTATGCTTATACCCTTGAAGAATCTACAGGAGATTCTCGTGAGCAGGATACTGTCAAAAATAGATTGCTGCTAAATTCAAACAGGACTCTTCTAAAAGGCAAGTGGGGGGAAACGCGTTTGAGTTATGGCTATCACTTTGATTCCTCTGATGATCGGATAGAAGACCAGTCCAGTCTGCAACACAATCTATTTACGCATAACACTACTAAGTTTGGAAAAAAAGCAAAATCAAACTCTAATGTGTTGTTTTACCAGCGATATTATGAAGGTCGAGGAGATGGCCTTACTGATGACCGTCTATTCTCGTCAAACGTGGATCTGAAGGTGCAGCAAACGGAAAGGTTTCGACACAATTATTCATTGGGCTTGAGGTCAGACAATGATAGTAACAGCTACAATGGAACTGCTAATGCAAACTATACTTATGTGCATGAATTTGATGAATATTTGAAAGGCACGGCATCTACTGGTGGTACTGTGCGCTATCTTGGAGGCTCAAATCAGGATTCATCGCTGCAGTTTCATGGAAATGTTCGTGGTGGGGTGGCCTATTTAAGAAATTATGATATTTACCGATTAAATGCCCGGTACAGTATGGGCGTAACATCACCTACATGGGGTTCAGGAACGATTTCCACGGGAGCCCAAACAGAGTCGGTTCGAATTAACCAATCTGCGTCTTTGAAGCTTTCCAGGCAAAATAATCCACTGTATTCAGATACGGCTACGTTTCAAGCGCGATACCTGATAGCAGAAGAAGACAGCTATTCGTACTCCACAGGATACTCTGCCACTAGTAAATATAACTATTCAAGTAAAGTTTCATCGCTTATTTCAGGAAATGTTAATGCTTCTCAGAGCAGTAGAAGTGACTCTTCTATTGGATTTGGTTCATCAGCAATGCTCAGATATCGTTTTGGTCGTAGCGCTCGTGCATCCCTTAATGCGCGTCAGCGATGGAGAGATCAGGGTGGTAACGAATATTCCTTGCTGGGAGTTCGTGGAATGTTTTCAGGGCAGCTTTACAGGCGTTTTGATATCAAGTTTTTAACTGAACTGGGCTGGACGAGGAAGGTTGAAGAGGCTGCAGAAGGTGATAAGATTCCTGAAGATGAAATCAATGGATCTATTGAAGTTAATTCATCCATCGGAAAACTTGTGACGTCACTAAAATATACCTATAGAGAGATTGATGATGGCGGGAATATAACGTCTGATCAGTTAATCATGCTTCAAATTAAACGCTTCTTTGGTTGGCGGCTATGATCATATTATGATTGCCAGGATTAAAAATGCACCTTCAAATTCGAAGTATTAAATTCACCATTTATCTGCTTGCTTTATGTTTGCTGGTGTCGGTTTTGGCTGTAGCGCATGCTGATGATTGGAGTATGTTTAATGGCGGCCCGCAGCATTTATCACGCAGCTCAGATGCTATTTCTTTAGCTCCTAATATTGTGTGGCAAGAGGGTGTTGCTAGGCGCTTTTATTCATCTCCAATTGTTGTGGGTAATCGAGTTTATGTCGCGGCGCGAGGTAAGCGTATTAAGGCACTCAATATTAAGGATGGCGCAATTGTTTGGGAGATAGCGGTAAAAGGGATGTTGTCGGCTACGCCAGCGACTTCAGGCCAAATATTAGTAGCAGGTGCAAAAGATGGTGTTGTGACTGCCATGAACCTAGAAGACGGAAAGATTATTTGGCAGGTCAAAACAGGAGGAAAAATTCTCTCTTCTCCTGTGATACAAGGTGAGACAGTATATATAGGCTCAAATGATCTGCATTTGTATGCGCTTAACCTGCTCACAGGAAAAGTCCTTTGGAGATACCGTGCCGACGATTATAAATATGGTGGGTTATATGCTTCTCCATCACTTGATAATGAGCGGGTATTTATAGGCGGAAAGAATGGCCTTCTGCATGCAGTAGATATAAAAACAGGTAAACCGGCCTGGGTAGTGACGCTTGGATCAGCCATTTATGGGGCTGCTGCTGTTAGTGAAGAGCGTCTTTATATAGGATCTTATGATCGTAATCTTTATGCACTCCAAACGAGAGATGGAAATGAGGCGTGGCGTGTTGAATTGGATGATTGGCCTCAAGGGGCACCGGTGTTATTCGGCAATGAAATAATTATTGCAAGCCGCAGTGGTCTTTTGTATGGAATTGATGTGGCTGAGGGTAAAATATTGTGGCGTATGGATTTAGAGGAAGGATTGAGGCATAGCCCTGTTGTTGATTCCAGTGGAATAGGTGTGATTGGAACTGCTGGCGGTAGATTGTTAGGCATAGACCTACAGAAGCACGAAATAATATGGGAGCAGGAAATGGAAGGGGGGGTCTTTGGGCAGGTTGCAGTAACCAAGCATGGCATTGTTGCAACAACACTAGATGGGGTTGTAACGTTATTGCATTAAGATGAGTTTTGTCTTTGGCGTTATTTGTTATTAGGGTAAATTGTGTATAATGCCGTCGCAAAACAGCAGTATGACCTCCCTCATTACAATTAGCTATATTCATTAATAATTTACTGGATTTAGGAGGGCATGTGACGCTTCGCACGTTAGCCGCGCTATTGGTACTAGGTTTCGCAGTGAATGGTGCTGCATGGGCAATTAGTGACCAAGAGCTTTTAAATAATCCTGAGCAAATATTGACTTTGCTGACGGACGAAAAAATTGCGTTTGAGGATGTTCCTAATCCTCATTGGCGAGCTGATGCGTGTGTGGCCTGTCATCTGGCTGAGGGGAAAACAGATAATAAAATGTCGCCCCTGCGAAGTGATAATTATAATGGGCTATGCGGTAACTGCCATGATCCATCTTTGGTAGCAGAGTATATCCATGCCGTTGATATTGAGCCGCCAGATGAATTTTTGGATCGTATGCCCGAAGATTTTATGCAGGCGCTTGATCGTGGAGAAGGTGTGCTTACATGCATTGTATGTCATGATCTCCCATTGCAGTGCGATGAGGATTCGTTTGCTACGCAGGCTGAGATAAACCCACTTTTTTTTCGTGGGGGGCCGTATTCAGCCCGCACAGATTTATGTTTTAATTGCCATGATCCGGAAGATTATGAGCGCTATAACCCACATGATCAGGTTACGGATGAGGGTGAGCTAGATACAGAGCAGTGTTTCTTTTGTCATAATGTGACGCCGAATCGTGCTCTTGCTCGAAGCATTGATGATGTTACTTTTAATGTGGTCGAGGATCTAAAAAAATTATGTACGGGATGCCATCCTTATCGGCCGCACCCCGGAGGATCCTGGTTTAGCGCTACTGGCAATAAAGCAGGAGGAGGCCCGAATCACTTAAAGGTTCCTCCAGAAAAAATAAGGAAGCGTCTGGAGCAGATGGAGGCGAAAAGTGGAGCAGTAATGCCACGAGAGCCTGAGACAGGTAGCATCTTTTGTGCAACCTGTCATAATCCGCATGAAAGAGGGGTGCAGTTCATTAGGAAGGCGGATGTTGGAGCAGATGGATATAAGCGCCTGCGGCGGGGAAAATTTGAGATATGTCTGGTATGCCATGAGATGTAGCTACCGGCTAGTGTTACAACAATAATGTTAGGTATTGTCCATGAGTAAAATAAGGTTGCTGGTATGCGCCATTTTTGTCGCGCTCAGTCTGCCCTCGATATCCCAGGCATTTGTGGATGACGAGGCTTGCCTGATGTGCCACAAGTACCCCAAGATGGGTCGAGTTGACGATGAAGGGTTCCAGAAGGCTTATTATGTAATGCCCGAAGTCTTTTCAAAGACGGTGCATCGCAATGTGCCATGTCGGGATTGCCACTACTACATTAAGCAACTGCCCCACCGACCAGTGACGGAAGGCGTTCGCTGTGATCGGGAATGTCACTCGATTGAAAACCCATCAACAGGCAAACCCTTTAGTCATAAACCCATATATGACGTCTTTAAAACAAGTGTCCATGGGCGTGAGAAAGCAGCTGAAGGGCTGGATAAAGATAAGCCATACTGTATTACCTGCCATACCAACCCTCTCTACAATGAAGAAGAGGAAGCGCCTCCCAAAGCAATTACAGATCGCTGTGTTGTCTGCCATGAGGATGAGAAATTTGCCTTCAAATGGTACAACCACACCAGCCGACGTATTCGTGAAGTAAAACGTGATACCCAGGGAATTATTGAGCTTTGCTCTCGCTGCCATGCAGATCAAGAAATTATTGCGCGACATAAAGCAGATGCGGATGCGACTGGGCGTGAGATTGGTGAGAAATACACCATCGCAGCTGAATCTTATAAGAAAAGCTTTCATGGCAAGGTGGCAAAATATGGAAGCCAGCAGGTTGCCAACTGTCTGAGTTGCCATGCCTCACCAGATAACTACTACATGAGTGTGCATGAACTACTGCCATCTCGGGATCCATTGTCCCCTGTTAATGCAAACAATCGAGTAAAGACCTGTAGGCAATGTCATAAAACGGCAGATGCTAACTATGCAATGATTGATCCGCATCCAACACATGACAAAGAGCTGAACAAGTTCAATTACTATGCGGAAATTATTTACGCCATTGTGGGTGATATAGCGCTGGTTGTGTTGGTTGGGCTCTCCTTGTTTGAGACAATTGGGCGTAAACGTGACGGTGTGTCATGGGTGCTGCGCAATGGCACAACATGGCGTGGTCGCAGCCGCCGTAAGCGCAAGTAAGAATAAGCGCATAAATACCTAGCGCTATGTTGTTAATAGCGGCATAGCGCTAGGTCAAAATTGATTATAGATTAACTAATGGGGACAACACGAGAATGAAGCTGTCCAATGATGCAAATAAGGCGCTAGGGCTTTTCCTTCGCCAACATAAAATACCGACGGAAGATGTGAATGATCTCGAAGAGGTTGTTTCCATGATGCCAGATGATAGAAAGCAGATATATAAGAACGTGGAGTCAAATCCCGTTGGTGATCTGTTTCGCTATTCTGTGCATATCCGTATCCAGCATTTACTGACTTTTACGACTTTTTTGCTGCTGGCATTTACCGGGCTGCCGATTCACTACAACGATGCGTTCTGGGCAGTGCCCTTTAATGATGTTCTTGGCGGCGTAGAGGTTACACGCGTTATTCACCGTACCTTGGCAACATGGATGGTACTCTCAATGGGGTACCATCTCTTTACAGTCATTGGTGGATCCATTCAGAAGATATCACAGGGCAAATTCGATATTGGCCGCAGTATTATTCCTGTCTTGAAAGATGCAAGGGATTTTATGGCTGACATGGCTTATCACGCTGGTCAGCGAGAAAATCGCCCAGAGATGGATAAGTTTATGTATAAACAGAAGATCCATTACTTTGCTGCCGCCTTTGGTAATATCGTTATGGTTGTGTCTGGGTCGAGCTTTATTTTCCCTGAGTTCTGGAATAGCGTTTTACCGACTGATATCGCCTCGCATTTCCAGGAGATGATGCGGCTCTCGCACCCTCATGAGGCGCTGCTTGCCTTGTTGGTTATCGCGTTTTGGCACTGGTATAACGTGCACTTAGCACCTGGACGCTTCCCGATGCAATGGACTTTTCTAACAGGTAAGCTGACAAGAGAGCACCAGATTGAGGAGCACTTTATTGAGTATCTTCGCTGCTTGGCTTCATTACCAAAAGAGAGGGCATATCTGCGCGAAGTGTTGGTTAGTAAAGGATTGGTCTCTGCTTCAAAAGAGACAGACGCACGCCAGAATTTCTTGTTTGACCAACATCGCCAGTGGGTAAGAGAGCGGGCGGAGCAGGAAGCAGGACTAGATAGCATGGCGGAAGATACGCAATCATGATGTCACAGCTGACAAAGGGACAAAAATTCATAGCCTATGGATCGCTTGTCTTTGTGTTGGCCTGGACTGTCTTTGGTTTGTTCGCCATTTGGCTGATGACTTCTGAAGGATGATGTGCTGAACATCTCTTCAGGTAACAATAAATACTTTTACAATATTGAAGGTTTCTGGTTATGGCTGAAACAGTAGAGCTCGATGCCATTTTTATCGCCCTGGCGGTAACACTGTTTGTGTTTTTCGTGACTGCGGTGATGGTGATTATCGATCATAAATCGAAAATCCCTGGGGAAGAGACAGCTGATTTTTTCAGCGTTTCTGGTATTCGACGAAATCACCCGGCATGGGCCTGGATGGTCTCGGTGTTTTTGTGGTTTATTATTGCCAGTCTCCTGCTAATTGTTTCCTACAATATGCTGTCGCATTTGTGGATTCCGGTAGAATCTACAGAGCGATCCTTTCTTGAAAAGGTCTCTTATGAAGGTGATCTCGAACGAATCAGACATTTTCATAATTCACCTAAAGAGACGGTCTATTCACAAGGCAAGCAGCCAGTTTGTTTCTACTGCCACGGCGAATTCCCGCATGCCAAGAGACCAATGATTCGAACCCTGCTAAATATGCATACTCAGTTTGTAGGGTGTATGACATGTCATGCAAATAATGAAAAGATTCCAGAAGAAGAATTGACATTCGGTTGGCTCA
>Ga0316192_10001615_pt1 | contig 16632 bp, 18 predicted proteins | sample MerIslwburrow_MG_FD_204931 | JGI IMG/M metagenome (GOLD analysis project Ga0316192, IMG submission 204931) | Coastal sediment microbial communities from Maine, United States - Merrow Island worm burrow | ecosystem: Environmental > Aquatic > Marine > Coastal > Sediment | place: USA: Maine...
AATGGATATGGCTGAATTGGAAGTCACAGTCGAGCGTTGTCGCGAGGGCGACGAGGACGCATGGAGCGCACTGGTGAGCACCACCTTGCGCCCCATTTATCGTCTCTGCGCCAGCTACGCCCCCTCCGCCGCCGAGGCGGAGGAGCTCTGCCAGGAGGTCTATTTCAAGCTCTGGGAAAACCTCCACCGGTACAAAGCTGGCTCCAACTTCATGGCCTGGGCATGGCGTGTGGCCAAGAATCTGATCATCGACACCTATCGCCGGAGTCGGCGCGAACGCGAAGCTGCGTGGCTCGACCCCGAGATCATCGACCGCCTCCCAGCCGCCGATGATCCCCATGAGCAGACCGAGCGCAGGCAGCGTTTGCGCTTGATCGCCACCAGCCTGCGCCAGATCTCTGAAGAGCTGGCAACTCTCGTTCTGATGCGCGATTTCGCCGGCATGTCCTACCAGGAGATGGCCGAGGCAACCGAGTTGCCGCTCGGCACCGTCAAGTCGCGCCTCAACCGGGCCCGCCTCGAGCTCGCGACCTCGGTGCGCCGCCGCGTCCAGATCCGCGCCGTGCCCCCTGCGGGCAGCGTCGCCGAGGGGAGTGCGTGATGTCCGGGTGTACCGACGTCCGTGATCTTCTCAGCCTCTACCTCGAGGGCGAGTTGGAGGAGGAGCAGGCGATCACGGTGCGCGAGCACCTCGCCGAGTGTGAGGATTGCGCCGGGATCCTGGAAACCCTGGAGAGCATTGTCGAAGCAGGATCGGCGCTCGACGAGCTCGATCCACCGGACCACCTCCTGTCCGACCTGGCGTCATCGCCGTGCACCAGGTGGCTGGGTCTGCTCTTCCAGGCTGTGGATCGCGAGATTTCGCAGCACAATCTGGAACGACTCCTCACCCACCTCGAGGCATGCCCGTCGTGTCGACGCACCTGGCAGGACCTGACCCTGGTTCACCAGGTGGGCGATGCGATGGAACCGTCGCAGTACCTCCTCAAACGGTGTATTGCCGCGCGCGACAGAAAACCCGAAGCGCCTCGGCTTTTGAATCGGCGGACGGCAACAGCGGCCGCCTACTTCCTGGCCGTACTGACATCGTTGGTCATCGGCAACCCCGTCACCCTCGCGCGCAGCGGCGCGGGCGAAGCGGTCGGCCGGGTGGCAGAGGCGGTGAGCACCGAGGTCAGCGGCGTCGCCGAATCGGGACGCGGAGAGGCCCGCATCATGTTGTGGCGGGTTTGGAAGTGGGGCGAGCGAAAGGTCGAGGCCGTGCGCGATTTTGTGAGCAAAGACGAGCAAGAAAAAGAAAACGCATCAGAGAATGACAGCGATGCTGCAGAGCAAGGAGTGACCCCATGAACGACAAGAATAACGACGCACCGGAGAACAACGCGGCCGAAGCTCCGCAGAAGCCGACTCCGCCGCTGCCGCCACCGCCCGGCGAAGAGCTACCGGCGCCGGCACCCGCAGAACGAACGCCAGCGCCGGACTACGATCCCGGACCGAGCCCGCCGAAATCACCGCCACTGGCCGCGGTTCTGTCCATTCTCCTGCCGGGTCTGGGCCACCTCTACCTGTGGGCCTACGAACGCGCGTTCATGATCTGGGCCACTATCGCGGTCTGCATATTCATGATCATCAGCGGATTCTGGCCGTTCTCGTTTCTTATCGCCTTCGTCTATTTCTTCTCGATTTTTGATTCCTACCGGGAAGCGCAGTTCTTCAACATGCGTGCAGAGGATGAGGAGCCAAAAATGCCAAAGGCCGACAGTCACGGCCGTTTGATGTTCGGCGTCTTCCTTGCAGTAGTCGCGGGAGTCGTCCTCGCCGACAAGCTCGACTTCTTCGACATGGACTGGATTTCCGAATGGTGGCCGGTTCCGGTCTTCCTGCTCGGCGTCTACTTCATCATCGCGGCCATCCTCGACAAGATGAAAGCGCGCAACAAGGCAGGGTCATTCGGCGACAACGAAGAATTCTGATCGGTCGAATTCTCGAGTAAGGGGCCCCGGCAGCATCGCCGGGGTCTTTTTTGCCCTTTTCTGCCTCTGAGCAATGGATAGCCGATGTGATGAACACCACAAAACACCTCCTCTCCACCTGTGCGCATCGCAAAACCCTTGCTACGATGAATGCACGCTATGGAAACGAAACCGAGCATCTCAGTGGTCATACCCACACACAAGAGCCGTGAGCGCACGCTCCGGTGTCTGGCCGCTCTGTGGTTGTGCATACCCCAACCCGACGAGGTCATCGTGGTTGATGACGGCAGCGACGACAATACCGCCCACTCGGTGCTGAGAAAGTACCCCCGCCACGTCGTTGTTCGTCTGCCCTCGAAGCGCGGCTTTGCCGCTGCCGCGAACCACGGTCTGTCACGCGCATCCAGCGATGTACTGCTCCTGCTCGACAACGACACCGAGGTGGATCCCTCCGCTATCGGCGCGGTCATCAACGCGTTCGAAGCCAACAAGGGCCTCGGTGTGGCCGGCGCCACGCTCCGTCATCCCGATGGCGTTCATCAGTGGAGCGGCGGCCGGCTGCCCGGTTCGTTGTGGTGTTTTGCTTTCGCCTCCGGCCTCCCCTCCGTCTTCGAACAATCGAGGGTTTGGAAATGGCTGCGCTCGAACTCGATTCTGCGAAGACGCCACGTCGACTGGGTTTCCGGCGCCGCCATCGCGGTCCGGCGTTCGTTATGGGAAGAGATCGGACCTTTCGATCTCGGTTATCGCCTCCGCGGCCAATACATCGACCTTTGCGTCAACGCTTCGGATGCAGGTTGGAATATCGAGATCATTCCGGATTTCACCGCGGTTCACCCTGCCAACGACGCCTCATGCACGGCTGGTACAGCGGGGGCCTCGAGCGAAGAGCTCATGTGGACAGACCTCCTCAGGTTCGCCGACAAACGCAATGGAAGCGGCGCCGCGCGCCAGTCCAAACGCGCCCTGCGGTTGGGAGGGCAGCTCCGTCTCATCGGTCGACGAATGGCGACACCACTGGTGCGTGGGGACCACAAGGATGAGTGGCAGGCGGAAACCGTCGCCTACGCTGAAGCGCTGCGCACGATCGCCGGGCCACCCACCGAGGACCGTCCAGCAGGGCGCTAGCGGATTCCAACGTTCACGCTACAATCGGGCCATGGCCTCGGAATCCAAGCTCCCAATCGCAATTTTCGCGGCTCTCGTTGCGCTCATTGCAATCCCCTTCCTCGTCGGTCACATCCGAGAGATCCGGCGACCGGTGCTGATGGAAGCGAAGGTGGTCACAGCCACCGCTTCAGATCCGGTATTTCGGGAAGGGCGACGGCACGTTCAGGCGGGCGAGACCGTCGGGGCGGCCGTGGCCCTGCGGTTCGGTCGTCGTGGAAAATCCGGTCGATGGTTGGCGCCCGTCGAACGGTTGGCGATCGAAGGAAACGAGTTGGAACACGAGAAGAGCGGATCCTGGCCCGAGACGGGTCGCGCCGTGCGTGTTTTCTGGTTTTCGGTCGAGAGCACCAACCTCGGCGGCAGTCTGAACGTTGAAAACGCCGGCGACCGGTTGAGGTACCGGACCTTTCTCGCGCCGGAGATGGGGCGGAGCTTGAGAGCCGAGCGCCTTCCGGAGACCCACAACGACGACCACATCGGTCAGCAGACAACCACGGCGCAAGACAGGGCGGGCACCTTCCGGCTCTACGCCCGAGTCGAGGTCGTAGAGTCCGACAGCGACCTTCGCCCCCTGCAGGCCATGAGCACAACCGGGGTCGAAGCCATCCTCGAACCAGAGTTCCCGGCTGTATTCCGGCCTGCCGACTTCGGTGAAGCGATCAACTCTTCGGTCGGCGAGCTCTTTGGTCTTCCCGGTTTTGAACCACAAAGCGATAGCGGCGCCTGGAACGAAGTCACCATCCCTGCCTTTCAGATGTCGTTCACCGACCTGGTTTCGGAACGGATCGCGGTCTCCTCTCGCACCCTGGCGGCAGTCGCCGTGTCGGGCAGACCGGATATCGAAGCGGATGGGTTGACCGTTCTCGGCACGCTGTCGTTGACGCCCGAAAACGTCCTTCGCAGGGGCCGGATTCTCCGCTGGGAGAGCGATGTGCGTCCAGGCGATCTGTTGGTCGACGGCGACCATTGGTGGGTGCTCCTCGGAGACGAGGGCAACAGCGAGCTCGACCCGGCCGACACGGTGCTCCACTGCTGGGGCCGGCCACCCGAACGCACCACCATCTTCGCTTCTCTCGAAACCGATCAAGCGACCGTGGAACACCTCCGTTATGAACGCTGAACCGTTCATCGAAGTCGAGGGGCTGAGCGTCGGCTTTCCGAATTCGGACAACGGCTGGCGGAATGTGGTCGACGGAGTAACGATGGCAGTCGGCGCCGGTGAGCGCGTCGGCCTGGTCGGCGAGTCGGGAAGCGGCAAGAGCATCACCGCCCTCGCCTGTCTCGGGTTGGTTCCGGAACCGGGCCGAGTGACGGGTGGGTCGGTGGCGGTGGGCGGAACCAACGTCGCAAGCATGTCGGACGTCCACCTCAACCGATTGCGTGGCGGCGAGATCGGGATCATCCTGCAAGAAGCCGTCGAGGCGCTCAATCCGGTCTACACCGTCGGATTCCAGGTAACGGAAGCAGTCGCCGTACACCGCGACCTCGGGCGCAGAGAGGCGCTTCACGAGGCGCTCTCATTGCTCTCCGAGGCTGCGTTGGAGACGCCCGAGGAAATCGCGCGCGCCTATCCCCACGAACTCTCGGGCGGCCAGGCACAGAGGGTCATGCTTGCTCTGTCCCTGGCAGGAAGACCACGCGTCCTGATCGCCGACGAACCGACCTCTGCGCTCGATTTGTTGACCCAGGCGCAGGTCATCGAACTCCTCGACCGCCTCGTCGACGACAGCGGCATGGGCCTCCTCCTCATCAGCCACGATCTCGTGGTTGTCGAAGGCGTCGTGGATCGGGTGGCGGTCATGCTCGAAGGGCGCATCGTCGAAGAAGGTCCGACAGATGCGGTGTTTTCCTCGCCACGCCACCCTTACACCAGGATGCTGCTCGCCTCGGCGCCGGGCCGAAAGGCAAAATTTTCCGGCGATGAAGGAAACCATGTCGCCGGCTGACGGGCTGATCATCGCCGACGACCTCCACCGTTCCTACCGGCGGCGCGGAGTGCGTGGAACTGGCCCATCCACAGTCGAGGCGGTGGCCGGCGTCAGCTTTCATCTCGATCCAATCGAGACTCTCGGCATCGTCGGCGGGTCAGGCGCCGGCAAATCGACCCTTGCCCGGCTCCTCCTCGCTCTTGAACGTCCGGACCGCGGGGTCGTCCGTTTCGAGGGCCAACCGATCAGCATATGGCCGGAGTCTCGGGTGCGTCCCCTCCGGAAGAGATTCCAGGCCGTGTTCCAGGATCCGGGCCTATCCCTTGATCCGTGCCTCCGAATCGGCACCATCATCGCCGAGCCTCTGGTTGCCCACGCCATCGGCGGCAAAGCCGAACGTCGAAAACGCGTCGCCGATCTTCTCGATCAGGTGGGTCTGCCGGCGACCGCTGCGGATCGACACCCGTCGGAGTTCTCGGGTGGCGAACGGCAGCGTATCGCCATCGCCCGAGCTCTCGCGACCGGGCCGCAACTGTTGATCCTCGACGAACCGGTCTCCTCCCTCGACGTGTCGGTACAGGCTCAGATCCTCGATCTAATCTCCGACCTGCGACAGCAAAACGAACTCGCGGTGATCCTCATCTCACATGATCTCGAAGTGGTCCGTCAGGTCTGCGGAAGGGTTGCGGTCATGCACCGCGGCGTATTCGTCGAAGAGGGTCCAACCGCTCGCGTACTTGAAAGGCCCCAACGCGAATACACGCGGGCCCTTCTCGAAGCTACCCCTCACATCAAAGATCGCTGAAACGTCACAGATCATCCCGAGGGTGCCGCCCATAGGAAGTCTTTTCCGCTTCGGCGGGGAGGCGCCACTCCATCTCATCGTCTCTCTCGCTTCGTCGTGCGCGGTGCCACCCTTCACATTGTTACCGCAATGCAGCAGCGTGTCCCGCTTCGACGCGCAAGGTGCCACTCTTCGCATTGTTTGCCTGTGATGCGTTACTCATTTGGGATGCGACGAATTCAAACAATGCGAAGGGTGGCACCGGTGTCGCCGATGCTGGTTCGCATCTCGAATGTCTGGGTGGCACAAGCGCTCTCAATGGCCGTCCCTCAGGTATAATCAGTCCCGTTGTGCAGCATCTCGTAGATCTCATTGCCTGGATCGAGCCGCACGCGGTTCTTCTCGCTCTCTTGCTCCCTCCGTTGATCCGGGTGGTCGGGCATTGGATCCCGGAGGAGTTGTTCATGGTGACCATGGGCGTCCTCGCGGCCCGCAGCCCGTCAGACGGCACGGCCATCACCATTCTCGGGGCCGTCCTCTTGAGCCACTTCGTGACCGATCAGATTGTCTACCTGGCCGGCCTTTGGCTCCGACCCCGGCTCGAACGATTTCCACGGGTCGAGGCCCGCCTCGCCTCCGTGACGAATCGGCTGGCAGACTCTCCCGGTGCGCTCGTTGGCCTCGTGCCCGCTCGCGTCCTACCTCTCGGGCGCGGCGCGTGGCTCGCCGCCTGCGGAGTCGTTCGAATTCCCTGGGTGCGTTTTGCCACGGTCGATCTCGCGGCCCTTGTTGTCCACCTTGGCGTGTGGTCGGGTCTCGGATGGTGGCTCGCTGGCGATCTGGGTCGCCTTGCCGCATCCGTCGACGCCGGCAGGGTCGCAGGATTGTGGCTCGCTGCCGGTCTCATCACCGTAGTTACTGCAACGATCCTGTGGCGGTCACGCGAAGCCTGGCAGCCACGAACCGTCCGCACCGTGCGCCGCGCGGGACGGTCCCTCAGGTGGCTTGGACGGAACTCAAACCCGTCGTAACCACGCTAATTGATACAATAAGGCTGTAATGCTCAGCACCATCGAGCAGATTCGTACCGCCCTGGCTTCCGCCTACCCGATCACTCTCCTCGTCAGCCCCGAGGAGGACCGGCAGGAGCAGCTTCTGCGCAGGTTCGCCGCCTCCGCCAAACCGAAGGAGCTGCCGGTCATTGTCTGGAACTGTGTCGACGGCTTCCTCGGTCACGGCACCGACGCTCATCGGGACCCGATGGAAGCCCTGGCGTGGATTGCATCCGACGGACCACGCGGCCTTTACCTCTTGAAGGACTTCGAAGGCGTCACAGAGGACAAGCACCTTCGTCGTGGTCTCCGTGACACCGCGATGAAGATCCGTAACACGGGCCGCTTCCTCTTCCTGCTCCAGCAGACCGCCGAGCTGCCCGACTCGATGAAACCCATGACCTACGTGGTCATCTCGATGTTCCCCGATGACGGTGAGCTGACCTCGCTGGCCACCTCACTGCTCGACGGTCGGAGCGCCGACGGGCCGACGATCGAGCGACTGGTCGTGTCTTTGAAAGGCATGTCGCTGACCGAGGTCGAACATCTGTTGCGCCGGCTCATCGATCGCCACACCGAGATTGGCGAGGACTTTCTCTCCGACGTTCTCGATGAGAAGGAGCAGATCACCCGCAAGGAGGGAATCCTCGAGTTCGTGCCACCGGACGATTCGTTGAGTAAGCTCGGTGGTCTCGATCAGCTCAAGGAGTGGGTCGGTGAGCGCAGCAGCCTGTTCCTCCCCGAGGCCTACAAGAGGAACCTGCCCCGACCGAGGGGTGTCCTGTTGATGGGGATCTCCGGCTGCGGCAAGAGCCTGGCAACCAAGATCATCGCCCGCGAGTGGAAGCTGCCACTCTTCCGCCTCGACATGAACCTCGTCTTTGCCGGAGTCCAGGGGTCCGCGGAGTGGATCTTCCACCGCGCACTCGATGCGGTGGAGACCGTGGCGCCTGCCGTGCTGTGGATTGACGAGATCGAGATGGGCATCGCGGGTTACCACGAGGGCGAAACCGGATCCAACACCCGGATCTTTTCGACCTTTCTGACGTGGATGCAGGAGCACCGGGCCGACGTCTTTGTCGCCGCCACCGCCAACCGCATCAACCTGCTGCCGGCCGAGATCCTGCGCAAGGGTCGGTTCGACCAGGTCTTCTTCGTCGACCTGCCCAACGACGAAGAACGCAAGGAAATCATGTCGATTCACCTCCAGAGGGTCGGGCTCGACCCTGCCGCGTACGACCTCATCCTGCTCGCTTCGGCGACCCGCACCTGGAACGGGGCCGAGATCGAGGAGGCCGTGAAGGCGGCGGTCATCACCGGCCACGCCAAGGGCGAGGAGGTGTCGCAGCACGACCTGCTCATCTCCTTCGGAAAAATCATCCCTCTGGCTCGCACAATGGACGAACAGCTCAAGGCCATCCGCTCCTGGGCGCGAACTCGCGCACTGCCGGCGACCAAGGTCATAAAACCCGAGATGTGAACAACCAAGCTCAAACAAAGATGCGCCTCCTTGTCACACCCGACCAGGAGGGGGAACGTCTCGATGTGTTTCTGGCAGCCGCCACCAACCTCAGCCGTCGCGCGGCGAGGCGCGCGATTGCGGACGGCCTGGTTGTGCGAAACCAGGAGGTGCTGCGGGTCCAATCCAGATCGGTGACTCTCGGAGATGTCGTCGATGTCCACCTCCCGGAATCCGAGCTGGGCGCAGAGACCACTCCGCCAATGTTCACGATCAACCTGCTCTTCGAGGATCGCTGGTTGATCGTCGCGGCAAAACCGGCAGGGGTCCTCTCGCAGCCGGCAGAAGAGCAACGGCCGGGTGATGCTCCCGCCTTCGATCAGCAGATGCTGCTCTCTCTCGCCTGGCGGGAGGGTCAGAGGCCGTTCCTGCGTCTGATCCACCGCCTCGACCGCATGACCAGCGGTGCGATGCTCTTCGCGCGTTCTCCGGACGTTCTCCCGAAGCTTTCACGCGCCTGGGCTGACGGCCAGGTCGAACGGTTCTATCTGGCGGTGATCGAGGGCCACCCCGCGTCCGACACCTTCGCCGTCGATCGTCCTATCGCCCGTGATCGCGATCACCGCTGGCGGTTTCAGTGCGACGCCGGCGGTAAACCCTCCCGCACCGAGATCGAGGTCTTGGCCGCGATCGATGACGATCTGTCGGTGGTTGGTTGCCGCCTCGTCACCGGGCGCACGCACCAGGTGCGGGTTCACCTTGCCACCGTCGGCCATCCCGTCCTCGGCGATCGCCTCTATCATTCAAAGCGAGCCGACCTGGTGCAAAGGCCGTTGCTCCATGCCACCGCACTGAGCCTCCCCCACCCCGCCACCAACGATCGACTGCGCGTCGTCTGCCCACCGCCCATCGACCTCGCAAAGTACCTGCCCGAAGATCTGGATCTCTCAAGCATCTGACTGCCGTCAGATGCGAGATGCGAGATTCGAGATACGAGTCCACCCACCCACGCGGGTACAGGGCTCAAGGTACAGGGCCCACCCGACCACCCCGGTACGGGGCACAGGTTGCAGGTCCCATCCACCCACCCGCCCACCCGGGCACAAGGTACGAGGTTCAAGTCCCACCCAGCCACCCTTGACAACGAGCAGACGAAAATTAACTGTTGCTGAACCCTGAACCCTGAACCCTGAACCCTGAACCCTGAACCCTGAGCCCTGGATGCACTGGCAGAAATTCCTAATTCCTAATTCCTAATTCCCAATTCACCCAGCTATACTGTGGCAGTGACCTGGGGATTTGCATATTTGCTAATATTTCTCGGTGGGTTCACCCTCTCCCTTGTCACCGGGTTCGCGCGGCGCCTGCTTCACCCGTCGGAGCTCTGCGACAACGTCGTCGTCCCCTCCCATGAGCACCTCCGCGGTCTGCGCTATCCGGCGGCGGACCTGCTGGCTTCGTTTCTGACTCTCTTCGGGTTCGCCTGCCTCATCGCCCACGGAGTGACCTCCCTCGGACCTCGCCACGAGATGGCGATTGGCGCCGGCGCCGGTTTAGTCGGGATCTTCGTCCTGAGGTCCTGGCTTTACAGGGTCTGCGATCCATCTGAACAGCTCAACGAAGACCCTCACGACGTCCGTGTCGTGCGCGAAATCCCGGCCAACGGCTACGGACAGGTGGAAGTGTCGGTTCAGGGCACCCAGCTCAAAATGGCGGCGCGTACCGATCAGTCCCGGCCGATTCCAGTCGGCGCGCTCGTCAAGATCCTCGATCGCACCGAGTCGGTCGTGGTCGTCAAATCGCAGCCCTAATCGGGATGACTGACCGCCAACTCATCCTCGCGAGTGGTTCGCCGCGCCGCCGCCAACTCCTCGAACTCATCGGTGTGGCCTTTGTGGTCAAACCGGCCGATGTCGACGAAACGCCCCTCATCGCTGAGAATCCTGATACCTACGCCACCCGCGCCGCGCGAGACAAGGCTCTGGAGGTTGCGGCGAACCACCCCGGGCGGCTGGTGCTTGGCGCCGACACGGTAGTTGAGGTCGATCAGGAGATCCTCGGCAAACCGGCATCGGCGGATGACGCGGCGAAGATGCTAAAGCGTCTGTCTGGAAGGTCGCACGTGGTCCACACCGCGCTCGCGCTCGTCATCGACAGCACAGTCCACGAGGTGGTCGACTCCGCGCAGGTGCAGTTCCTTGACCTCACCGACGAGATGATCCGATGGTACGTCTCTACCGGCGAACCGATGGATAAGGCCGGCGCGTACGCCATACAGGGTCTCGGCGGCCTCCTGGTGGCGGGCGTCAAGGGCTCGCCGCACACCGTTGTAGGCCTGCCGGTGCACCGTCTGCCGGAGCTCTTCGCCGCCCACGATCTCGATTTTTGGAGCCAGCTGGCAGAGATCTGAGTTCTCAGCCTTGAGTTTCTCACCGCCCGACCAGCTTCGAGGCGCTCTTCTCCGATCGCCCTTCCGGAGAGTGCCACCGCTGACGATGTTTGCCTCCGGCGCGAAAGCCGCTTCAAAGGAGCTCGCGCCAAAATCGTCACCAGTGGCACGCACACCAGCGCGATCGTACCGGTTCTCTCAGCGCGGGTGTGTGGCCCGTATAGCCGTTCGCCCGTATAGCCGTAAAGCCCTCGGGTGGGCGGGAATTCCTAATTCCTAATTCCGAATTCTCCTTCAGTCCCCCCACATGATGGGTTCGCCAAGCTCATCGAAGGAGAACCGATTGAAGATGTGATGGCCGTTGAAATCGAGCACCCGTAGGTCCTCGGTGTGTTCGAGATCATCGGCGATGACCTCGAACGGTACCCCGTAGATGGACCGAACCCGTTCCAGAGGCACCTCATGGGCAATGAACTTGACGATCCCCTTGTGAGTGAGCTTGGCGACCAGGCGCTGGTCGGTCAACTCCGGATAGGTCGTCAGAATGAGGATGGGCCCGGTACCTGAAAACAAGATATACGCGCGCATGAACCCTCCCGGGAGGTGATTGCAGCCATTTATTCGATTCAGGCTTCGTAGTGGACCTGCCGGCCGAGGTCCGAGAAGGAGAGGCAGTTGAAGATGTGGGGCCCGTCGAAATCGACGACTCTGAGGTCCTTGCCCTTTTCGAGATCGGCAGAAATGATCTCGAACGGGACCCCGTAAAACTCGTGCACCTTGTCGACCGGCACCTCGTAGGCAATGAATTTGTCGATCCCCTTGCTGTGCAGCGAATCGAGGAAGATCTCTTCGGTGATGCTTTCCATCGAGGTCAGCACGAGCAGGGGACCGTTCTCGGTCAGGACCAGATACGACCTCATAGCGCCTCCCCTCATGCGTCCGATGTGTTGCTTCTAATGTGGGTCCTGATGGCCGGGATCGTCAAGGGACGGGTGTCACACTCTGCCCGTTCCCGTTCCCGACGGACAGTTTCACTCAGTGAGATGAATTTCGTCAGATGCCAAGGTAAAGACTCTGTCGTTATTTCGCGAACGCCGCCGCCATGCCCTCCACCACCGCCCGCGCGAACTGCTCGCGCCACGCGGCTTGTTGCAGCAATGCGCGGTCCTCGGGGTTGGCCATGTTGCAGGCCTCGAGGAGCACCGCGTTCTGGGCGGCCGTGAAACGGAGAACCGCCGGCACCCAGCTCCGCCGGCCGCGCAGAACGCGGTCACGGACGGGCTCGTAGGGGTGGACCCCGAGTTCATTCTTCTCGAGGCTCGCGATGATGTTGTCGGCGAGGTGTCTGGAGGACGCCTCGACCCGCGCCTTGAAGTCCGCTCCCAACCTTATCGTCGGGTGGTTCCGATACTCGGCATACTTTCTGATGTCGCGACGATCGACGGTGAACTCCGAAGGCCTGAGATAGCGAGACGGCACATACACCATGGCTCCGCGGACGCTCGGGTGGAGTGAGTCCGCGTGCACCGAAAGGAAGACTGTCTTCGAGCGTGGGAAATTCGCACCAAGGCGGTTGAGAATGATGTCATTGGTCAGGTACCAGCGAAGATGGACGCCCAGCGCCGAGTCTTGCAGCGTATACGGGGGCCGGGTCAGGAGGAAGGCGTCTCGCCTCTGGTCGAGACGATCGGTTGCAGGCACCTTAAAACCTCGGCCCTTCTGCTGAATCGTGGTCCAGACCTTTGCGCGCGTGTGCCTCTCCAGATTCGCCTTGATCCGACACATGATGTCGTAGGCGTAGGCCGACTCCCACAGGCCGCCGACCAACGCCCCGGTGTCGTTGCCCCCGTGGCCGGCATCGAGAATGACCTGGACCCCGGAGAGGTCCGTCGCGTGCACGACTTCGAAGAACCGTCCGAGCTCGCGCTGACTCTCGACCCAGGCGAGGCGACGCGGGTTGTCCACGGGCAGGTACTCCGGCAGCAACAAATCGAGGGGGATCTTGACCGGGTATCCAACCGGGATATCGGTGACATCGTCGATCCCCGACCGCTCGGCGATCTCCATCGCGGTCTCGTTGACCTGCTTCGCCAGCAATTGACCGGTGAAGCGCACCACCACCGCCGAGTAAAGGGCCTCGCCCTTGCGGAGCCGATAGACGGCGTAGCCACCGATCTCGTCGGAACCGTAGTCGAGCGGAACAACGGCGGTCCGGGTCGAGGGCGGAGGCAATGGCGTCGGTCTTGGAACGGATGTCGCTGTCGCGATCGGCGTCGGTGTCGCCACCGGAGGGAGAGACCTGAAGATCGAGAGCAGTACCGACTCGGGCACAACGACGGTGCGTCCTCGTTTCAAGCCCTGGGATGCGCGATCGGGGTTCGCCAGTTTGAGGTCGCGAACCCGGTCCTCCCCGCCCGCAAAGAGCTCGGAGAGCCACTCCCAGCTCTCCTCACCGGTGCCGAACGGATCAAGTATCCAGTGCTGCCATCCAGCGTCGATTCGTTGATCGAGGGGAAAGAGGCGACGCACCGCTTCGAGTCTGAGATCGCCCCGCATGATTTCGACCGGCACCTGGATCGGCCGATCGCGCATCGGGGACCTCAGCCCGGGGTTGGCACGACGCAGCGCAGTCGCGGCGGCTGATCCCCCCGTGTAACGCCGCGAGATCGTGATCCAGCCATCACCACGAAGCGGATGGACGATCAATGCTGGATGGTTGCCGCGCTGCCACCGGATGACGCCATGGGGAGAGAAATCGAAATCGACGCTCTGCGGCCCATCCTCAGCGGCCTCGCTGAACCCGGCAGTCATCAGTACCAGGAGCGCGAGGAATCCAGCGGCAAGCCTGCGCATCACCGTCGCGTCCGCTGAGCTGATGGTGCAACCTCCGGATTCAATGGCGAAGGCGGTCTCCCGTTCGATAATCACCGGGCACCCCGTATACTCGTCGGGGTGCCCTGAGGTGCTTCGATGGTAACACGCCGATCTCCGTCAGAATCTTCAGACGTCTCGAGCAACGAGGCCCTGCGAGAGGCCCTCGCCGAGCGCGAGGCGGAGGTCGAAATTCTGCGTCAGCGACTCGCGGAGCTGAGGGCGGCCAGAAAGGATTTCCTGTCCAACGCAGCGCACGCGATCAGGAATCCTCTGACCGTGACCCACAGCTATCTCGAGATTCTGTGTTCGGATCTCAGTGATGGGCTCACAGAGGAGCAACAGTCATTCCTCGGCATCGCCTACGAGAACACGGTCACGCTACGCCAACTCATCGACGACCTCGTCGATCTTGCGGCCCTCGAAACCGGCACCGCCCAGATCGAACTGGCACCGGTTTTAGTCAACGAGATCACCTCCTCACTACAGTCTGAGTGCGAATCGATTGCCGCAGCCAAAGGGTTGAATTTGACGACCGAGGTTTCGGAGGACCTTCCAACCGTCACCGTCGACAAAGACCGACTGAAAAACGTCCTTCGCCGTCTCCTCGACAACGCCTTCCGGTTTACGCTGAAGGGCGGGTCGGTGTCCTTGCGTGCGAGCCGCGATCAGGGCCGGGTTGCGATCGAGGTCGTTGACAACGGGGTCGGTATCCCGACCGATCGCATAGGTGATTCCTTTCAGGCTTTTGTTCAGCTTCACCGCAAACCCGGCGAACACCGCGAGGGCTATGGCCTCGGTCTCCCTCTCTGTCGGCGCATCGTTGAGGCCTTCGGCGGCACAATCGAGCTCACGAGCGTCGAGGGCGAAGGAACGACCGCTACGATCAAGCTTCCTGTTTCCCCAAGCAAGTAATCAGTCATCATTAATCAGTGATCAGTCCCACTCAACCAACCCCCCGGGCTCTCAGACTGATTACTGATTACGGGGCGGGCGGGCGGAACTTGCATCCCGCGCTGAAATGGTGTCTCATCAGTTTCCGATGAAGTGCTTGGACTTTTTCCGGGACCACCTGCAGGATTATCTGGACGAGCTGCAGGCATTCACAGCCATCGAAACGCCAACCGGTGATCTCGCCAATCTCGAACGCGCCGCCATCTTTCTGACGGAACGCCTCGCTCCCTTCGGACAACCCGAACGCTGCGACCTTCAAGACTACGGGCCCCTGCTCCGCCTTCGCCGGGAAGGGGTCGGCAGCAGGGTCCTCCTGCTCGCGCATTACGACACGGTATGGCCTGTCGGATCATGGCAGGATTCGTGGGCCGTCAGCCACGGTCGCGCCCACGCGCCCGGGATATACGACATGAAGGGCGGGCTCCTGTTCATCCTCTGGATGCTCCGATATTTCGATGCCGGCGGCTTTGACCACGCCGAGATTGAAATTCTGCTCAACCCCGACGAAGAATTCGGCTCCCCCGGCTCGCGGTCCTACATCGAGGGGGCCGCTCGGCGCGCGGACTTCGTCCTGGTCCTCGAACCGTGCACCCTCGACGGCAGCCTCAAGGTCGCGCGCAAGGGATCCGGCGAGTACGTCATCACCATTCGTGGACGGTCCAGTCACCAGGGGGCCGAGCCCGAGAAAGGCATCAACGCGGTCGTCGAAGCATCGCACCAGATTCTTCGATTGTTGGAGCTCGAAGACGCTGCGGCGGGAACAACGGTGGGTCCCAACGTGATAGCGGGCGGCCAGACGACCAACACGGTTCCCGATCTGGCCGAGATCCGGGTTGACCTGCGCGCGTGGCAGCAATCGGAAACTGAACGCCTCGACGCCGCCCTTCGTCGCCTGAAACCGGTCGTCGACGGGGCCGAGATCAACGTCCTCGGCAGCTGGAATCGACCACCAATGGAGACCTCGCCCGCCGCCACCGAGCTCTTCGAGCGGGCACGTGCCATCGGTAGCGATCTCGGGCTCGATCTCGAGGCGATCCGGTGGGGCGGATCGTCCGACGCCAATCTGGCCGCCGCTGTCGGCGCGGCGACGATCGACGGCTTCGGGCCGTCCGGCGAAGGTGCTCATCAGATCGACGAGTGCATCGTGATCGACGATGTTCCGCGACGTCTCGCCCTGCTCTCCGAGCTCGTGCTCTCGCTCGCCGTGCCACCGGAGGACTGGCTTACCGAGAAAGCTCTGGCATACTGAAGCCATCTCCAATGCGAGAGGTTTCAAATGACTGAGAAAGTCGTGATCGCTGGCGCAGTACGGACTCCGATCGGCTCAGTCGGCGGTGGCCTCAGCTCCATCCAGGCAGAGGATCTGGCCGTCACCGTTCTCCAATCGCTCTTCGATTCATCCGGGCTCGATCCGACCCTCGTCGAGTACACATGCATGGGCTGGGTCATGCAGGACCCGCGCTCGCCCAACATCGCCAAGACCGCGGCCGAGCGCGCCGGGGTACCCTCCACCTCCCCCGGAACCACCTTTCACGAGAACTGCGCCTCCGGAGGCGCCGCGATCCACAGCCTCACCCGCCGCATCAAGTTGGGCGAGGTCTCGATCGGGGTTGCCGGAGGGGTCGAGTCCCTCAGCAACGTGCCCCGATACCTCTTCAGCGGCCGCACCAAGGGCCAGCTCTATGGCGATATGGCCCTGGTCGACGGGCTCTTCGGCGCACTCACCGACTCCAATGTCGGCGACAACGGCGAGCTGATGGGACTGCTCTCAGAGCGGCTCGTTGAACGGTACGAGCTCACCAGGGAGGAGCAGGACCAAATCGCCTACCGCAGCCATCACGGCGCCCTCGGTGCGTGGGAGAGCGGTGCCTTTGACAACTATGTGGTACCGGTCGAGGTGCCGCAGCGGCGCGGAGAACCGAAGATCGTTGCCCGCGATGAAGGGCCTCGCCCGATCACCATGGAGGAGCTCGCCGCCGCTCGCCCCTACTTCAAACGGGACGGGGGCACCATCACGGCCGTTAACGCCTCGAGCGTCAACGACGGTGCTGC
>Ga0316192_10001616_pt1 | contig 16631 bp, 19 predicted proteins | sample MerIslwburrow_MG_FD_204931 | JGI IMG/M metagenome (GOLD analysis project Ga0316192, IMG submission 204931) | Coastal sediment microbial communities from Maine, United States - Merrow Island worm burrow | ecosystem: Environmental > Aquatic > Marine > Coastal > Sediment | place: USA: Maine...
ACGGGAACTGCTGCCCGAGACCGCCGAACTGGCCATTGATCGCCATGAGTTCCCGGCCATTCGATCATTGAACTTCCTGATCCACGGGCTACTGCAGGAAGGTGTTGCCGCCTCCACCCGCCAGGATGGCCAGGCCAAGAGCCTGGGGGAGTGGCTACGGGCGCGCCATGTCGAGGTCCCCACGGCCCTGCTCAGCTTGGACTGAGACCAGCCTGGGCTCGATCGACCGTCGGCCGCTGCCCCGGTAATCCGCCCAAGCGCAGGTCGGCCGAGGTTCAGGGGTCGACGCCGAGCGATCGCAACCGTGCCGCCAGGTCGTGAGTCCGCTGGATTGCGTCGTCGGCCCGGTGAGCCGCTTTGAGGACCTGGTCCCTGAGCTCGGCAACCCACTGGGAGTCCGGGCCACGAGGTTGTTGGCGATGCGGCTCGACGAGCCCTTTCCCGTCGCTCCTGATTCGCAGGCGGTTTTTGTTGTCAACACCGACCAGATCGTGATCTCCGACGAGTTCGAGGACGAGGACCGATTCATACCAGGGGCCATACTCCTTCGCAGCGGCATGCGCAGCTCGGTCTCGGCCAGATTCCCCTTGGACGCAGGCAACTGGGGACTATTCGGGATTTGCTGGTCAGAACCAGGCCGCAGCTCTGGCATTGATCACCAAGAGGTCGAGCTGCTCACCCGAATAGCCGGTTGGGCCATCGCAAGCCTGCGCAACAAGAGCAACGGGAAGTTCAGGCGAAGCGGGACGTTCTCACGCAGTCGTGGTCCCGCGAGGCTTCAATGGCCAAACTCGACGCCCAACTGGCCAGTGGCGGGGCTCCAACGGTCCTGATGATCGATCTCGATGGCTTCAAGTCGATCAACGATGGAATCGGACATTGGGCCGGCGACGCCGTGTTGTCCACGGTCGCTCGTCGGATCGAAGGGAGCGTTCCAGTTGGTCAAGTTGTGGGCCGGCTGGGCGGCGACGAGTTCCTGGTTGTGCTATCGAACGAGGAGCAGGGGAACAATCTGCGTATCGCCTCGAGCCTGGTGGGGGCGGTCGAAGAATCGATCAATGTCGACCATCGGGTCGTCCAGGTATCGGCATCGGTTGGGATCTCTCAGACCGTGTTGGGTGACGACTCCGCCTCACTCATCCGTCGGGCTGATCAGGCCATGTATGCGGCCAAGGCGGCAGGTCGTGGTCAGGTCAGGGTCGCCGAACAACCGCTGCGGCGTCAATCCGATGCCGACCTGAACCTCAACCCTGAGCCTCAACTCGCCCGGGCCGACTCATATGACCTTTCGAGCGTTGATGAGGCCATCGCAGGCATGGAGGTTCTGGTCCAGCCCGTCGGACCGCGGCGATAGCGGGATACCAAGCTCATACCTGGGGTCCGCGAGCCCACCAGTCAGAAGCACCTGATCGGCTCTTGACCACCGCCACGACCTTCGGTCGATTGTGTGAGTTGGAGCTTGAGTCCAAGCGTCGGGCTTTTGATCTGCCGCTGTCAGACCAGCTCCGGCTGTTCCTCAGGGTGCAACCGGCCCTCCTGACCGACCCGGCTTGGCTCGACGAACTACAGGCGGTGTTGGCTGAGAGCCGAGTTCGCCATGGGGTTGTGGCCGAGATTGGGGAGGGGGCCGTGTTCGTGTCACCTGGCAGACTATTGGCGGCGGTGGAGGCCTGCCGAGGGCTCTGGTGGCAGGTTGCTCTCGACGGTTTGGGGGCCCGAACCGAGACGCTGTCCGCCCTTCGCTGGATCCAACCCGACATGGCCAAGTTCGACACCTTGGTGATGGGCCGCAAGGGCCAGGGCCAAGTCCACCATGTGGCGGCCACCCTGACGGCCTATCGAGGGCAACATCAGATTGAAGTGGTCGCCGACGGCATCCAAACCGACCGCGAGCTTCAGGTGAGCAAGGTACTTGACGCCGATCTGATGCAGGGGAGTCTGTTCGGCGCTCCGCAGAGCCCTGCTCGTCTGGAACAAATGGCTACCGCGATCGAGCTGAATCCAGTTGAAACCAGTAGCGGTCGCATCGCGACGAAGCGGGAGCTCCTTGGAATCACTCGCCACATCGAGTCCGAGGCCCTCACCCCCGACACGGTTCTGTTGGCCGCTCTGCAGAGGGCGGAGTTCCTGACTGCCCGGACCTGGCAGGTGGTCGCCATCTCGCCGACCAGGTCGGTTGCGATCGTCGCCCATGAACTTGACCCACCGGGCGTGGACACGGCGAGCGAGGACGGACATGAACCGTCGATTCAGCTACCGCATCCTGACCTCGGCCCGTGAGGTCGAATCCGCGGCTCAAGCACTGCTCCGCTACTTCTGATCCGGCCGTTCTCACCCCAAGCGGCCGGGGCCGCCGGTCACCGTTGGCTACACCAGGTTGCCGTAGCGATGGCGGGTGCGGCTGATCGACTGTTCCCGAAGGTAGTGCTGCAACTCGATCCGGCCGTCGCTGGTCACGGGATCATCAACCAGGTGCACCCCGGCGGTTGGCGGCGGCTCGCAGGTCAGCCGAGACCGTACCCACCACTCGCACCCGTTCGACCCCGAGGCCGGCCAGCCGGGCGGCGAAGGCGGCCGACGGTTCGGTTTCGGGGGTGGAGACCTCAACCGGCACCCGACACACGACGGCCGCCGCCACGGCTCGATCCAGGGACCGCTGGGCCCGTCGGGCTCCAGCCGGATGGCTGTTTGAGGCAGCGGGTGGTAGCGGAACTCAGGCTCGTCGAGCAGGGCTATGAACACGGTCGTAGTCAGTTCCAGATCGTGGTACTCCTCCATGTCGAGGTTGACGAAGGTGGTCGGGCTCGTGTCCTTCGCCGCCTGGTAAAGACGCCGCAAGCGGCCCTTGACCCGCTCAATGCTGTTGTCGTAATCCCAGTAGTTGAGCTGGGAAACGACCGAGGAGATCTTGACCGAGACCTAGTCGACGTCGGGTTGGGCCAGGAGGGCGATGGCAGCCTCGAGGCGTCGATCGGCCTCGGCCTCGCCCAACACCAGGTTCACCTGGTCGAGGCCCTAGCTGTCGGCCGCGGTGTTGACCTTGAGGACCACCTGGCCCGACGAATCGGGCACGGCCTCGTCCTGCACGGTGATGGTGAACAGCGGATAGTCCTCGACCGACACCCCGGCCCAGAGCTCGATCACGCCGTCGTCGCCTCCCCGCAGATGGAAGGTGCCTGCGCTGACGCCAATCTCGGCATTCTGGCGCAGCCAGGCTTCGTAGTAGCTGCCGTCAGCGGCCGGGGGAAGTCCGGAGACATCGAGCCGGATGCGGGTGCCCTGGAGAGTCTCGGAGATCACCGCCGTTGCCTCGCCCCCGGGCGCCAATTCCGTGGCGGCCAAGGCGAACTCGGTGCCGTCGTCACGGCCGATCGAATTGGCCCCGAGGGCATAGCCAGCGATGAGAACAATGGCGGCGGCCACCCCGACTCCGACCGGTCGCAGCCAGCGATGAGCCATCGAGATGGGTATGACCGTGGCCCCGCCGATCGGCTCCGTCTTTGACGAGGCACCGTTGGTGATCGGAGCGAGCCGTGGGAGCTCGGTGGGACGGTTGGTGGTCTCGGGATCGGAGGAGGCGGCTTCGATCTCGGCCGAGATCATAGCGACGATTGCATCCTCGGTGTCGGGGTCGGCCTGCTCCCACATCGCGGGCTCGGCCAGCAGGGCCGACAGGGCTGCCAGGGCGTCGTCGTCAGGCTCGTCTTCGGGGAAGCAGTTGTGGGGAGTGTCAGTGGCCATGGTTAGTCCTCACCTTCCTTTACGGTAGGACTCCCACTCCGGTTCGCGGAAGGTGACAAATGTCCAAGCGCGACGGCCAGCCGGCGGTGGGCCCGGTTTGATCGGGATTTGACCGTGCCGACGGGAATCTCGAGGCGTTCGGCAATCTCGCTGTGGGTCAACCCCATCAGGTGGTTGAGCTTCACCACCTCCTGTTCACCACTCGGAAGGCCGTTGAGCGCCCTGCGGACCTCGAACATCTCCCATGTCCGTTCGAACGACAGCGGGGTGACGGCAACGTCGGTCTCCGGACCATGGCCGCCTGCGGTCGGCCGCCCCTCCTTACGAAGAACGTCGATGGCCGTGCGGCGGGCGATGGCATAGAGCCACGGCCCGAGCTCACGCTCCCCGTCGAACTTCGAGGCGGCTCTCCACGCCTTGACGAAGGTCTGCTGTACCACCTCGGCCACCAACTCGGGATCGTTCACCATGGAGCGGGCAACCGTGCGAATCGGGCCCCCGTAACGCTGATGAACGGCTCGGATGGCGCTCTCCTCACCGGCAATGAAGCCTGCGACTACCGGGTCCACGGCTCACCCATGGGGACGGCAAAGAACGCGATGGCAAGAATCTCTGGATTTGCGCGAACCGAACGGCGGCACCGTCCGTATTGACACATGAATCGACAATGAAGACCGGATAAGGCACATCCCATGACCACCACCACCTCGAAGCAACTGTACCCACCCACCTACGGCGATGACCTCGATGTGACGGTGTCGGCTTCGCTGAATCCAGAGCAACCAATGGGCTTCGAGTCCGACGACCGCGACACAGGGAGGCGAGCGCTCATTGTCTCCGCTGCCGTTGGAGGAGCAGTGGCTCTGGGGCTCGGAACCTACGGTCGGATCCACCAGCCAACCGGAGCTGGCATCTTCACCCTGGGTTTCCCTGCCGTCCTGCCCATGAAGGTCTGGCTCACCACCGGCGCTTTCGGGCTGGGGCTCGGCCAGATCGTCTCCGCCCTGTGGATGTGGGGTCGCCTACCCGGCCTAGGGCCCGCTCCCCGCTGGGTCTCCTCGGCCCACCGCGGGACGGGAACCCTGGCCTTCCTCGTTACCTTGCCCGTGGCCTACCACTGCCTGTGGGCTCTTGGCTTCCAGGCCACCAGCACCAGGACGCTGACCCACTCGCTGCTTGGTTGTGCCTTCTACGGCGTCTTCACCACCAAGATGCTGGGCCTGAGATCGCAGCGATTCCCGAAATGGGCCATCCCGGTCCTGGGAGGCCTACTGGTCACGGTGCTGACCGGACTCTGGCTGACCTCGTCACTGTGGTTCTTCACCAACCAGGGTTTCCCCAGGTTCTGACCCTGCCCCTCACCCGCTGAATCCACGAAAGGAACATGACATGACCCTGACCAAACGCGCCCAAGCTCCCGACGAGAACCACCGTCGGCGCCGCCTCTCAATCCCCTTGGTGGTTGTCTCGGCCGGAGCGGCCGTCGCCATTGCCGCCCTGGCCCTGCCCGGATGGGGCCCTGCGGCAGCCAACCCCTCCGCCGCAGGTTCAACAGTCGATCAGGCCGCTGGCGTCAACGACGCATCCGGAGACGACCCCTACCGGGTGGGAGCCACCGCACCATCGTCGCCGGCGGTGGGCGGAGACGCCGCAGCCACATCCTCGATCGGCATTACCGACTTCGCCTTCACCGACAGCCCGACCGTGGCTCCGCGAACCGTCGTCACCGTCGTCAACAACGACGGAGTGGCCCACACCCTCACCGCCGTCGACGGTGCGTTCGACTCCGGAGTCATCGGCGGCGGTTCACAAATGGCCTTGACCGCTCCGGGGGCACCCGGCAGCTACCAGTTCTTCTGCTCGATCCATCCCTCGATGACCGGGTCGATAGCGGTCGCCTGACTGCGGCCGGGTCGATGAAGTTCGAATACCGCAACACCACATCAATAGCCAGACAACACACACCCCAACAACCACAAGGAACAGGATCATGTTCATCCAAATGAAGTCGCTGAAGCCGGCCAAATCAATCAAACTGCTCGGCGGACTGGCCGCAGGCGCCGCCCTCATCGTTGCCTGCGGAACCGACCCCGCACCCCTCACCGCAGGGGGCGACGCCGGGTCGACCGCGGCCCAATCGGGAGTGGCCTCCGAGGCCGCCATCAACCCGATAGCGGCCTCACCGGTAGATGCCACCGTGGGGGCCAGCGCCCTTGGTGACATTCTGGTCGGACCGAACGGGATGAGCCTCTACGGCTTCACCAACGACGCCCAGGCCGCCTCCACCTGTTATGGCACCTGTGCCGATGCCTGGCCTCCAGTCCTGGCGGATCGCGACTTCACCCTCGCCCCCGGACTGGATGAGGGCCTGTTCGCCACCACCACCCGGGAAGACGGAACCTTTCAGTTGGTGGCGGGCAAGTGGCCGCTCTACTACTTCGCAGGCGACGCCGTTCCCGGCGATGTCAAGGGGCAGGGCTCGGGTGACGTCTGGTTCGTCGTTACCGCCGACGGGGTCCTGATCACCGATACCGCGGCGGCATCGGATGCCGCGGCATCGGACCCGGAGTCATCGGACACGGCGACCGCCGAGGCCACCCCCGCACCTGCTGCCCCATCCGACAGTGACGGCCAGCCCGTTCCCGTCGGAGTGTCGGCCACCGAGGCCGGTGAGATCCTGGTCGACGCCGGGGGTCTGAGCCTCTACGGCTTCACCAACGACAGTGACGGACAGTCGAACTGCGATGGTGCGTGCGCCGATGCCTGGCCGCCACTGCTGGTCGACGGCGTGGAGTTGCCCCGGGGTCTCGACCCTCAGGTCTTCTCAATTGTCACCCGTTCCGACGGTTCGTTCCAGCTCAAGGCGGGCAAGTGGCCGCTCTACCGCTTCGCCGGTGACGGCGGACCGGGCGAGATCAACGGTCAGGGCTCGGGCGGCGTCTGGTTCCTGGCCGGGCCCGACGGGTCACTACTCAAGGGTGAATCGGCTGCGGCATCCATGGCAGGCTCGGACACGGATTCCAGCGCAGAGCAGGGTTCGGACTCCGACACCGACGACGCCGAGGATGACAGGGGCTACTGAGCAGCCTGACTTCGAAGCGCTCTCGCTCAACGTACGCCCCATGCGGGGCAGGAACAGGTCGGCCCGATCGATGATCGGGCCGACCTGGTCGCGTCGTCGCTCGGTGTACTCAGCCGGACTTGGTTGCGGTCGAAGGGGACACGGTTCCTCCGCGGCTGATCTCCTTGGCTCGCGTTGGCACTACCGTTGGTTCTGATGGCGGCATCGTTGCAGTGAACACAATTCGGCGAGATCGATGGATCCCGGGGCTGGTGCTTCTGGTTGGTGTGTTGATCGTCACCGCCCTGAACTTCGCCGACGGTGACATCAGCACTGGTGACCTGGTGTTCACCGGAGTGTTCGTGGTGCTTGCCTGGTGGGCCTGGCCCGGTCGCCGAGGGCCCCACATCAGCCACGCTGAAGCCCAGGCCGGAGCCGATGACGACGATGTGATCATCTACTGGCGCCCCGGTTGAACTCACTGTGCCCGCCTCAAGCTCAGGCTCTGGCGGGCCCGCCATGACGTGTCATGGGTCAACATCTGGGTCGACGAGGACGCTGCCAGGTTCGTCGCCGGTCATCGCGACGGTAACGAGACGGTGCCGACCGCGGTGACGGGATCAGGCCAGCTCCTTCTCCCAACGGCCGACGCCATCACGACCCAACTCGACGCGCCAGAGAGTCGCCAAACTGGGGGGTGAAGAACTGCCTGAGCGTCTTGAGGTACCATCTACCTGACTCCTCGGGGAGTCTGCATCAAACCCAAGAATCAGGGTTTGGGACTCTGCTCGACTCGCGGGACGAGCAGAACAGTGCCCGTATCAACCCGGTTGGCCGATCCCGACCGCGGCGCCGATGACCGCAGAGCCGACCACGACGGCGAACGCCGGCTTGAACGAGTCGGTCAGATCGGCCAGGTAGCCACCCAATTGAGGGCCGATGAACAGCCCGGCCCCGAAGGCCAGGGTGGCCGCTCCGAACACCGCACCGAAGTGCTCGGCATCGACCACGTCGCTCACCCGGGCGGCGATGGTCGTCGGCACGCCGGTGAAGGCCATCCCGAAAGCGAAGGCCACGGCGACCGACCAGCCCCGAAACCCAAGCGGGAGCAACACCCCGGTGGCGGCGACGACGGTGAAGGCAATGACCAGCACGGTTGAACGTCCGAAACGGTCAGACATCGGCCCGAAGACCGGACCGCCGGCGATGGTGCCAACTCCGATGGCGGTGAATGCCAGCGCGGCCTCAGCCTCGGGCCACCCGGCATCGTGTTCGAGTACGGCCACGGTGAAGGTCATGACCAGTGACAGAGCCAGAGCGAACAACCCGTAGGCCATCAGCAGACCGAACCACCCCGGCACCTGTTTCACTGACGCCAGTCCGACCCTCTGGCTTTTCCCGAGTCGAGGTGGGTTTCGCAGCTCGATCAGTACCGCAACAGCCACGACGACACCCACGACCGCCTCGAACCAGTAGACCTGACGCCACTGGGCCCCGGCCAGGGTTGAGGCCAACACCGAGGCCGAAGCGATACCGAGTCCGATGCCGGCTCCGGTTACCCCCACGGCCAGACCTCGGCGTTGGGCTCCGAGGGCGGCGGCGGCCAGGCCTGGAGCGGTGATCCAGACGAAGGCGCCGCTGAACCCGGCGGCCATCATGGCGCCGAAGGTGACGAGCAGCGACGGTGACCAGGCCACCACCAGCAACGACCCGGCCGAGCCGACAATGCCAGCCCGTAGCGTGCGCTCCAGACCGAGCCGGCCGACGATCATGCTCACCACCAACGAGCCGAGCAGGTAGGCACCCAGGTTGGCGGAGCCCAAGGCCCCGGCCACAGTGTTGGATATGGCGAAGTCGTCGCGTAAATCGGTGAAGAGCAGCGAGTAGGTGAAGCGTCCGAACGCCTGGGAGACCCCAGCGGCAGCCGCCATGAGGAGCACTAGGCGCCACTTGGCCACCGGGGCCAGGTCTGGGCCGGTTCGACGGCGCTTCTTTCGACTCCCGGCATCGAAACCGACGGCCGGGGGTCGAGTCACGTACCGGGCTCGGTGGTGGCTCGCTCGATGTCGTACAACTCCGCCAGGCCCGCCAGGCCAGGCAGGCGACGGTAGCCCTCCATGATCTCGCCGCCGTCGAGGTCGCCGCCGTCGATGAGCGAGCGATAGGCCTGCTCGACGGTGGTGGTGGCCAGGACCTGGGCCGTGAAGGGGTCGAGAATGATCGACCAGCCGAGGTCGGCCCATTGCCCAACGGTGCGGGCCGACAGCGAAGAGAAGGCGGCCAGTGGGGCGTCGATCAGTTCCGGCGCCCGGCGCCATTCGTCATGCGATGAGGGCATGAGCAGGATGGCGTCGGCTCCGGCTTCGACATAGGCCCGGGCCCGGTCGATGGCGGCATCGAAGGACTCGTTGCTGACCGCTCCGGTGCGGGCGATGATGCTGAAATCGGGGTCGGTGCGGGCCGCCAACGCATGGCTGATCTTGGCCACCATCTCCTCGACCGGTACCAGGTGCTCGATCCCACGATGGTGACTTACCCGCTTTGGGGCCACCTGGTCCTCGATCTCGATGGCGGCCGCCCCGCTGGCTTCGATGTCCCAGATGGCCCGGGTGAGGTGCACGGCGTCGCCGAAGCCGACACCACCGTCGACAATGAGGGGGATCGAGGAGCGGCGAGTGATGCGGCGGGCCACATCGGTGACCTCACTCAGGGTGAGCAGGGCTTCGGAGATGGCGTATTCGTAGCCGAGGGCGCCGCCACTCAGGTAGATGGCTTCGAATCCGACGGTGGCGCAGATTCTGGCCGTCAGGGGATCGAGGGCCAGGGGTACCAGTAGGGGAGGACCGTCCTGGTAACGCTGCTTGAACGTGGAGCGTGACACCGTCATGGTCCCCAGGCTGACAGAACCAGGGCGTGTTTGCCCCTTCGGCCGACGCCGATGTGGTCAGGCTCGTTGGTTCAGCCCGCCTTGGGTCTGGGCGGGCCGAGATTTCGAGCGCTACCAGCCATGGTCCTAGGGTGACCGGATGAACCTCGATGGTGTCCGAGTGCTCGATCTGACCCAGTACCTGAGCGGTCCGACGGCCACCATGTTGATGGCCGGGATGGGGGCCGACGTGATCAAGGTGGAACCCGCACCAGGGGGTGACGCCGCCCGCCAGTTGCCGATCATCGATGGCCCGCGCTCGTCGTACTACGTGCAACAGAACCGGGGTAAGCGCAGTATTTGCGTCGATCTGCGCCATCCCGAAAGCAGCAAATTGGTGCGGGATCTTGCCGCCCGGTGTGACGTACTGGTTGAAAACTTCAGCGCCGGGGTGCTGGAGAAGCGAGGATTGGGTCCCGACAAGCTCCGCACCGCCAATCCCCGCCTGATCTATGCGTCGATCTCGGCCTACGGACGCACCGGATCCAAGGCTCATCTGGCCGGCTACGACCTCATCGGCCAGGCCATGGGCGGCACGGTGGCATTGGCAGGCGAGCCCGACGGTGCGCCACTGGCGGCCGGAGCCCCGGTGGCCGACATGGCGGCCGGATACATGGCCTTTGGGGCCATCACCAGCGCCCTCTACGGGCGGGTGTCGACCGGCGAAGGGCAGTTCATCGACATCTCCCTGGTGGAACCGATCTTCAACATGCACCCGTTCCAGATCCAGGGGCCGAGCGTGACCGAGGGCAAGGCCCGGCTGCGCCGAACCGGCCGTCACTTCGGTGCCGTTCCTCCCGCCGGGACCTATCAGGGGCCCGAGGGTTGGCTGGTGTTGCAGGTGCTGGAGCCCCAGTGGGGTCGGCTGTGCGAGGCCGCGGCCGCCGTCGCCCTGGCCAACGACAAGCGTTTCCAGACGGCCCAGGGGCGGGCCGATCACCGTCAGGAGTTGGTGGACGTCCTGGAGCAATGGATGCAGACGTTCCCCTCCGATGCGGCCCTGCTCGATCACCTCGAGGCCCACCGGGTGCCCGCTGCTCCCGTCGTCGATCCGGCCGACGCCCACCGGCATGAGTGGTTCTGGGAGCGGGGGGCGCTGGCCGTTGTCGACGACCCCGTGCATGGCCCGATTCGGGTTCCGGGGTATCCCATCCACTCCTCGGCTCAACCTCGTCGCACCACCGAACCCCAGGCCCCGTTTCTGGGTGAACACAACGCCGAGGTGTTGGCCGAGCTGCTGGGCTACGAGTCCGGCCACGTGGCCAAGTTGACCGCCGACGGCGTGCTGCACGCCAGCCCCGAGGGCTGAGTCGGTGTCCTACGACCACGCCCTGGCCGAGCGGATCCGCCACCTGCTGGCGGTTGAGTCCGACGTGACCGAACGCAAGATGTTCGGCGGCCTCGCCTTACTTCTGAGGGGGCACATGACCGTTGTGGCCAGCGGGACCGGCGGCCTCATGATCCGCGCCGACCCTGACCGCGCCGACGATCTGGTTGCATCGTCGCCTGCGGTCTTCGCCGAGATGCGGGGGATGGTGATGAAGGGCTGGTTGCGGATCGATTCCTCCGACGTCGATACCGATAATGAGCTTGAAACCTGGGTCGAACATGCCGTGAGTCATGCCTCAACCCTCCCAGCCAAGAGATAGTCGCTCGTCAAGCGAGGTGGCACCGGTGAGCTTCAACCGGGCGAGCAGGTATATCGCGATGCCGAGCGGGGCAAGCATGAAGGTGAACACCAGGCAGATGACGAGGACCCAGCGAGGGATCTGGAGGTGGGTGGCGTCGCGGGCGATCCATGCTCCAGCGAATAGGTCGAGCGAGAGCTAGTGGATCCAGCCGGCCAGCACTGCAGCGTCACTCGCTTGCAGTTCTTTGTAGCCGTCGAGGGTGAGCAAGCTGTCAGCCGAAGCGCTGTCACCCATGGCCAGCATCACGACGTACACGGCGCTGAGAGCCATGAAGACCCAGATCGCATGGACCGCGTCGCGGTTGAAGCGCGGGCAGGAGCCACAAGTAGAAGAATCCAGAACGGCACCGTGGCGACGGTAGAAACAATGAAGAGAGTACCCATAGGGATACGATCGTATCCTCAAGAGTTGAAACGAGCAAGGATCCGAATGCCCAAGCGAGTCGATCACGAACAGCGACGCCGCGAACTCACCGACGCATTCGGTCGGGTCGTTGCCCGCGATGGGCTTGGCGCCGCGAGCTACCGGGCGGTTGCGGCTGAGGCCGACGTCAGCGTCAAGCGGGTGCAGTACTACTTCGAGACCAAGGCAGCGCTTCTCGCCGAGGCGCTGCATCAGGTGGGAGATCGCCTTGTTGGCCGAGGTATCGTCCTGATGTCGGACCTTGGGCCGGATCCAACACCTCGAGAGCTCCTCAAGGCCGCGACCGTTGGCACGCTTCCCGTCGATGACGGGAGCCGCCTGGACCTGCATCTGTTCTACAGCTTCTACGTCGCTGCGATCACTGATCCCGATCTCGCATCAGTTGAGGCTCTCCAGTCTCAGGAATGGACGGTCTCGTTTGTCTCCGACCTCATCCGACAAGCCCAAGACCTCGGACAGGTCGCCGTTGACCTCGATGCCGATCACGAAGGGCTCGTGTTCATGATGGCGGTCTACGGCCTGGGCCTGTCGGTCCTCGCCGGTCACGTCACACCCCAAGTCGCCACGGCCACCATTGACCGCCAACTCGATCGAGTATTCCTCTGAGCAATGCAAACGCGGCCAAGGGGTCATTGTTGTACCGCGTCGACCGGTATCGAGACCTGACGCAATGTCGCAACCCCGAGCCCTGATCGCCGAGGGAATCTAGGCTGGTGCCCATGGCATCGATGGAGCAAGTGAAGGACCTGGCCGGCAGTGAGCAGGGGCTGTGTGTGGTGGCCGCCACCAGGCCTGACGGGTCGGTCCACGCCTCGGTGGTCAATGCAGGCGTCATGGCCCACCCCGTGAGCGGAGCCGAGGTGGTGGCTCTTGTTGCCCGCGGTGCGGCTCGCAAGGTCGAACTGTTCCGTGCCTCGGGTCGGGCATCAGTCACGTTCCGGCGCGGATGGCAATGGGTCGGCATCGAGGGCGGGGCCGAGGTTACCGATCCGGCCGACCCACCGGATGGCGTCGACTATCCCCAACTGCTGCGCGACGTGTTCGTTGCCGCCGGGGGAACCCACGACGACTGGGAGACCTACGATCGGATCATGGCCGAAGAAGGCCGGGTGGCGATCTTTGTTACCCCCGACCGGGTGATCGGCAACCGCTGAAACCCGACGGCGGCGGGCGCGGCGACTTCCACCGCCACGCCCCGCCGTCAGGAAATCACTCGCCGATGACGGCGACGGCCTTGATCTCGACCCTGGCCCCGGGAACGGCCAATTCGGTGCAACCGATGGCGGTCCAGGCCGGGTACGGCTCGCTGGTCGCTGCATCCTTGGCGGCCATGAAGGCACCGAGATGCTCGTTCAGGCCAACGTGGAAGCTGGTCATCTCCACCACGTCGTCCATCGAGGCCCCGGAAGCGGCCAGAACTTCGGCCAAGGCGTTGAAGGCGTTGGTGAACTCCTGGGCGGGATCGTCGGGCACCTTTGGCCCTTCGCTGCCGATCACGCCCGAGCAGTGCACGGTGTTGCCAACCTTGGTTGCGGGGGCGAAGTGGAATCGCTCGTAGGTCTTCTCCGACCCGGGCGGGATCACTACTTCGAAACTGGCCATGGGAATCCTCTGTTCGGTTTGCTGGTTTGCTGGTCGCAGCGGAGATTTGGGCGCTACGGGATCAGGGCGGTGGGATGTCAGGCGTACGAGGCCATGAACTCTGCCTGGGTATCAAGAATGGGAAGCACCTTGTCGGCAGGGGCGGGGGGCAGGCCGAACACGATACGTGAGCATCCGGCCTCGATCAGGCTGTCGACGATCTCCGCCTTGGGCGGGGTGCCGAACTGGCCGAACTCCAGGCTCTCGGGGTCGCGACCGGCGTCCTCGGCCATCTGGCGAAGCTGGGTGATCTGGGTGGCGATGTCGTAACGGCCGGTGATGGGCATGAAGCCGTCGCAGAACTCGATGATGTCGGCCATGGTTTTGGGGCCCGCCGCGCCACCGAGAATGATCGGGGGGTGCGGCTTTTGGGTTGGCTTGGGCCACTGCCACGACGACTCGAACGAAACGTGCTGGCCCTGGAACGAGGCCTCATCCTTGGTCCACAGTTCCTTCATGGCCAGGATCCGTTCTCGCAATACGGCCCGGCGCTCGGAGAACTTCACGCCGTGGTCCTCAAGCTCCTCGCGGTTCCAGCCGTAACCGATGCCGAGAATGAAGCGCCCATTCGACAGGGCGTCGACCGTCGCCACCTCCTTGGCCAGCCAGATTGGGTCGCGTTGGGCCACCAGGGTGATGCCGGTGGCCAGCTTGATGGTGCTGGTTACCGCCGCCGCGGCGCCGAGGGCGACGAACTGGTCGTGGGTTCGCCAGTACTCCTCAGGCAGATCGGGTGCGCCCTCCCGCATCCCCCACGGGGTCTTGCGGGAGGTTGGAATGTGGGAGTGCTCGGGAAACCAGAGCGACTCGAAACCCCGGGCCTCGGCCTCCTTGGCCAGCTCGATGGGGCTGATGGCCTTGTCGGTAGGGAACATGTTGACGCCGAAAGCGACCACGTCTGGACTCCTTGATTGATTGTCTGCGGTGACTGTTTGTTGAGTGTTGGATCTTGGACCCCGCTAAGGGGCTCCGGTCAGGCCGACAGGTTACGTCGAAACAGCGAGTGGAGGCGTTCCCAATGGCGTTCTGACGACGCCATCTCGTAGAGGGGGCGCTCAGCGAAGGCGAAACCGTGCTCAGTGCCGGGATACCACTCCACCCGGCCCGGTGTACCGGCCTCGACTTTGGCCTTTTCGAACTCGGCGATCATCTTCGGTGGGGCGTAGCTGTCGTGTTCGGCTGCTCCGACGTAGATCTCGGCGTTCATCTCGGTCAGGTGGCGATGGGGTGAGTCGTCGGCGTCGACGGCCAGGCTGACGCCGTGGATCGACGCTGCGGCCTTGACCCGTTCGGGGTGCCCGGCTGCGGCCATGAGGGCGAACGGCCCACTCATGCAGTAGCCGACGGTGCCGACACGGGAGGCGTCGGCGGTGGCATCGCCGTCGGCGTGGGCCATCATGGCTCCTGCGTCGTCGGTGACCAGCTGGTTGGAAAGTGCGCCCATGAGTTCGAACATGCGGTCACGATCGCCGGTCTCGAACACGTTGAACTCATCGACCTGGCGGTAGTAGAGCTGGGAGGCCATGACGTAGTAGCCGGTGGAGGCAATGCGTCGCGACATCATCCGCAGCTCTTCGCGCATTCCGGGGGCGTCCATCAGGAACAGCACCACCGGGAAAGGTCCGCCCTCGTCGGGGCGCACGACGAAGGTGTTCATGACTCCGTCGGGGCGTTGGATGTCGACGAATTCCTCGATCATGGGTTTCTCCTCTTGGCAGCCGCACCAGCGAACCTAGGCTCCCGTTGAGGTGGTCTCAAGTTTCGCCTCTCGAACCGGCCGCTGTTGTTGATGGGGCTGAGGCGATGCTGGCCAGGGCGGCTCAACTGGCGCCCCTCGGCCGACGACACCCACACTGGAAGGTCACCCGGGGAGCCGGAGCTGACCGGCGACATTGCCGTCGACCCGAGTCGAATCAGAAAGGCAAGACCTGAACATGCTCAATGGATGGCGAGTCCTCGATCTCACCGATCATCGAGGAGAGGTCGGACCCTATGTTCTCGCCGATCTCGGAGCGGCGGTGACCAAGGTGGAACCGGCCGGAGGCTGCCCCAGCCGTGGGTGGGACGAGCATGGTCTGGCCTTCAGCGCCTACAACGCCAACAAGACGCTCGTTGAACTCTCCAGTGACCAAGCAGAAGACCGGGCCCGTCTGCTGGACCTGATCGCCGCCAGCGACGTGGTTTTCGACTCGGGGCCGCCCGGCAGGTTGGCCACGCTGGGGATCGACCCCGCCGCTATGACCGAGGTGAATCCACGTGTCATCCATGTTCTCGTCACCGCCTTCGGGGCCGACGGTCCCCGGGCTGAACAGCCGGCAACCGAGTTGACCATCGGTGCCCTGGGCGGTTCGGTCCGGCTCCAGGGCACGCCGAAGCGGGCGCCGGTCCAGATGTCGGTCCCCCAGGTGTGGCGACACGCCGGAGCTGAAGCGGCCATCGCCGCCCTGGTTGCCCGACGCCGGATGACCACCTCCGGCCAGGCCCAGTTCGTCGACGTGTCGGCCCAGTCGGTGATGACGTGGACCATGCTCAACGCCATGGAGGCCCACGAGGTGCAGGGCCGGGACTTTGAGCGGACCGGGTCCGAACTGCACTTGAGCATGGCGATCCAGCTGCGGCACGAGACCAGCGACGGCTATTCGATCGTGGTGCCCAGCGGGCGGACCGTGATCCACATTGCCGACTGGCTGATCGAGCAGGGGATCGCCGACCCATCATGGGCCGAGGTTGACTGGGCCACCTATGACCACCGGGCCATCAGCGGCGAAGTGGTGGAACCGCCGGTCGAGGAGGTCTTCGCCGCGGTGGCCGAACTGGCCCGCCGCCACTCGAAGTGGGATCTGTTCCACCAGGCTTTGGATCGGGGCGCCACCTTTGCCCCCTTGAACACCCTGACTGATCTCCTGGGATTCGATCACCTGCAGGCCCGGGAGTTCTGGACACCGTTCACGTCGGATTCATCGTCGAGTAACGGTTACGGTCACGGCCACGGTATTGAGCGGGCACCAGGTGCTTTCTACCGCTGCAACGGTGTCCGCCCCGCGGTGAAACGAGGCCACGCGCCGCCAGCGGGGCCGGTGGCGACTGCCCCTTCCCCCGAGTCGGACACCACGGGTACTGAGCACGGGGACGTCGTCGGGGATCGCCT
>Ga0316192_10001619_pt1 | contig 16609 bp, 14 predicted proteins | sample MerIslwburrow_MG_FD_204931 | JGI IMG/M metagenome (GOLD analysis project Ga0316192, IMG submission 204931) | Coastal sediment microbial communities from Maine, United States - Merrow Island worm burrow | ecosystem: Environmental > Aquatic > Marine > Coastal > Sediment | place: USA: Maine...
TCATTGTCTAGCACCCCCAACGGCTCCTCAGCGTTTAACCTTGGGCGGGCGAGCCAGTAGCGAAGACTTCCGTCGTAAATGAGCGTCGATCGCAGGGCCGTGCCCAGGGGGAAATCGAATATCGAATCGAAATCGTGGTAATTTTGATACTGCAACAGCTTTCCGACGTCCTCCTTGCCTTCGAATAACACTTCACCGATGAGACACACATCAGGATACTCGCCGCGAATCTGGGACTTGAAATAATGCCAGAACTTAGGCTCAACGTGTTTGACGGTATCCATGCGGATGTTGGTTACCTTGCCCTTGGTAATCCAATCTTCGATGTTGTTAATGAAGAAGTCGAGCACTTCGGGGTTATCGTGATTGAAGTCCGGCAGGCCCGCCAACTCACCTTTGATATCGCCGGAGCCCCCGACGTTGAACCACGTGGCGTCAAACTCTCCCTGCGCCCCGTAACCCGAATGGTTCACGACCATGTCTAGTACTACCTTCATACCCCTGGCCTCGCATAAGTCAACGAATTTTCCAAACGTGCTCATGTCCTCCGAGTTGGGCAAGCAGGATCCATCAAGCAGGCGTCTGTCCATTTGCTCGAAGTTGAGCGGCCAGTAGTAATGGTAAGGTTCCGAGGTGTCTTGGTTTTGAATATTCTCGTAAACCGGCGTCACCCAAATCGTCGTCACGCCAAGCTCAATGAGATAATCGAGCTTCTCGAGGATACCGTCGAGCGTTCCTCCGTGGATGGTTGTGTCCGATGTATCGACAGATCGCTTGTTCCTGCCAAAGAAGCGATCCGTAACGATGAAGTAAATGATATCATCCTGGGTAACCCGCTTGTTCATATCTTCTCCTGGCGAAAGTTTATTTATTGGCCACCACCGCTAGTAAGTACTGGTAGTAAATACTTGATCACAAGCATTTTGTAATGCTATCCGGAAACAACCTGGTATCATCAAAGTTGAAGTTTAAGCAACAGGCATTGAGAGGAGATCTAAGACCGGGAGGTGGTGAACCTTGATGATAGAGGATCGGGTTAGTTTGTCTATGCTTTTCAGTTTTTAAGAAAGATGGTGATTGTGATCTTGATAGTTTGTCATAACTAACAAGGCTTCTTGAAATGCCGTTGTTTTCTCTGGTGCCGTCATGCTTGGTGAAGTTTGAACAGTCCAGCAGAAAAGATGCACGCGCATCCCGAGAAGCCTATTTAATGCCGCCTCAAACCTCGTTTTATAATACATAACCTTTGGAGGCGTTAAGCCATCACGTGGTTTTTTTATTAAGTGTTGAAGCCGGGCGGCAGTTAACTGTTTAGCTAATAATGTTACCGAAAAACTTTTTTGTCAAACTTTAATGGTTTTAAAATTAAATATTTTTTTGTGCCTTCGCGTCTTAGTGGCTGAAATATTTCGATCAGATGAAAAAACTCCACAAAATTCCGGCGCAAATGGCCGAACCGATAACCCCCGATGAGTTGCAAGCCATACCATGCATCAGCAAAAAGTTTGTGGGATCCTCTTTTAAACCCGTCAAATGAACTTCCCGGGCGGAGCCGGGTACCGCGGAAACGCCGGCAGCTCCCAGCAGGGGATTTATCTTCTCTTTCAGAAATAAATTCATGATTTTGCCAAAAATAACACCGGATGCGGTGGCAATCGAAAAGGCAACGGCACCTAGAAGGAAAATACCTAAAGACTTGGGCGTCAAAAATACATCGCCCTGGGTGCTACAACCCACTGTAAAACCAAGAAATATCGTCGCCGTGTCAATGATGGCTGATTGGGCCGTATTGGCCAGGCGATTGACGACACCGCATTCCTTTAAAAAGTTTCCTAAAAACAGCATGCCCAGCAAGGGCAGTGCAGTCGGGGCCAGAAAACAGCACAATAGGACCCCTACCACGGGAAATATCATGAGTTCCTTTCTGGAAACTTCCCGGCCGGGCGGCATTCTAATAAGGCGTTCCTGCCGAGTGGTCAACAATCGCATGATCGGCGGCTGAATAACCGGTATGAGCGCCATGTATGAATAGGCCGCAATGGCAATGGGTCCGATGAGGTGCGGCGCCAATTTGGCGGTTAAAAATATTGATGTCGGCCCGTCGGCGCCTCCGATAATGGCAATCGAGGCGGCTTCCCTGGGAAGAAACCCAAAAAATAATGCCCCCAATAGGGTAAAATATATGCCCATCTGGGCCGCAGCACCCAAAAGCATTAATTTTGGCTGGGCCAGCAATGATGAAAAATCGGTCATGGCTCCCAGACCCAGAAAGACGATGGAAGGATAGACACCGGTGGTCACACCAAAATAAAGATAGTGCAAAACGCTGTTGGTTTCATAAATGCCAATCCCAAAGCCTTTGAAAAAAGGAACATTTCCGACTAAAATCCCAAAGCCGATGGGAACCAGCAACAGGGGTTCGTATTTTTTGGCTGTCCCAAGATAAAGGAATATGCAGCCGACAAAGATCATGATGATTTGGCGATAGTCCGCTAGGAAATACCCGGTGTTTGAGAGAAATTGGTAGAATAGATCGAACATGGTTTAACCCTTAGTTTGCTTTTTGATTATCCCAGGTGAAGGTGCCGTCCCCTTGAGGGACCAAAACGCCGGCTTGCTGTAAATATTTTATCGACAGATGGGGATGAGGAAGATCCATTTTATTTGATATTTCGAATAGTTGTAATAGATCAAAGGGTTGTTTGAGCTGCTCAACCAAAGGTCTGTAAATGCTGGTAAGGTCCGTTACAGTTGGTAGATGGCGTTGTATGGGAACCGACGCTTTAATCTTTTTCGGTTCCTCGATTTGAGCCTGCTTTTTGTGTCGGTTAAGAAACTCATCCCTTTCTTCCCACAATTTAAGAATTTTGTGGACTTGAGAAATGACAAAGGACAATATCACCAGGCCCAGAAACACGGTGGAAGCGCCGACAACCGCCATGGCCCATCCGTTGTTGGCCGTTATGTTTTCAAAACCAAACAATTTGTGCCTCCTTTTTTTCAACCGGGAACGTTGAACTCTGAACCCTTTAATCTATATAACAATCTTCGAATCATTAAAAGAGTTTATCCATCATAGTATATGGTAAAAGTCAACAAGAAACGCTTGATAAGGAGAAATGTTTTTTTAACGGTCTTTCTTCTTTCTTGACCCGGGGCCGTCCTTTATTTATATATAGGCGGCATCAACTATCGAGACGTCTCATTTCCCATACACTAAAGGAGGTATTCATATGGCTAAAAAGCATTTTTGGGCAATGGCGATCATTTGTTTTCTCATTACTGTTGCATTCGCTCCATCAGGGCCTGCTTTGGCGGAGGAAAAACCAAAGATATTCGGTTTGTTGCTGGTTGGCCCTTACAATGATCATGGTTGGAGCCAGGCGCACTTTGACGGGGGCAAATATGTTGAAGAAAAATTACCCGGCACCAAAATGATTTACATCGATAAAGTGAATCCGGCCGACCGACCCGGCGTGACCATCCCTCAATTGGTTGATGACATGATTGAAAAGGGGGCCAAGCTGATTATTGCCAACTCCGATGATATGAAAGACGGGACCCGTGAAGCGGCCTTGATGCATCCGGACGTGCATTTCATTCATATATCCGGTGATGATGTACTCACGGGCAAGGCCTCCAAAAATCTCAGCAACCTGATGGGTCGCATGGAATATGGCAAAATGATGGCGGGGTTCGTTGCCGCGCATGCGACGAAATCCGGTAAAATCGGCTATCTGGGACCGCTGATCAACGAAGAAACCCGGCGACTGGCGGCATCGGCTTACCTGGGAGCCAAGTATGCCTGGGAAACCGTCCTGAAGAAAGATCCGAAAGATTTGAAGTTTCAGGTGACCTGGATCGGCTTCTGGTTTAACATCCCCGGCGTGACGGCTGACCCCACCCAGGTAGCCCAGAATTTCTACAACACCGGTAATGATGTCGTCATATCCGGCATCGACACCACTGAGGCCGTGGTTGTGGCCAAGCAAATGAAGCAGCAGGGGAAAAATGTTTGGGCTATTCCCTATGATTACCTTGGCGCCTGTGACGGCGCATCCGATGTCTGTCTGGGTGTGCCGTATTTTAATTGGGGTCCGGGATACGTCAAGTATATCAAGGCCGCCATGTCTGGTAATTGGAAATCCGAATGGGATTGGCAGGGACCGGACTGGAACGATATTAATAATGCGGACACCAGCGCCATCGGTTTTGCAGCGGGACCGGCCCTTTCGGAATCAGTTAAAAATGCGCTGACCGCATTTATCAGCGATTTGGGCCAAGGCAAAATTGACCTGTTCAAGGGCCCTTTGAACTACCAGGATGGAAGCACTTTTGTCAAAGCCGGTGAGACGGCCGGCGATAAGCAAATCTGGTACATGGGACAGCTTCTGGAAGGAATGACCGGACAGAGCAGCGCCAAATAAAAACAATGTGGATTGAACTTCAAGGCATCCACAAGCACTATGGGCCCGTGAAGGCAAATAACGGGGTCGACCTGAAAATCGCCGCCGGCCGCATTCACGGTATTCTGGGCGAAAACGGTGCCGGCAAAAGCACCTTGATGAAAGTTCTGGCGGGTTTCAGTCAGAAAACCAGCGGGTCCATTCTGATAGACGGCAAACCGGTCAACTACCGTAACCCGGCCCAGGCGGTGGCGCTTGGCATCGGGATGCTGTATCAGGATCCGCTGGATTTTTCCCTCCTTTCCGTTCTGGACAATTTTATGCTGGGACAGACCAATGGATTCTCCGGGCATAAAAACAATTTTAAAAATGCGTTTCTCCAACTTGTGGAATCCTTCAATTTTGCTTTGCATCCTGAAACCCCAATTAAAATCCTGACCATTGGTGAAAGACAGCAACTTGAGCTATTAAGACTTCTGGCTTTGGGGATTGAAGTCCTGATTTTGGATGAACCGACCACCGGCATCTCAGCTACCCAAAAAGATATTCTTTTTAAATCACTTAAAAAACTGACCACCGAGGGTAAGAGTGTCCTTTTGGTGTCACACAAGCTGGAAGATGTGGAAACCCTGTGCGATCAGGTTACCGTCATGCGTCAGGGCAAAGTGACTGGCGACATGGACCAACCTTTCGACTCCAATCGATTGCTGGAAATGATGTTTGGTACTCCGCCGCTGCCGCCGGCCCGCTGCATGGAAACACCGGGCAGTGAGATTCTGATGATGAAAGGCATTTCAGGGACCGGGGGACGTACCGGATTAAAGGATTGTGATATTGTTGTCCGTCAGAGTGAGGTTGTTGGTTTGGCGGGCCTGGAGGGAAGCGGTCAGGGAGTGTTTTTGCGCATTGCCGGTGGTTTAAAGCAGCCAACCAAAGGGACCATCCAATTATCGGGCCGGAATATGAAAAATCAGGATCATCACTCCTTCAACCGCCGAGGTGTTACATTTATGCCGGCATCGCGCCTGGAAGAGGGATTGATATCCGGCTTGAGCATCACCGAGCATTTTGCCCTGCAGGCCCAACAAAATCGCTTTGTGGTGAAGTGGCAGGAGGCCGATCGTTTGGCCGGCCAACGCATCGAAACTTTTCGAATAAAAGGGTTACCTGATTCCCAGGTAGATGCGTTATCCGGCGGCAACCAGCAGCGACTGCTGCTTTCCTTTTTACCGGTGGATCCCGTGTTGCTGCTGCTGGAGAATCCAACCCGGGGTTTGGATATGGAATCCGTGAACTGGGTCTGGCAGCATCTTCAAAAATATTGTCTCAATAAAACGAGTATTATTTTTTCATCCTCGGAGCTCGATGAAATCCTGATGGTGGCGGATCGAATCCTGGTTTTTTTTGATGGTCATATCATCAAAGATGTCAAGTCCGCAGAAACCAATACGGCGGAATTGGGGAAAGCGATCGCAGGGAAAGGGTGAAAGTATTGAATATTGAAGAATGAAGATTGAAGATTTAAGGCATTCTGTCGTTTTATATTCTCGTTTATTATGATTTAACTTCGTGTGCCTGAATTCGTCAATCGGCATACGTCAATCGGCAATCGATTTCTTTTTCGGAAACTTTACAGAGTCAAAATTTCTTTTTTGATCAGACTGGCCGCTTTTCGGGCCAAGGCAGCGCTGAACACTGACACCTGACACCTTCATTTTCTTACAACATGTTGTCAGGTAAAACCGGTTGAAGGCCTAAAATGGCCAATCTTCAAAAGAATTATGCAATCCTACTTTAGCCGCTCCCGCCACATGTTGTTGACGCTATTTGTGGTATTCTTTTTCACCACACTGGTAATACTGCTTGCCGGAGCCCCGCCGTTTAGTGCCTACTACTATATTTTCAAAGGATCTTTAGGGTCCTGGAATAAATTTGCTCATGTAACCAAGGCCTGGATACCGCTCACCCTTTGCGGTTGCGGTTTGTTGTTTACCTTCCGAATTGGGTTGTGGAACATCGGTGTTGAAGGTCAGGTCATGATGGGGGCGGTGTTTACCACTGCCCTGCTTCGTTTAGGAACCGAAAGCAACGGCGCCGCTTTTTTTCTGGGAACGTCGATGCTGGCCGGTATGGCGGGGGGCGCCTTTTGGGCTCTGGTCGCCGGGTTTTTAAAAACCAAGGGTGGCGTCAACGAAATATTTGCCGGTCTGGGACTCAACTTCGTTGCCCAGGGAATCATTCTCTGGCTAATTTTCGGGCCATGGCGGCGACCGGGGGTGGCATCCATGAGCGGCACCGAGACGTTTCCAGTTAAATTGTGGTTGCCCCATCTGGCCGCTATTCGCCTGTCGCCCTTAGCGCTGGCGCTTGTTATCGTTTCTCTGGTCTTAACCGGTTTGTTGGTGCGTTACACCCGAATTGGTTTGAATTTAAAAGCCATTGGAAACAACCCCAAGGCAGCTTTCCTTTTTAGACTCAAACCCGGCCGGTATATGATACTTGCCATGATTTTTGCCGGCGGTTTTGCCGGTCTGGCGGGAAGCCTTCAGGTGAGCGGGGTTTACCATCGCCTGCTGCCGGCCATATCCAGCAATTACGGTTACCTGGCACTACTGGTGGTGATGCTGTCGAGCTATAAAATTTGGTTGGTGCCCCTGGTTGCATTTTTCTTTGCCTGCTTGAATGTGGGCAGTATTCAGCTGCCGATGGTGTTGCAGGTGGATTCATCCTTGAGCGGCGTCATTCAGGGGGCCCTGGTTCTGGCAACGCTTGGGGTGCATGCCTGGCGTGGGCGTGTGAGGCAAAGGGTTTAGGGCAAAGGGCAAAAGGCGTAGGGCAAAAGGCGAAAGTTAGATGACAGAAGATGGAAGACAGATGACAGAGGTCGGATGACAGAAGGCGGATAGCAGGATTTATTGAATATGGAATTTGGAATGTTAATAAAAAACATTGAACATCGAACGTCCAACATCGAATGTTGAATGGGATAAGATGAAGAGATAGAATTAGCCATTCAAAGTTTGGAGTAGGATTATTGAAAATAAATGAGCTTAAATTGCGGAGCGCAGCGACATCGTTATTCAATGGTCAACGTTGATGAACTCGTAAAAAGTCAGAATTTCGATTTTTATTCCTTGTAAACCATTGAAATTGTGAGCCCTGAAATCTTATTTTTGTGCTTTTTGTGCCTTTTTGCGGCATATCAACGTTGGACGTTCGATGTTCGATGTTCATCCTTTTTATTCGTGACCAATGTTTGAACTCAACGTAACCATACTGTTTGCCAGTGTTGTTGCCGGGGCGGCACCGATTGTGCTCGCGGCGGTGGGTGAGACCATTACCGAAAAAGCGGGTCTCATCAACCTGTCGCTGGACGGTTCTATTTTGCTGAGTGCCATGGCGGCTTTTGCCGTTGCTTTTGAAACCAACAGCCTGATGATGGGATTTGTCTGTGGGGCGATTGTCGGTGCCCTGGTGGCGACCACCGTTGCGGTGTTCAGTATCTATCTTAATCAGAACCAGGTTGCCGTGGGATTTGTATTAACGTTGATGGCCCGGGATCTTGCCTATTTTATCGGCAATCCTTATTCGCGGCTGCAAGGCCCCCAGGTATCACCCCTGCCGATTCCTTTGCTGGGAGAAATTCCATTCTTGGGTGATATTTTATTCAACCACAATCTACCCGTTTATCTGAGCCTGTTTATCATCGCAGTCAGCTGGTGGTACATCTACCATACCCCCCATGGCCTGAAATTAAGGTCTGTGGGCGAACACCCACGGGCATCCTATGCCAGGGGGATAAACCCCCAGAAGCTGCAACTGCTGTATGCGGCTTGTGGCGGATTATTGGTGGGACTGGCCGGCGCCACCTTTTCACTGGCCACCAAGCCCGGATGGGGACGGCCCCAGGGGGCGGAGGGAACCGGCTGGATCGCACTGGCCCTGGTAATTTTTGGAGGCTGGCATCCGGTTAAGGCGGCCGCCGGTGCCTACCTGTTTTCGCTGTTGCAGGTCCTGGGAATTTATTTTCAGGAGTGGCTGCCGTCAGTGCCGTCCCAGGTTTTTCAGGTGGCCCCGTTTCCGCTGATGATATTCACCCTGGTCGTTATGTCTTTTGCCCAGAAGGAATCCGTTTTACAATGGGCGGAAGGCAAAGGCCGCATCAAATCCCTGCTGGCCTTTTTTTCGGGAATGGCACCGTCCGCTCTGGGGAAGCCGTACCGACCGGATTGATTTATATGTCTAAAACATTTTGGGCGCAGGAATAGGAGGTGCATATGGAAGCCCTTGTTTTGGAGCACATGCGTAAAGGTCTATTGCAGAAACGAAAGAGCCTCACCGAATGGCTCCGCGCAACGCCCTTGGGTAAGAAAAAAGTTTTGTTGGGTCCCTCAACAGAACAGTTGGTGCGCACCCGCTTGGATGTAATTGATGACACTATATCTAAAGCGAATTCAAAAACTTTAGGCAAGTGTGAAGTTTGTCATGGAGACGTTGAAACAGAACTCCTGGAAGTCGATTATACCGCTAGCGTATGCATTGAGCATCTCTCCGAGCAAGAACGTCGTAATTTGGAGAGTGAACTATAATTGGCCCAGGAGGTGCAGAAGATGCTGTTGCCCCAAGAAGTGCCAAATATACTTGGGATAGAGATTGCTGCGTTTAGTCGACCGGCTCAAATTGTGGGGGGAGACTACTTTGATTTCATTGATTTTAGCAACGGGTTTCATGGTTTGGCCATAGCAGACGTAGCGGGTCATGGGGTATCGGCAAGCCTTCATATGGCCAGCATACAAGCTTTGCTGCGGACTTTAGTACCGGTTAACAAATCGCCCGCCGAAGTAATGCACCAAGTGCACAAGCTGTTCATACACAATATTCGCTTTAAAACGTTTGTAACGTTTTTCATTGGTGCCTTTGACTCTTCAACAAAGACACTCACATTTTGTAATGCGGGTCACCTACCCCCACTTATTTTGCGCAATAGCAAAAGCAAAGAAGGGTCACTGGTTATGCTACATCCGACGGGAGCTGCGGTCGGTTTGATTGAAGAGGCTGAGTTCGGAGAGAATACAATTGAGCTTCAAAACGGAGATCTTCTCGTGCTGTATACGGATGGTGTTACGGAAGCATTGAATTTACAAAATCAAGAATTTGGCCGTGAGCGTTTGACAGTACTGAGTCGGCAAGTAAATACGTTGCCTGTGAAGGAAATAATGCAGGAAATTAGACAGGCCTTAGAAGAATTTAGTGAGGGCAAACCATTAGCCGACGATACCACACTTGTGTTCTGTAGAATCACATAACAGACACAAAGATTTTATTTCAAACCGCCAACGGTTAAGCTATTAATCATGAGAAGGAGGGGTTAACAAAAAAACGTCCAACATCGAATAATGTATCCTGTCAATTTAATAAAACTGAGCAAGCCTACTCCGTGAAGTGGCTGCGAAGGCCGGGGGCAAATCTACTCTTCCAAATTCGATCTGCTGAGCTCGTCGCAGGCTTCGATTGGCTTATTATAAAATTGATAAAGCGTAGCGTCGTAAATAATTTTAGCTCATTTTCTCATAATTGATGAACTCGTAAAAAGGCAGAATCTCGATTTTTTTTCATTGTAACCAATTGAAATCGAACACCTTTAAATTTTTTTTGTGTTTTTTATGCCTTTTTGCGGCCATATCACATTCCACCATTTACCATCTTCGGTTGACCCTAACGATGCAACTTTGGGGTTGACAAGCTGAACAGCAATATTGCGACTATTTATGTGCAAATAATCACATTTTTCGTCCGAATAATGTGCATCAATCTACAAAACTTGCCCGAAATATCTTGACGACAAATCCTATTGGTGGCAAATTGTTCTATTATGAAAATAGGTATCTATTTGAAATTATTTTAATTTCGCAAATCACTTTCAAATTCGTATGTTTTTTTTGTGGCTTGGTGTCTTGGTAGCTGAACTGTTACGTTTTCCACTTGGAAACATTTACTTCAACTGTATGCCAATATGGAGAAAATAAGATGCTTGCCACCAAACGACCCACCTCACCGGTTGCCCTGAGATCGGATTATTTTAAAACCTGAACACCATTTTTATTCAACAACTCAACCGCGTCTTTTAGCTGGGCTGATGTACAGTCGTCAACCTGGTAGACCTTTTGGCCGCCGTCCACAAACATCAATGTGAAGTTTCCTTTATCATCGAAGCGCGCTGTGTGGATATAGTCGTCATTGAGCCAGGGCGTGAGTGTCTGCATAAAATCTATGAAAGTACATGTATTCATTTGAGTAATTCCTTATTTCAGTTAACATTTACCAAGGTTAGGCCGTTCACGGTTCAGCGTTCCGGGTTGAACAGCCCCAGAGGGCTCCTCTCAAAAGTATCGGGTTTTTATTTGGTTATAAATTCAGAACTACTGACGTGTCGTAAAATCTGATGCAACACAAATGTCAGTGGTCGCGCCAAGAATACTGGATGTCGGGCGAATCGTTCTGAATTTAATTTCCTATTTTTTTAACGGTTTGCAAGGCAATATCCGCCGGTGTTGATATGTGCTTTTGATAGATCGTGTTGCATCTTGAATTTACGTTTAATTTTTCTACAATTTTTATAGGTTCCTTTAATATCAGGGCCACCCGAGAAGCTTATCCGACTGAGGTCAGGAGCCCTGAAATTCGTTTTTACCCCTTGGGGTATTACAGGTATCCAGATTTTGATTAACATTGTGAACACTGGCAATCAGTTGTAACCTTTGAACTTTGAACCCTGAACCGATCAGTTATCATACCGATAAAATAAGTGCAAAACGGAAAATTTAAAGCATCGCCTGCTAACCGATAATTTTTATAATATGTCTCCACAGTTGACAGACATAAAACCGTGTGATATTAAAATGTTATATGAAATATATAGCAACAAGAAAGTGTGAACTATGACGGATCTTTCAGGAAAAAAGCTGCCAACGGTTGAGCAGGTTGAAGAGATAATGGAAGAATGGGGGAAATATTCAGTCGAGGAATTTGCCGACCGGTTTCAGCTGGACGAAGAGGTTATAGGGGCCACCTTAGAATGTCTTCGTAAGCTAAAAAGAACGTCCAATAAACGTGAATCACCAGCGATGGCCTGTTATCGAAACGACCAGCTGGAATCCATTGTCCGCTGTGCCGGCGATAAACACGGTTATGTTTAATCTCTCCTGGGTTAAATTCCCCGCAGCTTGCTGCGATAAAAGTGAGTTAAATCCTAAAAGCATGATACTCCGCGGCTTGCCACGGAGAGCTTTCATTTGGAACCTGTGCATAGATGGCTTCATATGCCACCACGAATTAGTATGATTTTCATCAGTCCACCGCCCGCCTATCTACTCCCACAAATCCGTGCTCAAATATTTCAAGCCCGAATCACAAATCAACACCACGGCTGTCTGGCCCTCAAAATTAGTTTCGAGCAGCTCTATGGCGGCAGCCACGTTGGCGCCCGATGAAAAACCGGCAAAAACACCTTCTTCTCCTGCCAGCCGTCGGGCCATCTCGACGGCCTGCCGGTCGGACACTGTTACATACCCATCCACCTGGGCGGGGTCCAGCAACGGCAAATTCAACATGTTGTAGCCACCCCCCTGGATGCGGTGGTTGGGATAGGTCACCGGCACACCGGCAAGAATAGCCGCCCCCTCCGGTTCAACGACGAAGCACTCTACGGCCGGGTTGTGTTCTTTGAAGGCGGCGGTGCAGCCGGCAAATGATCCGCCGGTGCCGACGAAATCGCAGAATACGTCGATGTGTCCACCGGACTGGCGGATGATTTCCGGACCGGTGTTGAGGTAATGGGCCCGGAAATTACTTTCCAGTTTAAATTGATCGGCGCGAAAGGCATGGCGCTTTTTAACGATTTTGCGGGTTTCGTGCTCCACCAGCTCGAGGTCACCTCCCGAGACCTGGCCGGGGACGGAATCCGGCAGTTGATCTACCAGGACGACCTCCGCTCCCAGGGCCGACATCATGCGGGCCCTTTCTACCGAGTTTCCCTTCGACATCACGGCCACAAAGGGGTAGCCTTTTATGCCGCAGACAATGGCCAGTCCGGTGCCGGTGTTGCCGCTGGTCAGCTCCACCACGGTTTGACCTGCAGCGAGCTTCCCGGATGCCTCCGCATCGGCAATGATCTGGCGGGCAATCCGATCCTTTTTGGAAAAGCCGGGGTTGAAATACTCCAGTTTGGCCAGGATCCGGCCATCCACGTCTCGGGTTATTCTGGCCAAATCGACAAGGGGTGTGTTTCCGATCGCGTCGATGGCGGAAGGATGTAGATCTGTTTTCATTATCATCAGAATTTATCCTACAAAACATTTCGGGTTTTTCGTGTATTTCGTGGTTAAAAAATTAAACAGGAGATGGTTAGTTTATCGCATGAATCATTTAATTTTTCAATGGGATGGAATTTTGATTTGACCTCTGGCAGCGCTTTGCTATAGTTCTTCATAGGATCCTTTTTTTTCTTTCCGGTATTTCCCGGTGCGGTACAGGAAAAAAATAACCTGTCCGTTGCCCTTCTGTTTTATAAAATCACAACACATAGAGAATTGAAAAACATATGGAAAGTATCTCCGATCTAAACAGCGTTCCTACCCCGGAATATTGCGGATGCATCCTTTCTGGTAGCTTCAGCGTTGAATTAAAGAAACGCGTGGCCGAATATATCGAGCGTTATCGGAGCTTTGAAGCCACCGGCAGCGCTGCCATACTATATATTGCTGCCTGGCAAGGGGAAAAAGAGAAAATCTGGTATGAATACGCCAGCCAGAAATTTATGAATCTTCTGGGGTGTGAAAATTCAGAGGTCGCCGAGATTTTTCGGGAAAGCATCGTAGATCGCCGCATTTACAAAGACCTGGATGTGGATGTCGGGATTCGAAAAGAAGTCAAAAACCGGGAAGAATTGAACTGTTCACGGGAAGCGCTGCGCGAAGAAGGCAAAAAAGCAGGAACGATCGAAGCGGTTTACAAACTTGCGGTGAATAGTAGCGGTGCCGTCTGGCTCAAAGACCAGGCAACGGTCGAAATCTATGAACAAGATGGGGTTTGCCTGTCTTTAGGATTTCTTACGATCGTCTCCAAAGAGATGGAAGCGGAAGACGAGTTGAAAAAGCACCATGATCGGCTCGAGGAAGTCGTGCATGAGCGAACCGCCGAGTTGACAATACTAAATGAACAGCTAAAACAGGAGATCGCAGAACGCAAATTTGCGGAAGAAAAGCTTCAGCAGAGCCACGCTAAATTGAAAAAAAATCTTGATGAAATTGTGTCCGCCATGTCGTTAACTGCGGAAAAACGGGATCCTTACACAGCAGGCCATCAAAAGCGAACCACCGAGCTGGCGATGGCGCTTGCCGGGGAATTGGGGCTTTCCGACCATCAGATTAAAGGGATCCAAATGGCCGGGCTTATTCATGATATGGGTAAGATATCCATCCCCGCTGAAATTCTAAGTAAGCCCGCCAAGTTAAACGAGGTAGAGATTCAATTGGTCAGGAGACATCCCCAAGCCGCATTTGAAATACTAAAAAAAATCGATTTCCCCTGGCCGGTCGATTTAATTGTTCTGCAGCATCATGAAAAGATGGATCGCTCAGGATACCCGCAGGGTCTTGCCGGGGAAGATATCCTCCTGGAAGCCAAGATTTTGTGTGTCGCCGATGTGGTTGAAAGCATAGAGTCCCACAGACCCTATCGCCCGGGTCTTGGCATCGATAAGGCTCTGGAAGAAATATCAAAAAACAGGGGGATCCTTTTTGATCCGGATGTGGTGGATGCCTGCTTGAGGCTGTTCAAGGAGAAAAACTTTCAGTATCAATAAAGATATAACCGCAAAAAGGCGCAAAAAGCACAAAAATAAAATTTATAATTTTTAAATTCAATTAGTTACAATGAATAACAATCAAATTTCAGACTTTTTACGAATCCATCAATAAACGCGTGTTTAGACAAGGGGAATTCACTTTATGGAGTTTAGGGCCGCCACACCGGGGCTTTTCCCGTATCCTGATAGAGGGGTTTACCGAATTGATCCCGCTCTTCGCTAAAGTATTGAATCGTTTTCGGAAGATAGGTTGCATGGTCGGGAAATATCCGGGCAAATTCATCGCGACACGGCTTGCGGAAGCCTTCCTTTTTGAGATAGGGATATTTTTCTTGGCAGGAAGCCACGATTCGATCAAAAAAATGGCCCCCCATAAATTTGTCATAGGTGATGCTATGAAATTCGTTGCTTTCCATCCGATTGTATTCATTGAGATTACGATCGGAAAGTTGAAGCTCGCGGCGACGCCTCATATCGATTCCCAAAGCCAAATCTCGATGGACGATCCGCTCAAATTCGCCATCCCTGCCGATTTCGAACAGCACGTTCTGTCCATGGGGCTCGATTAGGTAACCAAAGTTCAGGAAACATTGGACCCAGTGCCTGATGATCGGAAACATGATATGTTCCAAAACGAACTCTTGGGGATCTCTATCGCCGATGAGGTCAAAAAGCAGGGGTGTCTTTCCGGGGTCGAAAAAGTCTTTGCCATAGAGAGAAAATCCGGGGATAAGACTCCTATTCTCTTCAACTATTGGAAATGGTTTCATATCCCGAACGAGATACCCCCAATTTTCCCCGCGCGAAGAACCGGGCTGGAGGTTTCTATGCGCCACACCAATCACTTCTCTGAGAATAGCAAATCGATCATCTAAATGGCGAATCCCTCTTTCAATTTCCCTGGAGATATTAATTGTTTGTTCTAAAACCTCGTCGCGCATCCTCCGACCGTAGCGAGAAATTCTGAAGGGAAAGTGAACCTTAATTGCATGGGGGATCTCGGCGTCTATCACGTAGAGCGTTCTCGTTGAAGAGCTGGGAGACACGGCGATACCGTTTTGCAGCGTACCGATAGACAGTGTCTGTTTTATATAAGGATCTTCCTGATTCCCTTCAAGAATTTGCGGGTGGATGCAAAAAAGGATTTTTTCCGTACCAAGGTAAGTCTTCGCAAGCTCTGCTGGGGGATTTGCCGTGTAAACATGCATCTGATCGCGGGGAACTTCAAAGGCCGCTAAATCAAATCGGGTATGCCTTGAGTTGGGCCGATACTTTTCCTGCGCTTCCGTATAATCAGCGTGTTTGCTGTATGTTCTGGTTCCCTCATTGCGATATCTATCCGCGTATATTAGTGATGGAATCATATCTCATTTGAAATAAAATTCAGTTAGACAGGAGTTACAGGATCTACAGGATTTTTATTGTTAAGTACGGTTATATCCTGTCCATCCTGTCAGATAAATTAACTAGAATTTCGTTCCTTTATTTGAGAATATGCCGGAATAGTGAATTCAATCTACTCAGGCTTTTTTAAGTAAAATGACAATATCATTCCTGCAAATGATATCCCCCCGGCCACCAGAAACGGCAAGGTAAATGACGCCGTCGTGTCTGCCAGATATCCTCCCAGGGCAGGCCCGATGGCCTGCCCGATACCGAAAAATAAGGTGATAAAACCCAGCCCGGCCGGTGCCAGACGCGCTCCCACATAGTCACCGGCAGTCGCTGCCATAATGGTCGGTATACTCCAGGCTGTCAACCCGAACAAGACAGCCGACAGATAAAAGCCGAATTTGACCTTGATGAGCGCATAGATGATATAGGAAAGTCCGAGGACCAAATAAGCCAACGCCGCGCCCTTGTTTCGCCCCAGGCGATCGGATATGCCGCCCCAGATGACGCCGCAAAAAATGCTCAATCCTCCGACCAGCGCCCACAGACCGCCGGCCCATTGCTGGGTCAATCCCATTTCTTTTACCAGGAAAGCGGCAAAGAACATCATGTAAATAATGTAGGAAAGACCGTAGAAGAAATATACGATACCCAGATACCAAACCGATGGCATTTTAATGACCGTGGTCCACTGAAGAGACGACTTCGTTTTGGCATCCGAAGGCAGCGGTGAGATCGGTTCCGTTTCTTCGGCACCGACTTGATGCAGACCCATTTCTTCCGGCCGACTGCGCACAAACGCACAAACGATGGCGGATACCACCAGCACGGCGCCGCCCAGAATATACCAGGAAAAGCGCCAGCCGTTGGGTCCGAAGGCAGACAATATGGGGGGGACTATCAACCCCGAAATAAACGTACCGGTTCCGATGCCGGCAGAGACAAT
>Ga0316192_10001620_pt1 | contig 16607 bp, 12 predicted proteins | sample MerIslwburrow_MG_FD_204931 | JGI IMG/M metagenome (GOLD analysis project Ga0316192, IMG submission 204931) | Coastal sediment microbial communities from Maine, United States - Merrow Island worm burrow | ecosystem: Environmental > Aquatic > Marine > Coastal > Sediment | place: USA: Maine...
CAGACCCCGTTTTTCGTCACATACTTTTTACAAAAAAATCTGAAAATCGGAAAATGAGAAAAACGGGGTCTGTAAAAAGTGTGTAACCCGAGAAAAAAATTCTCGCTGATTGGTTGGGATTTTCGATTTAATTTTTTCTCGAGAGGGGGTCACCGGGGGCGGCGAAAACGAAAAAGCACTCACACACCGCCAAACCACCAACCATGCCTAAACTCAACCGCAACCGCAACCACAAAGCCACCTGCGACAGACTTTTGATATCCAATCACCGCACATCTGCCACAGTGCCGCGTGATGTCCTGTTTCGAATTGCTGGACGCCTAGAAGGAATGCCGCTGGCGTGTCCAGCGCTGCGCTGCAACAACGAGGACAAGTGCGTGATTGGGTTGATGAGAACCGAGGAGGCTGGCGAGGGAGGCGAGAACACCACGGTGAAGACAGTCAAACTGAGAGAGTGCGCAAAGGAGCTGAGTGACCACCTACGAGAGATATCCAAAAACGACGTGTTGCCAGACAACAGTGATGTGCAGGTGATAGAGATGTTCCCCACTGGAGTGAGCAGCTGCACGAGGGATATCTTCAACAACGGGCTCAAACTATTCCGCGGCGAGTCTGGAATATATACGTGGGAGATCACGGTCCTGTATCTGAACAACGTTCACATGGCCACCAAGACACTCCTACGCTCCAAGGAGGACGAGAATGACTGGATCATCAAGGCCAAAGGTACTTGTTACTGCGAGAGCACCATATATGACATGACCCGGACGACGATACGCGAGGAGACTCCTGAACTTGAGGAACTCCCGGGCGCACTAATGTAGAGTTGATAATTAAATGTATGAAGGAGACCAGTTATGAACCCGGTGCGCCTCAGGCGCTCTGGCCGCGTACAAACCAATGAAAACGACGGTATCTATGTCGACGACAGGGACAACGATCCGGTATATGTCGACGACAGGGACAACGATTCGGTAATAGGGAGAGGAGGCGGCAGCGACACTTCTCAACTATTGGAAGTGATACAGATAGTTCTACTTGCTGTGCTAGCTGGGTTTGTGTTATGGACGGCAATCAGCGTGCATGCCATTTCGGTAGATCCGCATGAGGTGTCCGTGAAAATTACCTCTGACAACATCACTGTGACACCTGCGGCGGCGGCGCCGGTGGACGTCAATGTCACTATAACGTCTGATAACATTACTGTGACGTCTGTTGGCGATGTACCGCTTCCTGGAGAATGGTGGGGCAAATTCATGACACTCAACACGACAGGACTCGTTGATGCAGTAGGAGATTATTCTAGTGCGGCGGCGGCCCTTCAATACCGAAACAACAACACCTACAATCTGTACGTGTACCGCCTAATCATCACTGTCGCCGACACTGGCGCATTTGACACTGATTTTTATGGGAATAACGGTGTTCTCACTAACGGATATGAGATTATCCATAGAAATTCCACGGGCGGAATAGTTCACCACTTGACAGACCCCGATCTTAACATAAGAACAAACAGAGACATCGCGTCGTACATGTATGACATTCGTATTGATTCGTTTGGCACGGGAGACGAGATTCTCACCGCGCGATGGTCTTTTGACAGAGCCGGCGTTCCTATAGTGCTGGAACCTGGTTCTATGATTGAGGTGGTCTTAACCGACTCGTACACCTTCTTGACAGGTCATCTATTCAACCTACAGGGGTCACGTTAGATGCACGCTGTGTGTGTGTGCTGCAAATGCAAAAGTAAACAACAAGACCTATAAATTGCCATAATTGGAATCTATTATTACCAACTAACACTAGCACTACGGCCGCGAGTGCGACTGTGCGACACGCAGAGAGTGATGCGAAAGAGAGGTTCAGCGCTTGTTGTCGACGACCATCCTTCTGAGTATGATTACTCGAATGGAAAAATTGACAGCGGTGGTGGCGGTGGAGTCAACACTGCAATGATTGTGAGTGTCGTCGTGCTGTTCTTAGGATTCTTGGCAAATGCCGTGGTCCTCTCAGTCTTTCTGGCAGATCACAGCAACCGGCTCTCTGAACTGGAAATACTGCCACCCGGTACCACAGGACCCACTGGAGAGACTGGAACAACTGGATCTGATGGAATAGACGCTCGTTACACGGCTCTGACAGAGCCGTGCAATTGCACAACAGACGTGAATGGTACAAACGCCTGTCAGGAAGGCACTCTTTGGCACTCGCTGACACATGACCGAACTGACTTTGTGTGCAACACGGACATTGGACAGTGGTGGTCTGTGGACACACATGTAGCCGTAGGGGAATCGGTTACTGGCGTCTGTAATGCAGGAAATGACGCATTTAACGATATATCATGCGCAGTTGCTTGGGGGGCAGGCATTGGCACGGACACTCAGGTGATTGGGCGTCATTTTCTGATGAACATGACAATCACCGGTGTTGGCTACGCTGACGACGACGACGGCAATATAGACTGTACTGGAGGACCAAGTTCATTCAACATTCAAATGTGGAGGTCCCCTGAACCGGCAACTGTAAACTTCACCCTGTACACAGACATCGTCACAAACGTCTCGTCTAGTCGTTACGAGGCGACCGGTCTGAACATTCCGTCGGAAGGAGGACTGTTCTCTACTTTTGGAATTCTCAACAACTGTGACGCGAGTATCAGCGAATTCATCCTCACTGTCTACTATAGACACACTCCATATGCGTATGAACTTCCCTAGCTTAGAGAGAGAGAGAGAGAGGGAGAGAGATGCGCACACACACAAATAAATATCTTGCAGATATTTATTGCCGCCACCGCTGCTGCCGCCGCTGCTGCTGCTGCTGCTAATCATTCTTATTTTTATTGCCGATTTGTCGTTTTCGCTGACACTGCCATTTCCGCTGCCGCCCGATGTTTTTGTTGCCGAGGGCGGCGCTCACAATTCTACGGTAGGTCAGCGCCATCTCGTCCTCGAGCCGCTCGTCAACGTAGTACAGCTTCACCGAGGTCCCGGTGAGGTGAGCGACCGTGCACCTCACGCTCAAATTGGAGGAGGCGGCGGCGCTACCGAACGCGGCCAGCTGGCTCATGAACATCTGCTTGCCGCACACAATCTGGAGCACGGCCATGTTGTAGGGCGAACACTCGGCGGACGAGAACCTACTGTTCATCTTCCTCGACGAGAACATCATCATGCCGTCATAATAGCCGCACTTCACCTCAATCAGAATCATTAGCTTTTTCTCGTAGTTCACACATATCAGATCGATCGAGGTGGCGAGACGAATACTGTGCTCGCAGACCACGTGTTCCGACAGCACCGGACACAGAGACAGTTTGTGCAGACGCTCGAGAAGTGACACAACCGGAGAGCACAAATACCTCTTGGAGGTGTGCCATTCGAATTTGCACGCTCCTGTTGAGCGGCTGCACTTTTGGGAGGAGGCAGCAGCAGCAGCGGTGTAGCGGTGACAGACACTGCACAATCCGGGAAGAGTTCGTCGCCTGACACACTGCTGGAGTTGTTCGTGTACCAGAGTGCCAAGCCCGCGCGATCTCAGGTCGGTGTCCTGTGGCCGAGAGCTCTTGCTCAGCTCTCTCTTTCTGTGTGACAGATGGCGTTTGCTCGCCTTGAACTTTGCCAATTCTGCAAAGAACGAGTAGAACGGCCAACAGGTCGCTTTCATCAGAGGGTGCAGTCCTCGGTAGACGACTTTCGTGTCTTTGTTCACGTACTGCCGATTATTACTGCGCCACACTACCGTGCCGCTCATCGCGAGCGAGCTAGCTAGCTAGCGAGCGAGCTATGTCCTCCGTGCGTCCCCCTAGTGACTACTATGAGGCAAACACTAATCTGATCTGCACGCTCTACAACTTTCTCGTCGGCGGAGACATCAACCTCGTCCGTCAGTACAACGAGCTGATCGAACAGTCGTTCTCGTGCAACGCCGTAGTCTCGCGGAGATTTCCCGTGGAGACGAGCAAAACAATGACACCTGCCAAAAAGAAGAAGAACACGCTTGGCACTCTGGACACGGTTCGAGTGTGCGAGGACGTTAGACACGACTTCAAGACAGTGATCCTGTACAAGGCGGTGTGCGGCATGTGCCCGTGGCTGGTGATTGAGAACACCAAGACCAAGGAGCGATACGTCCGAATCCCCAAACCCACCGCGGAACTCGTGATCCGCGTGATACACGACACCGACCGCACGGTCGCCGAACTGCACCAGTGCACCGGATACGTGAACGAGAATTCCACGCTGGTCGACCCGGATCAATATCGCGAGAAGAGCGCCACCGAGGAGAAGTTCGAGCAGGAGCGTATCGTCAAGCGCTCGCCGCCGTTCGTGAAGGTGGTCGACGCCGGTGTCTACGTATGGCCGTCCTCGCATCTCACTCGTGACGGAATAGAGTCCGGGCCTCTGCTCGACCTCTACAGGAGATTCGTGGATTTGTGTCGCATCACACGCCTACACACAGAGATGCAGAGGAACGCCGCAGTGAGGAGACTTGTCGTGAGCAACGATAATTCGGCTGCTGTGCGAACGGCCGAGAACATTCGAAAACAGGTCAACGTAGACAACGGGCAGACAGCGCTCGGCGACCTCATCGACGAGGACATCGACATCAACGACGCTCCACGCGAAGCACAGCGAAGGGAGGTGTTGGACATGCAACTGTGCGACGACGATCCGGACATCGATCCGAACATAGGAGACGTGTGGGGGGCAAAGTACATGGCAGCGAATGGGTCGTTTGCTGACGCCAAGTCGCTCCTACAAATGACAAGCCGGCGCGGAAAGGGACAGCCGGCCGCCGCCGCCGCTGTCCTAGTGGACAAGGACGTCAAGACAAAGAAGCTCGTCCACGTGCAGTCGCCTGCAGTGGTGGTCGATCCGGAGAAGCTGCGCCAGTCGTACCTCAGCGACGTCAATCAATTCATCTACGGGTCAGCGTCCTCTAGCGCCTCGACTGCATCCAAAAAAACATCGGCACACGCAGTTATAGAGAATTCCGAAAAGCGCAGCGCCAGACTCTCCATCCAGGAGTCGTTCTCCTCGTTCTACGAGTCGGTCTACACAATAATGAACAAGGCGTACGAGACGGCGAGAGCAACCGAGAACTCGATGAAATACAAGAACACAAAGAAGGACAACCTACGCTTTCTGAGCCAGAAGAGCTACATCACCGTGAAGTGGGAGGCGTTCATCAAGAAATTCCAAATCGGCACAATAGCCGAGGCACACACACTGGGTGCGATTGACGACAAGGAGCGCGTGCAGCTCATGCGAAATTCGCTTGGGTTGTCGATTGACGAGGAGACGGTGGACAGACTGGCCTCCAAAATCAAGGAGGTGGACAAGAAGGCGGCCGCCGCCGCCGCCACCGCCACCGCCACCAAAGGAAAAAAGGCAAGGCCTCGCGCTGACGCTGACATTGACGCCGGCGCCGAACAACTGGAAACCGAAACTGATACGCAGCAGCAGCAGCAGAAGCAGCGACGAAGAAAGAAACCGCGCACGCGCGCTGACTGACCGACCTGGATGAGGAAAAAAGTGAGTCACATAAATCATTAGCATATAGAAAACCGGCTATCTTTCAACAGGTGGCATCGGAGCTGAGCTGAGCTGCGCTGCACGATGATTATCGGAGACAACAATGTCATCGAGGCGACGGAGATGCTCATCGACCTATCAATGGAAGAGAGGGATCTCCTGCTAAAATGGCACCACATACTCGACAGCCAGGGCACGGCGACGACTTTCGAGCGCGAACTCTCCTCCCTCCTCTCGAGGGATCCACACATGCCAGCCGAAAGCGCAGCGGGCGTGGTGGTGAAGTCGGTCACCGACATCGATGCGCTACTCATCTACGCAAAGACTGCAATGAGTGCATTTGGCATTGACACGCGATTGGAGAACGACGTTGTGCTCGGTTCGCGTGTCACTGAACACGAGATCCTCCAGTGCATCGAAAAAGGTCTGACTCTTGCACATGCCGCTCTCCGTTTCTACAGTATGAGCAACTCGGCACTGACAGTCGACGAAAAAGTGAGAAGGCTATCCGGCATTCTTTCGTCGGCGTCGGCGCCTGGATTGTCCAAGATGAAAATCACCGCCACCGTCGCCGTCGCCGTCGCCGTCGCATTCGACACCTCGGTTGGGCCAGGTCGCCGTCTACGCGAGGAGGGTGAGGAGGGTGAGGGTGAGTTTGATCGTGCGGTTAAGAGAGCTCGAGACGAAAGACACAGAATGGTCAGTTACCTGTCCACTCAAGTGGAGACATTCGACGACGACGACGACGACGACGACGAGACGGCCCGGCTCTCGGCTCGTCGTCGTGCGCGCCCGAGTTCAAATCAGACCGTTGTCGTCTCTGACAACACCTCTGTAAAACGACAGCGCCGGAGACAACCCGCCTCACAGGAGTTCTCTGACGACGACGAAGACGTCTGGGACACTCCGTCTTCGTCTTCGTCTTTGTCTCCGCCCGCGTCTCCACTCGTGGCTAAACGGTCCCGGTCCCGGTCCCGGTCCCTGGTTCCGCGTAGTCCGAGTCCCGTTCAGCCACCTGAATCCGTAATTGACCTGGACACACCTCCGTCTCCGACTACGGCTCCGGCCACACTTCCTTATTTTGACGACGACCCGCGTGGGGCCGACGACGACGACGACATAGTATGGCCTAGTTTTGAAATGGACATTGAGGTACCTCGTTCTCCGTTGGCGTCAGTATCTCCACCACGGCAATTGACGCCGCCGCCGCCGCCGCCGCCGCGTAAATTTCGAGAAGGGTGCCCCCCTCCGTGGATGTTGCCCTCCTCTCCATGTCCACCCAAATGGATGCATGTCATTGGCGAGAAACCGATTCCTCACTACAAATCCACAGCTGCGCCGGTCGTGATTCGCAAGGCTCCCGCTCCGGATCCCGCTCCCGCTCCCGCTCCCGCTCCGGCTACGGCTACGGCTCCGGCTCCGACTCCGACTCGTAGCAGTGAATTCAAAAGCCTACTCAAACATCTCGAGCCGGTAAGATCCAAGGCATACACAGCCTCACACAAGAGATTCTCTGAGAAAGCAACCCCTAGAGACCAGGAGAAATACAAGAAAAGGCAGGCTAGATGGGAGAAGATCCGTACAAACAAGAGGAACTTGGTCGAGGATAACAAACACGACATGGTCAAGGCTGTCACAAAGTCGTGCACCTCTGGGAAGAAACTCCCACGCACAATTCAAAAAATCGAGTCGGTGGTCGGCCTCACCTCGAAGATCTCCGTACACCCGCTGTACGACGCACTTGCCGACCCGAAGTTCCACTTTCCCAAACTGACCTGCTCCTGGAACTGGCAGGCGAAGAACCCAGGCGAGCCCACGTGGGCAGAGAGACTCCTCGCTGCATTCCTCGCTATCTCCGGCGTGGCCCCTCCGAAGGGTACCAAGATCAAGAACAAGGAGACCAGGAGACTTGTGAGAGCCAGCATAAAATACGGCGAAGCGAGACGCGCCAAGGACAAGGGCAAGGGTCCTGCCGCGAGTCCGAGTCCCACTGTGTCCTCGTCGTCGTCGACAACGAAGAAGAAGAAGAAGAAGAAGAAGACGTACAATCTTCCAGAGGACACAATCCCTCCGTTTATCATAGATATACTTCTCCGTCTTGAGAAGCAGACCGTCGACAAACACCTACCTGATATCACCGCTGCTCTCCAGAAAGCAGGCGGCGAAAATCCGATTCCCGGCAAAGAGCCCAGCGTTTCAAAGAACATGGTGGTCAAAATACTCGATGGCATTGTGGCGAAAATTGAACTGAAAGACGTGGATTGGGCGCTGACGGCTCCTGAAGAACTCCTCCTCCATATGTACACGGACAAGATAAGGGGAGCTCACATTCCGACACACAATGTATTTGTGCGTGCGTTTGTCAACCCTGGGGAGAGATTTCCTCATCCTGACGGCGACACCGAAGAGAACGGAGAGCTCCTTGTTCGCATGATCGAAACCTACACGACAAACAAAAGTACGGATGAGTTCGTCGAGTATGCGGCCTTCGCGCTCTATCTCGCATTGCGGCAAGTCGGCGTGTCCACGAAGAGATTCACCGACTACTCGTCTCTCTATCGAGCGATGAAAAGAACGCCCGGCAATTCTGCCGTGCTTGATATGATTGAGGCGATAGACAATACCTACGAGAGATCGAAAAGACAGGAGAAAACACGCAAAGTACCAGCTCCTCGTACCGGTGGCGGTGGCGGTGGCGGTGGCGGCGGTGGCGGCGGCGGCAATATCAGTAGAGAAGAGAGAGACTTCTCGAGCTCCTACGCGTCGGAGCTCTCTGTGCTGGGCCGGAACCTTGCCTCCTCCGAAACTGACGAGTATAGACACGTCACTCCTTTGATCGCTCTGGCGATAGATGCGTCGAAACAATATTTCGCTTTAGACAAGAAGAGTAGAACACGTGTCAATGAGCACAAGTACTTCCAAAAAGTGCGAGATGAATTTGAGCGTGTGCTCTCAGAGAAACTGCATCTCGCGCGTGCAATTAGCAAAGCAGTGGTGTCGAAAAAGGTCGAAGGGTCAGCGGTTCTCAGAAACACAATCATTGACCAAGTGGTTCACGAGGAGATGCTCTTCAACATTCAAAAATCCTGGACTGTGGCGAAAACTGCTCAATACGGTAAACGCGTCCGCGGGTCGATCGACTCCGTTCTGTTGGAACACGTATGGACTCCTTGGGTTCTCGTCGAAGTCGTGGATGCGCTCAACAAAGGTGAGTATAGTGGTGCTATCGATGCGGTGGCACGGATTAAGTCGGTGTCTGCCGAGTACCCCGCAAACCGGCACCCTCTCGTGCAGGTGATCTTTGCCACTGGACATGTTCCCGTGTTTGGCGGCAGTCTCCTCCTGAATGTGGAGAACGCAAAGAAGGCGCTCGTCGACTCCGCCGCCGCCACCGCCGCCGCCGATCTGAGAAAGAGTATTGGCCGCATGCTCCTGTTCTTTGTGGCCGTGCACTCTGCGAATCGCGACCGCCTGTTCGCTGCACTCGAGCCTGGCGAGTCGACTCGTCTACACGATGTGACTAACGCGCACCTCAACGCAATCCACCCGATCGACTACAGAAACGTGATTCCTAGCAAATTCGTTGTCCCCGAGGGCGCGTCGTCTTGTACACCCCTCCTAAAGGCCGTTGCGACCTACGCGTATCCTGCAAACGACGCCGGCTCGGTGGCAGTTCCGGTAGAGGTGGATGCCTATACGATTTCCTACGGCAGAGAAGGGATTACAAATGATGTGATCAGAGACGCGGCACTCGACTCACTCAGCGAACTCTACCTCGACCACCTCGAACCCTATGACCTGCATCACATGAAGAAGGCGGCGGCGGCGAAGGCGGCGGAGGCAAAGGAGGCCGGTTATATGGACGAAGAGGGAGGCGACGGCGACGACTTTGTCGATGATCTCGTCACGCGAATCGGTGAATTTATCGATTTCTTCGAGGACCTCCCAAACACAGAAGACAACTGGAAGAGACACGAGTTGGCGTTTATCGGTCTGTTCAATGAGGTAGCGGGCATCGCCAAAGTGAAAGTGTCCGCGGGTCCATCGATAGCATTGCCGCGTATGCAAGGATCTGGCGAGGCGCTCACCCGGTCCCCGATCAACTACGTCACTGTGCACAAGGATGCGGCAACTGCCAAGTGGTTTGTGGACGGCGATGCCGTGGACGCCTATCTCGAAACCAAGAGGATATGGCTCACGGGAACCTCGCTCGACACCGCTTCGATTAAGGAACTCGCTGCGGATCTCGACAAGAAGGTCCTCGAATTCAGGACCCTTCACCACGTGAGCGCCGGCGTCAATGTCGACGCCGCCCGCGAGAAGATGATCAAGCGAGCACCTTCTCTTCTCATGGAAATCAATGACAGTCTCGCTGATCTCATCGACATCCAGAGACGTCTCATGTTAGAACAGTCGTCGCGCCAAATCTTGACGGCACCCATCTCCGTCGGCACCGACACCGCCGAGAAACAGAGGCCACCCACGGCAAAAGAAAAAGAAGAGTTGGAGGACTTCCCCAAACCGACAATGGAAGGACCGGCGACGGTGCTCAAGTCCCGCCGCAAAAAACCAAAGAGAATCGAAGACGACGACGACGGCGGCGGCGGCGGTGATATAATCAGAGATGCGGTGCAGAACTTCAACCTGCTGGTCGGTGACCCGACACTGCGATATCCTCTGTCGACTGGAATCTCAGAGGTGGACGCCGCCGTCGCGGGAGGCAATGTACTCGAGTACAGTGCTCGGCTGTGGGAGATGGAGGATTTCCCGATGATCCTGTTTATCGACGAGATCAACGCGGCGGTCGGCCAGGCGCCCCCCTCGGTGGAGAAGACACTCCGCACATTTGGCGCTCGTGTGCCACGCGCGCAAAAAGGCAAAGACCGCTTCGGCTATGCGATGGTCGCGAAGAAGCCAACAAATAATCTCGTCGCGATCAGCTATCTGAGTGAGCTGTACTCCAACATCATCGACGAAGACACCGCCAAAAAAATTCGCGGTATATCCGAGCAGACCTACCTCGATCTCAGCGACGCGGAGTCGGAGATATCGCGGTTTCTGGAAAAACAATTCTCGATGCCAATCAAGGACGCCGGTATCTTCCAGCGCGATCTCCTGCTCGAGACACTCGTCTCGGCAGACCACTTTCCTCAACTCGGTGACGGTGAACGCGCAAAGTTGGCGATCCGATTCAAAACGGCCTACGACTCCCTCTACAATCACGAAATGAAGTTGACTGCCGCTGGCTACCCGTGGAAGTTACCCGAAGAGAACCCGAATTTCACCGTGATTACCGATAAGGTCAAGAACTACGACTACCCCGTCGCCGCCAAGCATAAAGGTGACATCATGGCGGTCGACGACAACGACCTTAACGACAAACACATTTCCTCCTCTTCGCTGTCTGAGACAATCGACATTGGAAATAGTGTTCTGCTGCGAAGAATCTTCTTCCTCGCCTGGAATTATCCACTGAACCAAGAATGGATCCGAATCGGGACGACGAATAAGCGCGGCGGTGTCGTCGCCGCTGCCGGGAGCGATCCCCAAGTCCACATACTCAATCACTACAAGAATCACTACAAGAACCAGAGGGCTGTGCTTGAGTCAATGGCAGTGAGGCTGTTTATTGCCATCGAGCGTACAATGAAGGAGCTCGAAGAGAATAGTGGAGCCGGCGAGGTGGAGAGCCATGTCACGGAGACGATCGAGACACACAAGAAGCAACTACACAACAGCCACCTGTGGAACAGGGACAGCGCCGCCGCCGCGTCACTGTTGCCAAAGTCGGCTATAGATTTCGTCACCAACCACGGAACCGATCTCAATGTGTTGTCGTTTATCTACGCGTTTCTCGTAGTGAAGGTTGTCCCTCAGCCGTCGTTGCGAGAGCCGCGCAGACGGTTCTGAAAACTAACAATGGCATATAAAGGTATTTGAACGAATAGATAAATTGGTAGACACACACGCGCGCGTACGTGTACCTCGGTGAACGCATGCAATGGCACCCAGAAAAAGACTGGCCGACAAAAAGGACGATGCCACTGCACTTGTCGTCGACGAAGGCGCATACTATGTACCAAGGATGACGCCGTACCGAACGTCGGCGTCGGCGTCGGCGGCCACCACCATCGCAGACGCAAGCTCGTCTGTCTCCAGTGGATTTGTGATTGGCATGAGTATCTTTGTCGGTGTGATTTTTGCACTGGTGGTCGTCACAACTGCACTCGGCATCTACTACATCAGAGACCACGCCAGCAAGATCGACAGTATTGTCGCAGTGAAGGGAGACAGCGGTGCAGATGGCGTGAATGGCGTGGACGGCGCGGACGGCGTGAAGGGAGACAGCGGTGCAGATGGCGTGAATGGCGTGGACGGAGTGAACGCCACAGCGAATTGCACGGATGGCGTGGACGGCGTGAACGGCACCAATGCCGTGGCTCCCGCGGTGTACATAGATTCCGAGTATCCGTGCAACTGCACCACGGACCTAAATGGGACGAATGCCTGTGTGGACGGGACTGTCTGGCAGTCGACCGCGCACCAACTGCAGTTTGTGTGCGTTACGCAGTACGGAGAGTGGTGGTCCACTGAATCGCACGACGCACGAGGCGAGAATGCCGACGGTACCATTTGCAGTGCTGGCGATGACCCGTCAAACGAGGTCGCTTGTACGCTGGCATGGGGAGCGGGGATTGGATCGGGTAACCGACTTCTCGGCAGGTACTTTCAAGAGAACTGGACGATCACCGGAGTGGCGTATGCCGACAACGGCGGCGGCGACGCTTCATGTTCCGGTGGCGCTAGTTCGTTTGACATCGAGCTGTGGGCGAGTACGGCGCCGGCCACCGTCAACTTCACGTTCTCCGAGACTGTCGCCGCACAACAGTCGGATAGCCGTCTGGTGGTCACCGGTCTCAACATCCCGGTACCGGGGGATCTGTTCGCGACCTTTGGCGTCGATAATAACTGCGGGGGTGCGCTGGCACAATTTGTCATGACAATCACCTATCGCATCACACCTGTCTCCTATTGGACAGCGTAGCGTAGCGTAAAGTAAAGTAAAAGTAAAATAACAACCGATCCAAAGCACAAGCACAATTTGTGCGCGGAAATCTATGATGTGAGCGATGTATGTCGCCATCGAAGAGAGCAACGTCGACGGCCCACGCGCACTGACTCGAGGAGTATGCTTCACTATCATTACAGTGTCCGCTGTGCTTGTGAGCTTTCTCGCCATTGCGATGCCTACCGTGCTCGGGATCTATCTGATTGACCAGCACAAGACGGTCAACGAAATCTACAGCAAGTACGGCGACACCGGAACGGTGGTCGGTGAGACTGGAGACAGAGGTGCAGATGGCGTGAATGGCGTGGACGGAATGGACGGCGTGAAGGGAGACAGCGGTGCAGATGGCGTGAATGGCACCAACGGCGTGGACGCCACCTACAACGGAACGGACGGCGTGAACGGCGTGAACGGGACTGTTGACCGCGAGATACCGTACTCAATCGCATACAGCGAGCCGTGCAATTGCACCACAGACACAAATGCCACAGACGCGTGTGTCAGCGGACACCTGTGGATGTCCACAGATCACTATATCGAATACACGTGCAACACGGCGTACGGACAGTGGTGGTCAACTGAGTTACACACTGAATCTGGAGAGCGATCGGACGGCTCGAATTGCGGCAACACGCAAACTCCGTCTATGAACAACGCTTGCGCTATTTCGTTTGGGAGTGGAGTCGGTCCAGCCTTTAGTGTTCTCGGTACACACTTTCACACAAACTGGACCATTACATCGGTGATGTTTGCGGACGACGGGAGTGCCGATTTTTTTTGTAGCGGCGGAGCGGACTCCTACGACATACAGCTGTGGACGAGTAGCGCGCCTTCAGGGGCGAATTTCACTCTGACCAACACGTTGGTTTCGCAGAGCACGTCGAGCCGCGCGGTGCATACTGGACTGAACATACCTGTGGACGGTGACCGGTTTGTCGTATTGGGTATTGCAAACAATTGCGGAAACGACCTGCCCAAATTCGTGATGACAATTCGCTATCACCTCAATCCATACTCCTACGTGTCTGCCTGAGTGAGTGAGTGCACGCGCACACTGGAGATTGCCCTTTTTTCTAAACCAAATAAACAACAGCATGCGCTGTAGTGATCACGAACACCCACGCGTTGTCGTTCCCCGAGGAAATCCACTGGAAGGCAAGACACGCAAACTCTATATCGCGTGTTGCCGGGATTGCCATGCTGTTCTATACGACGAAGAGGAGGGCGGCGAGTTTGGCGATTTTTTCTGGATGGAGCTGAAGAACAACGCCTATCTCAACGTACTCCTGCACCTAGATTCCTTCTGTCATAGTGGTGGTAGGCCCCTCGACCTGTTCGCCGATCTGATTGACGAGTGCACACAGGAGAACATCACTCCTGTCGTAGGAGATGAGAAGTTGAGTGATCTGCTGCCGTCGGTGTTGCTGTCAGTGGGCGGGAGGAGAAAATGAATGATAAAGTGGCGAGAGTATTTGTGTCTGTTGCACGCACGCACACATCAAATGAGTGGCAAGACGCCCCTGATCATCGAGGGACTCGCCTATCCACCCGGAGTCACGCCAACGGAGCGAGACGCCTTCCCGATCTACGTGCCCGAGGGCAAGCTGGAGGAGTTTGCCAAGACTGCGGTCGGTAAGCCACTCAATCTGAATCACCCAAACGCCGGCGACCCGAGCGACTCGAACCGGATCGGTGTCGTCCAAAAGGCGTGGATCGACGAGGAGACCGGGGGAATCAAGATACGCGCACGGCTCGACAGCGACACCGCCGCTGGGTGGAGTGCCTACGAGAAAGTCAAGAGCGGGACGTTTCCACAGCTCTCTATTGGAAACCGGGCGAACCGTATCTTCAACGAGGAGGAGACGCGTTACGAGGCAGTCGACCACATAGTCGACGAAATCTCGTGTGTCGAGCAAGGAGACAACGAGCTCGGCAGAGGATTCAAGACCGACATCACTCACCTCAGCGAACTCCCCGCGTCGCATCTCGCAAAGAAGAAGCTTGTCGACTCTGCGATTTGGTTAGGTTCGTCGCTGCGTACTAGTGTAATTTATGCGAGCGACAAACACAGGTAGAGTGCGTGCGTGGTAACTACACACACACACACACACAGGCATGAGTGGAAAGGCTACGCCCGATGCTGCGACAGTGCAGACCCCGGCCCCGACTCCTTCAGATGGCGCCGGCGCCGCCGCTGCCGCCGCTGCCACACCGACACCGACACCGGCACCATCCCAACCAAGTACCGAGACTGCCGCTGCCGCCACCGCCACCACCGCCACCACTAACAAGGAGACACCCAAAGAACGCGAACAGCGTCTCTTGATCGAGAAGATGACCAAGGAGCACAACGAACTGTTGAGAGAGAAGAACATTCAAAAAAACGCACAGTACCTCAAACTGGCCGAACAGTTAGGGCATCTCATTGCCGAGCACGTGTCCGACTCGCAAAAGGAAGATGTCAATGTGCTACAACAACAGCTCGTCTCGACCGACGAAATGGGCGTGATGCATCCTAACACGACTCGGCTCATTTCTGTGGTGGGCGGTGCGATGAGCAACATGCACAGCTCGATGTCACAGGCAAACGCCGCCATGAGCGAGACCAACGCACGTCTGAAAAAAGCGGAGATCAAATCCAATACTCTCCAAAAGGAAAGCAATACTCTCAAAAAGGAACTCCTCGAGGCAAAGAGGAAACTCGCAGAGTTCCAGCAACACCAAGAGGCTGCCAGCACTCACTCGGCGGCGGCGACGAACCACACCAGATCGGCTGGATTGTTTCCGTTCTCCACAGTAGCGGCTGCTCCCACTACCAGAACCATCACCACCGCCGCCGACGCCGCTGCCCCTGACGGTGAGAGTTCACGTAAGAGAGCCAGGACAGTCAACTCCAACTCCAACTCACGGAAGGAACTGACCTCTCTGTTCCTCAACCTCAACAACTACAAAACCAACGGACAACGATCCCTCAGCATTGTACCTGGCGCGGGTATTGATCTGCAACGCCCTATTTCGACTCTCGGTGACCATCACTACAAACCCTCCAATTACGGCAACCAGTTTGCCTTTTAGACGGTGACGACGACGACGATGCCAAAGAGGAGGTGTCCAGAAGGTGGTCATGTTGGACGACGAAACGATTCGACGAGGATAGACGATCCACTAGTTCCCGTTCAGCCGCCCATACTCACTACTCTGTACTCCAACCTCATGTCGACGACGACGACGACGACGACGAGTGTACGCCGCAAGTGATTAAAATCCCGTATAAGCGCATTACTTCTCGCGGCGCAATCAAACCATGCCTGCCAGCGCCAGCGCCAGCAATGGAATTAAGATGCCAAAGCCGACGCCAAACAAGAAAACCTCCTCTGGAAAGCGAACGCGAAAACCGCGAACCGTGTACATCACACACCTGAAGAATGTTATCAAGCAGCTTTCCTACACCAACAAATACCACACCGTGACGGAAGACGGCGAGAAAAAAATGACGGTTCTCATACTTCGAGAGGCAGTGGCCAATTCGTTGTCTGACCGAATCGACTTTCTGATTGACGCTCTTGTGCCACTTGCGACTGTGTTTGCAAGCAATTCTGATCCAAGTGAGGAGACGGCGACGACGACGACGACGACGTTACTTCCCGAACACGTTGCACTCGCTGCTGCCAAGATTGGCATTCCTGCAATGATTCTCGAAGGAGGCCCTGTCGAGGTTACCGAGAAGCCAGCCCCCAAGCCCAAGAGAGTCAAGAAACTGGATAAGAAAACCGCCGAGAAGAGGCGCATCAGTGAGAAGATCACACGAAAGGAGGAGGAGAGAGAAGTGGCAGCAGCAGCAGCAGCAGCAGCAGTAGATACAGAAGTTAAGGCCAACGATGGAAACGAATCCGACTCTTCGTCGTCGTCGTCGTCGTCGGCCTCGTTGTCTCCTATGGAGAGAGAGAGAAAGAAGGTGAGAGCGTGTCCTTTTTTGTTTTCCGAGTCGTAAAAAG
>Ga0316192_10001622_pt1 | contig 16586 bp, 12 predicted proteins | sample MerIslwburrow_MG_FD_204931 | JGI IMG/M metagenome (GOLD analysis project Ga0316192, IMG submission 204931) | Coastal sediment microbial communities from Maine, United States - Merrow Island worm burrow | ecosystem: Environmental > Aquatic > Marine > Coastal > Sediment | place: USA: Maine...
TGCTTCATTTTCAGCATTTCGCCGACAGCGGCGCGGTCCGTTGTTTCAATCACCTGCACAACATCCTGTGACAGCCCGGCCTCGGCCAGCCCGGAACGAATGCATGCAGCAATCGCCTGGTTGGAATGGATGGCCTCGGAACCACCGCGCAGCACAGCAGCATTTCCTGCCTTCAGGCACAAAGCTGCGGCGTCTGCGGTTACATTGGGGCGTGACTCATAGATGATGCCGATGACGCCCAGCGGTACGCGCATGCGCCCAACCTGTATGCCTGAAGGGCGGTAGGCCAGGTCGGTGATCTCGCCGATCGGGTCCTGCAGCGCGGCAATCTGGCGCAAGCCTTCGGACATCGCCGCGATGCGTTCATCGGTAAGCTCGAGCCGGTCCAGCAAGGCTGCATCGAGCCCGTTGGCCCTGCCCGCCTCCAGGTCCCTGCTGTTTTCCTGTTTCAGCTTTTCAGCATCAGCATCGATAAGGTCGGCGATTGCATTCAAAGCCGCATTCTTGGCGCCGGTCTCCGCCTTGCCGATATCACGCGCAGCCGCGCGGGCACGCAGGCCGACATCTCTCATGTAAGCTTTAATATCCATCGGCACCAGCTCAGCCTTGGCACTCATAATTCACACTCATACAAAGTCTTGATAAACAGATCGTTAGATGCCGCCATTATATCGGATCACGAGTAATTATTACGAGGCAAAAAAAACGGCCCTGAAAGGGCCGTTTTTTGAACAACTTGTTTAGCAAATCAGCTTATGCCCGACGCCTTCTTGCTACGCCAACCAGTCCAAGCAGGCCTGAGCCAAACAGCCAGACTGCCGCTGGAACAGGAACAGGTGATGAGCCCGCAAATTGCGCACTGGTCTCACCCGTAGCTGCATCATAAAATCCAGCAATATGGGCTGCAAAAAATTCACCTGAACTCGGATTCAGAGTCGATCCGATAGCATAGTCATTGACGGTGTCACCATCTATACCCGTGATCGAGAACGTGAGTATCTCAGTTCTGGTTGAACCTGTACCAGCTAGCCGGAATTCAAATTTACCAAATCCGCCTCCAGCATTTTTATCCTCGGTAACTGCCCATGATGGATCGACGCCAGTAATATTTGTAGAATCAACCATCAAAGCCGAATCGTAGTTGAAATAGAAAGCCTGCATACCAAAATTGTCCCCTTGAACTGGGAAAGCAGCAGAAATGACCTCAACGGTGAAATCAATATCACCCGCTACTGTCATGCTATCACTGATAGTGACTTGAGCGTAATTTACGCCATCAGGCAAAGCGTTTGATTGATCCAGGTAATAGCTAATACTCGCAGCACCTGCCTGAAGTGAGAACATAGCAAACACAATTGCTGTACTTGTTTTTATGAAAAGACCTTTCACTCCCATTATTAACTCCTGTTTAAGTTTATATTCATATAATCATTTATTAGTTTGATTTAAGCAAAATAGATGCCAGTTTTTACATGCCTTCTTGTGTATCAACGAGTTAATAATGTTTCTCATTAACGCTTGTGCCACACGGCTCAACCGACCAATCGCTTATCGGACCTTTTCGAACCATATGTAAAGTCTATCGACAAAATTTATATGTTCTGCAACAGATTAATAGATATTTTTCTATATATTTCAGATACATACCATACTTTACTTTAAATCGAGTCAGTATTTTTAATCTTAATAATTACGATAGTCATATCAAACATACAGGCCATATTCATTTAATTCGTTTTTGAATCAGTAAGTTAACAACACGACCGGTGTAATAAAATTCGACATTGCAAGGCACCAGCAGCTTGATAGATTTACATATTAGCTTTATCTAACATACTCGCACTGCTTAACAGCTGGAGTCTGGATCCGGCGTTGCCACATCCTGCCGGATTTCGGGGTTTCCAGCCGGAAACTCTTTTTAAAAGGGAATCATGTTGTGGCGGCGTTTTTTATAGCTATGAGGCGCCGCCGCAATATTATTTTCAGTAGGCAGTTATCAGTTGGCAGTAGTCAGTTAACTGATAACTGATAACTGATAACTGCCTACTATCTATTTTCCCGCAAGCAAATAACCCAGGGTCTGTAACTCATCCCACACATTCCCCGGCTGCTGACCCTTGGTTATGCCATCGATCTTTGCGCAGCGCTGCAGCAAGCGATTGAATCGGTCGGTGGAATGCCGGGCAAGACATGATTTGTATAATGACAACCTGTTCTGCCATACACCGGCCTGCTTCAATGCATAATCTGCTGCATCACGATTCGCAGATACAGCTGCGAGCAGGCGGATATCCTTCGCCAGCGACCACGTTACCAGGATGGGTTCTATGCCTTCCGCGTGCAGGCCATGCAGTATTCGAATAACGCGTGCCTGGTCGCCGGCGAGTGCACTATCAGCCAGCTCGAACACACTGAACCTGGAACTGTCCGCAACGGCTTCACGCACACTGTCGATATCAACAACGCCTGGCCCGACCAGTAAATTCAGTTTATCGATTTCCTGTGCTGCTGCGAGCAGGTTGCCTTCGATGCGCTGGCATACATAATCGATCACTTCCTTGCTGGCCTGCATGCCCCGGCTTTGAAAACGCTGCTTGATCCAGGCAGGCAACCGGTCCGGCCCTACAGGCCAGCATTGCATCAAGACACCAGCCTGGTCCAGCGCCTTGAACCATGCGCTTTTTTTCTGCGCCGCTTCCAGCTTGCCGGATGTAATCAGCAGCACCGTATCTTCAGGCAGATTGGCCGCATACTCTTTCAATGCCTGTCCACCTTCCCTGCCCGGCTTTCCCGATGGTATGCGCACATCCAGAATGCGGCGACTGGAGAACAGCGACATGCTGTTGGCCTCATCCTTGAGTAACTGCCAGTCGAAACTGACATCGACATCGAATACTTCACGCTCTGTATAGTCCTGCTGGCGGCAAGCGGCGCGCACCCTGTCGGATGATTCCATCACCTGCAGCGGCTCATCACCACTGATCAGGTACACCGGGTGAAGCTGTCGGTTGAGAATGTCAGCTAACTGGTCAGGACGAACATTCATGAATATGCCCGCTATTCCAGGGCTTGCAGCCTTAGCAGAATCTGGCCGGTGCTGTCGCGAACCATGTCCCTGTAGATTTTTTCCATTTCCTCGGCAACACCCAGTACCGCTTCAGGGTTAAACAGCAAGCTGCGGGTAAGTTGTATATTGCTTTTATCGATGACCGCTTCTCCAGATGCCTGCAGTGTGAAGGTGAGACGGTAGATGAGACGGTATTCACGTGCACGGCCGAGTGTATCAACCGAGATGACATCACGTGTGTTCTTTTCCCGAGATATTTCCAGTACGGATGCAGCAGTCGCAGGGTCATCAGTGAGTTCAACACCACTGGCTTTCATAGTCGAGCGCAATTCCTTGTACAGCAGCAGGCTCATGGAATCTTTATCCAGAAACAATGGCGACAGATGCTCTGGCAGATCGTAAGCGCCGCGCAAATGGAATCCGCACGCAGCTAGTGTGCAAACCAGAAATACAAGGCTCAGGATTCGCAGATGACGCATCATGCAACCACAAGATTTACCAGGCGGCCGGGCACGACAATGACCTTGCGTACTGTTTTGTCCTGGATATTGAGCTGGATTTTTTCATCCTTCAGCGCGATGTTTTCTATGGCATCATTATCGGCATCCGCCGGCACATTGATTTTTGAACGCAGCTTGCCATTGACCTGGACCACCAGTTCGATGCTGTCGCGCTCGAGTGCAGATTCATCGTATCGCGGCCACGCCTGCTCGGCGATCAGTGAATCATGACCCAGCTGCTGCCACAGGTTCTGGGTTATGTGGGGGACGATCGGCGACAGCATTAGCACGACTGTGTTAACGGCCTGACGCATCACGGCTTTGCCTTGCTCTGATTTATCTTCAAAACGGTAAAGCTCATTCAGCAGTTCCATGATAGCGGCAATCGCTGTATTGAAGGTATAACGGCGACCGATATCGTCACTGACCTTGCGAATGGTTTCGTGCAATTTACGACGCACGGCTTTCTGGTCTTCAGTCAGGCTGTCTATATCCAGTACTGCAGATGGTTGCTCGGACGATGTAATTGCAATCGTCCACAGGCGTTTAAGAAAACGCGATGCACCTTCGACACCCTTGTCGTCCCATTCGAGCGACTGATCGGGTGGTGAGGCAAACATGGTAAACAGGCGCACGGTATCCGCACCATACTGATCGATCAATCCCTGCGGGTCGACCGTGTTGCCTTTTGACTTTGACATCTTGCTGCCGTCTTTGAGCACCATGCCCTGCGTCAGCAAATGACTGAAGGGTTCATCCGATTTAATCAGTCCCTCATCGCGCATCAGCTTGTGGAAGAAGCGTGCGTACAGCAAATGCAACACCGCATGCTCGATGCCGCCGATATACTGGTCGACCGGCAGCCAGTAATCCGCGCGCTCATCCAGCATGCTCTCCGCGTCCGGACAGGCGTAACGCGCGTAGTACCAGGAAGACTCAAAGAAGGTATCGAAGGTATCGGTTTCACGCTGCGCCTTGCCACCGCATTTTGGACACCCGGTTTCATAGAACTCAGGCATATGCTTGATCGGTGATCCAACGCCTTCACTGAAATCGACATCTTCGGGCAGCACGACGGGTAATTGATCGGCCGGCACGGCAACGGCGCCACAGCTGTCACAATTGATAATCGGGATTGGCGTGCCCCAGTAGCGCTGGCGCGACACGCCCCAGTCACGCAAACGGAAGTTGACCTGTTTCTCGCCCTTGCCCATCGACTGCAGTTTGTCGGCGATCGCATCAAAAGCCTGCGCGGAGCTGAGGCCGTCAAATTCGCCCGAGTTTTTCAGCACACCCTTTTCAACGTATGCCTCATCATCGACTGAAAAATCAGAACCGTCGGCGGGATAGATCACCTGCTTGATGGGTATGCCATAGGCAAGTGCAAACGCATGATCACGCGTATCGTGCGCCGGCACCGACATGACCGCACCGGAACCATATTCAATCAGCACGAAGTTGGCGACCCACACCGGCACCTTGTCGCCACTGATCGGATGGATGGCCTGGTAGCTCGTGTCCATGCCTTTCTTTTCCATGGTGGCGATATCTGCTTCTGCGGTGCCCGCCGCCTTGCAGGAATCAATAAACGCCTGCAGACCGGGATTATCCGCTGCTGCTTTCTTTGCCAGCGGATGCTCGGTGGCCACGGCCACGTAGGTCACGCCCATCAGCGTGTCCGGACGCGTGGTGTATATAGTCAAAGGCGCTTCGCCTTCAACCCCGAATGTCATTTCAACGCCTTCCGAGCGCCCGATCCAGTTGCGTTGCATGGTGCGCACCTGTTCCGGCCAGCCATCGAGCTTGTCGATATCACTGAGCAGCTCTTCAGCGTAGTCAGTGATCTTCATGAACCACTGGGCAATTTCTCGACGCTCGACCGTGGTATCACAGCGCCAGCATTTGCCGTCTACCACCTGCTCGTTGGCCAGCACGGTCTCGTCATTCGGACACCAGTTCACTGCGGCTGTTTTTTTGTAGGCAAGACCTTTTTCAAACAGGCGTGTGAACAACCACTGTTCCCAGCGATAGTAATCGGGTTTACAGGTGGCGAGTTCGCGCTCCCAGTCATAGCCAAAGCCGAGCTGCTTGAGCTGGTCACGCATATAGTCGATATTCTCGTAGGTCCACTTTGCCGGCGGCACCCTGTTCTTGATCGCGGCATTTTCAGCCGGCAGACCGAACGCATCCCAGCCCATCGGCTGCAATACATTTTTACCCTGCATCTTCTGGAAACGGGTGATGACATCACCGATGGTGTAGTTGCGCACATGCCCCATATGCAGGCGTCCACTCGGGTACGGGAACATCGACAGGCAATAGAATTTCTCCTTGTCCGAATCCTCGTTCACGCGAAACGTACCGTGCTGCTCCCACAGGTTGCGGACTTCAGCTTCGATCGATTTGGGGTCGTATTCTTTGCTCATGCTGGTCTAGTACAGTTCGTCGGATGACACTGCAACGAAAATTCATGTGGTCTATAAAATTGATCAATATTAATGAAACTCAGGCGGCTGAAAGGATACACTAGAGGTGCTAGCAAAGAAACCGGAAAACACATTTATACGGAGCATGGTGATTCAAATGAACCATCAATCATCTAACCGACTGATCGACGCATATAATCATATGATGGCCTCCATCAGGTCTTCATTTGAAACATCTGATGATGACGAAATGTCACTGAGTAAAGCCATGTCCATGGCCAGGGATGAAATAACACATATCAGCGATGTGACCCAGGATGAAGCCGAGGAAATCAGCAACTTCATCAAACGCGATATCAATGACGCTGCCGAATATATGATGGAAAGCAGCTCCGAATTCAGTGACTGGCTGATGCTGGACATCGAAGTGATTGAACGCAAGCTGATTGACCTGTTCCTCTCAGTCGCTGATAAAACCCGAATCGAACTGGAACAGTTTGGCGTTCAGAATACTGAACTTAGCCTGTACTATTCAGGTGAAATCACGGGCCCGGGAACACTGCAGTGCAATGCCTGCGGCCACAAGGTTTCCTTCACCACCACCTCGCAAATCCAGGACTGCACCGAGTGTGGACACAACACCTTCAAGCGCGCCGAGTTCAAGGACTAGATTGATTCCCGGATTAGGTTTCACTTTATCCGAATAGCGATACTCGTAGGAGCGACTTCAGTCGCGAACGTCGGCAATTCGCGACTGAAGTCGCTCCTACACAAAAACAAAAAGACCCTGCGTCCTCTGCGCCTCTGCGAGAGTAAATATCTATAGCCTTCTCTATGTGGACCATTAAATTAACGCTGCCGGTAGCAGGCCGCGCCAACCAGCACGATGGCCAGCAGCAGGATAAAGGCATCACCCCAGAACACATAAGGCGTCTGCCCTTTTAAGGGTGTAACGCTTGCCCTGAGCACCTGTTGTTCAAATGGCGTTGCCACCTCGAGCTCTTCACCTTGTGGTCCGATTACAGAAGATATTCCTGTATTCGTCGCACGCAACATATAACGCCCGGTCTCCAGTGCCCGCATGCGTGCAATCGCATGATGCTGACGCGATTCGTGTGAACCATCAAACCAGGCGTCATTACTCATGTTCACGAGCATCGTGGCTTCGGGCAAATCCCTGCGCACGTCCCTGGAAAAGGCATCTTCAAAACAGATACTGATGCCGACCGGTTGACCGGCGACCACCAGTAATGGCTGGTCATCCGGGCCGGAGTCGATATCCGACATCGGAATGTTGATCCAGCGATTAATGAAACCGATCAGTGAGCGGAATGGAACATATTCCCCCAGCGGCACCAGGTGACGCTTGCGGTATTCTCCGCCCCTGGCGTTGATCACACTGTTGTAATAGCGTCCGCTATCCATGTTCTTGATGAACAGCCCCATCAACAGGTCGGTATCACTTTGCTCCATTTCCGCGCGCATGTTGAGAAGGTAGGCAGGTACGCGATGCTTGTAATCCGGTATCGCTGTCTCGGGCCAGATAATCACATCCGCATCCTTGTGCTCGAGTGTCAGGTCACGATACATCTCCAGCGTTTTGCGATGCATGTGGCGCTTCCATTTCAACGCCTGCGGCACGTTACCCTGTATCAGCGCAACCTCGACATCATCCCCGGCCGGCTGCGTCCAGCTGACCTGTTTCAGTGCAAACCCCGCCACCCAGATGAACGCTACTACCAGTAACGCTTTCTGCCAAGACAGCTTGTTCAGCACGGCGGCAAGTAGAGCTGCAGAAGTAACAACGATCAGCGCACCGACTGCATGATTACCGAACACCGGTGCATAGCCGGATAGTGGCAGATCGATTTGCGTGTAGCCGGGCTGCATCCAGGCATATCCTGTCAAGATATAACCCCGCAGCCATTCGGCCAACAGCCAGGCAGCTGGAAACACAATCAGCAAACGGATTACATCGGCAGCCCGGCAGTAGCGGTTGAGCAGATAAGCTGTAACAGCGGGAAACAGTGCGAGGTAAGCCGACAATAAAACGATAATTGCCACGGCAAGTATCGCCGGGCTGCCGCCATGAAAGTAGAGACTGAAGAAGATCCAGCAGTTCCCGGTAAAGGTCGCGCCTGAAGCAAACAACCAGACGTGAACAAATGCGCCTTTGGCATCCGCTTCGAGCCAGTGATACAGAAGAAAAGCCAGCAACGGGAAAACCAGCAGGCTCAGGCCGAAAGGATCATACGCCAGCGTCATCAATGATCCGGCCAGCAGACTCATCAACATCGCCGGCCAGCGATGCGTTTCAAGCATCGATGAGAAAACCGTATTCAGTGACATCAGGCAGCGCCTGATGATGCGGATTTCGCCTCTGGCAACAAGGTGACTTGCAGGTTGTTAATACGCCTCGAACTGGAACTGATAATTTTGAACTGGTAGTTATCGATGATGACTTCTTCACCGCGTTCCGGCATGTGTCCCAGCTCGCTCAGTATCAATCCCGCCACGGTATCGAACTGATCATTGCTGAATTCTGTGCCGAAGAATGTATTGAATTCGGTAATCGGTGTTACACCTTTCAAGGTATATCGATTAAAACCATGGCGGTGAATATTAATGGCATCGGCCGCATCATGCTCATCATCGATCTCTCCGACGATCTGTTCCAGCACATCTTCAATCGTGACCAGGCCGGCGACACCGCTGTATTCATCAATGACCACGGCCATATGGTTACGGCTGGTACGGAAATCCTTCAGCAGCACATTCAGGCGCTTGCTTTCAGGCACGAATACGGCAGGACGCAATATGTCTTTCAGCTCGAATGACTTTCGGCTGGCCTCATCGGTGTAATGCGCAAGGTCCTTTGCCAGTAAAATACCGACGATCTCATCCAGGCTCTCATCGATGACAGGAAAACGTGAATGCCCCGATGCAGACACAATCGACAGCATTTTCTCTATGCTCAGGTCTTTCTGGATAACCACCATGTGAGAACGCGGCACCATGATATCCCTTACCCGCATCTCGGAAACCTGGAATACGCCTTCAATCATGATCAGGGCGTCCATATCAATCAAACCTTTTTGCTGGCTTTCCTTGAGCAACTCCAGCAAGCGGGTGCGTTCATCCTTATTGTTTAGGATGGCAGAAATAATGCGGTTAAACAACGAGGGTTTAGTGTGTGGAATGTTCATATTTATTATTACTTTTTATTCAGCTTATTACTCAGCCGTTTCCTCTAATACGTTTTCCAGGTAAGGATTATCGAAACCCAGCTGATCGAGGATCCGGATTTCCAATGCTTCCATCTCGTCAGCCTGATGTTCATCAATATGGTCGTAACCCTGCAGATGCAACATGCCATGCACAACCATATGCGCCCAGTGCGCCTGCGCGGGTTTATGCTGCTGCCTTGCCTCTGTGTTAATCACATCTGCGCACAACGCGAGATCACCGAGTATCTTCAGATCAACTTCGTCGGGTGATTGCATCGGGAATGAAAGCACATTGGTCGGGCTGTTCTTGCCGCGCCAGGTATTATTGAGTTCGCGCATTTCATCCTGACTGACAATCTGCACGCTGGTGATAACCTGGTCGTCACACAAGCAGGCCTTTTCAGCCCATTGCTGCACCAATGCCGCGTCAGGTATGTCTTCTTCCTCTGCATCGAGGTTTTCTGAAACTGACATTTCGATGGTTACCGGCATCAGTTGGGATCATCCTTCTCATAAACAGCCACAATTTTCTTCACCAGCGGATGACGTACAACATCTGCGGCTGCAAACTGTGTAATACCGATACCTTCAACATCTTTTAACAACAGCATGCTGTGGCGCAGGCCGGACATCTTGTCGCGAGGCAAATCAACCTGGGTAACGTCTCCGGTAACAACCGCTCTGGAGCCGAAACCGATACGCGTCAGGAACATCTTCATCTGGTCGATGGTAGTATTTTGAGCTTCATCAAGAATGATGAAAGAGTCATTCAGGGTACGGCCGCGCATGTAAGCAAGCGACGCGATTTCAATCACATTGCGCTCGATCAGTTTCGCCACTTTCTGAAAGCCCATCATTTCATACAGTGCGTCATACATCGGGCGCAAGTAGGGATCGATTTTTTGCGCCAGGTCGCCGGGTAAAAAGCCCAGGCGTTCACCCGCTTCCACTGCCGGACGCACCAGCACCAGGCGTTGTACTTCGTCATTCTCCAGTGCATTGACTGCACAGGCCACCGCAAGATAGGTTTTGCCGGTACCTGCAGGCCCGATACCCAGCGTCAGGTCATTGGTCCTGATCTGCCTCAGGTAATCAACCTGGTTCCTGCCGCGTCCCTTGATCGTGGCCTTGCTGGTTTTCATGCTCCAGCGGTGCTGATCGTCTTTCTGCTGTTGATCAGTTACGCTCTTGCCGTTTGTTTCATTCAGGTATAACTGCACGGTCGAGGGCGTCAATGCCTCCCGGCCAGCAACATCATAAAGATTCTTGATCGCAGCCATAGCCGCACGCTGATTTTCATCGCGTCCCTCTATCTGAAAGTGATTGCTGCGGCAGGCGATGCCGACATCAAAATGCGATTCCAGTTGATGCAGGTGCTCATTGAACTGGCCGCATAAATTGGCCAGGCGACTGTTGTCGGTGGGAACAAGCTCGAAATCCAGGGATTTAACGATTTTTACTGGCATGTATAAACCTTTGACAGGACACTGTCAGGCAAGTTTTCGTTCGGCATGATTTTCAGCACAGGCAACGATTTCCCCCTGCAAGGAATTGGCAAAGGCTTCGGTTATCTTTACATCGACAAAACTGCCAACCAGGCCGGCACTGCCATTAAAGTTGGTCACACGGTTGTTTTCTGTTCGACCCGACATCTGGGTTTCACTTTTTCTCGATGGGCCTTCAACCAGCACACGCTGGACAGTACCGATCATGGCACGGCTGTAATGCTCGGCTCTTGATGATATGTCCTGCTGCAGTCGCGCCAGTTGCTGTTTCTTTACCGCCAACGGCGTGTTGTCCGGCAATGCCGCTGCTGGTGTACCGGGTCGTGCGCTGTAGATAAAGCTGAATGACTGATCGAAATCAACATCATCGATCAGTTTCATGGTTGCTTCGAAATCTTCTTCGGTTTCGCCCGGGAAACCGACGATAAAGTCGGATGATATCGCGATGTCGGGGCGCACCTCGCGCAGCTTGCGGATGATGTGTTTGTACTCGAGTGCGGTATGGCCGCGCTTCATCGCGGCCAGTACCCGGTCGGAACCGCACTGAACCGGTAAATGCAGAAAACTGACCAGCTCGGGCACTTCAGCATAAGCCTGGATCAAACGCTCGGAAAACTCCAGCGGATGCGAAGTGGTGAAGCGGATGCGATCGATGCCATCGATGGCTGCAACATAATTGATCAACAATGCCAGGTCGGCCTCTTCCTGTTCACCGGCTGCCTCATCTTCCATCACACCACGGTAAGCATTTACATTTTGCCCCAGAAGATTAACCTCACGCACGCCCTGTGCCGCCAGCCCTGCGACTTCAGCCAGTATGTCATCGAACGGCCGGCTGACTTCTTCGCCACGAGTGTACGGCACCACGCAGAAACTGCAGTACTTGCTGCAGCCTTCCATGATGGAGACAAACGCCGTCGGGCCCTCGGCCCTGGGTTCGGGCAAATAATCGAATTTTTCAATTTCGGGAAAACTGATATCGACGATGTGCTGATGCTGCTGGCCAACACTGTTCAGCATCTGCGGCAAACGATGAATGGTTTGCGGACCGAATACCATATCGACGTAAGGCGCGCGCTTCTGAATGGAGTCACCTTCCTGGCTCGCGACACAGCCACCGACGCCGATAACCAGGTCAGGCTTATGCTGCTTCCAGGTTTTCCAGCGGCCGAGCTGGGAGAAGACCTTTTCCTGAGCTTTTTCGCGAATCGAGCAGGTATTAAGCAGAAGCACATCGGCTTCTTCGGGGTTGGTGGTTAATTCAAGATTGTGGGATTCAGCCAGGACATCGGATATTTTGTCCGAGTCGTATTCATTCATTTGGCAGCCGAATGTCTTGATGTACAGCTTACGCGCCATTAGGTCCTTGATCAGTTCTTAATATCAGAAGAGTAGCATGAATAGGTCGGAGAAAACATTAAATTGCCATTTAATGGTAGATAATGAACTGCTTTAACCTGGCTCGAAATCAGACATATAATAATATATATAACAATGTCTTATATATACTTTTTAAAGTTAAAACTATTCTACGGTGACTGACTTGGCAAGGTTGCGCGGCTGATCAACATCGGTACCCTTAAATACCGCAACGAAATAAGAGAACAGCTGCAGCGGCAGCGCAAACAGTACCGGGGCCAGTTCGGCCTCCACCGCCGGCAGCGGTATAACATGGCAGCCTTCGCCCAGGTCGGACAGGTCGAGGCGTTCATCGGCAAACAAATAGACCTCGCCACCGCGTGCCAGCACCTCGCGAAGATTGGACTTGATTTTGCCTTCCTGGCCGTCCTTGCAGGCAATCGCAATGGTCGGCATCTCCGGCTCGATCAGCGCAATCGGACCATGTTTGAGTTCACCGGCCGGATAGGCATCGGCATGAATATAGGAGATTTCCTTGAGCTTGAGCGCACCTTCGAGTGCAATCGGATACAGCACTCCCCTGCCGAGGAAAATCGCATTGCTGCTTTCGGTAAAGGCATCCGCCCACTCGCTGATGTTGCTGACATCGGACAGAATCCTGTCCATCAAGCCCGGCAGTTCTAATACATGATGCAATAAAGCCTGTTCTTTTTCAGGCGACATGATATGGCGTTTACCCAAAGCGATCACCAGCAATAACAATGCAACCAGCTGGGTGGTAAACGCCTTGGTTGATGCCACGCCGATTTCCGGGCCGGCGCGCGTCATTAATTTCAGTTCGCTTTCTCGCACCAGCGAGCTTTCGGGCACATTGCAGATTGCCAGTGAAAAGCGGCCGATCTGCTCCTTGATGCCGCGCAGTGCCGCCAGTGTATCGGCGGTTTCACCCGACTGTGAAATCGTCACAACCAGGGTATCGGCCAGCAACACCGGCTTGCGGTAACGGTATTCACTGGCCACTTCAACGCAGCACGGAATGTCGGCAAGCGCTTCCAGCCAGTAACGTGCCACCATGCCGGCATGGTAGCTGGTGCCGCAGGCGATGATCTGCACCTGCTTGACCTGGTCGAGAATTTCACCCGCACCCGGCCCAAAAGTCGAATCCAGGATTCTGCCATCAACAATTCGGCCCTCAAGCACCTCGATCAGGCAGGCCGGCTGCTCGTGTATTTCCTTCAGCATGTAGTGACGGTAGCCCGCCTTGCTGGTTGAGTCAGCGCTGAGATCAGACTCGCGTATGGGACGATCGACAACGTTGCCCTGCTTGTCGTAGATGACCAGTGATTCGGGCCTGATGTCGGCAAAGTCGCCCTCTTCGAGATATATAAAACGGCGCGTAACAGGCAGCAGTGCCGACGCATCCGAGGCGATGAAATGCTCACCCAGGCCGATACCAATCACCAGCGGACTGCCGCTGCGCGATGCAATCAGTCGATGCGGATCTTTTACCGAGACCACGCCCAGTGCATAAGCACCTTCAAAGTCGGTCACGGCATGGCGCACGGCTTCCAGCAGATCGCCCTTCTCGCGCAGATAATGCTCGATCTGGTGTACAGCGACCTCGGTATCGGTATCCGAGGTGAAACGAAAACCTTCCGCCTTCTGCTGTTCACTCAATTCGCCATGGTTTTCAATAATGCCGTTATGCACAACCGCAACCGAGTCATCACAGATATGCGGATGTGCATTGGATTCAGTGGGTGCCCCGTGCGTCGCCCAGCGCGTGTGCGCAACACCGGTGAGCCCCTTGATCGGCGATTGATCCAGCGAATCGGACAGCGACTGAACCTTGCCGACACGGCGTACGCGTTCGAGACAGGCCTTGTTATCAATCACTGCGATACCTGCCGAGTCATAACCGCGATATTCGAGCCGGCGCAGCCCTTCAAGCAGGATCGGCGTTACATTTCGTTCGGCCACAGCGCCGACAATTCCACACATAAATATTCCCTGAAGTTATCAGAAATCAATAATTTAACTATAGATAGGTTCAGCTGTTACACAAGCAATAGTGTTCTCTAGTTAATGAATAATAGAGCCTTGTGAATTATATATGAAGCAGAAAACAAAAAAGGGCTGCACATGTTGATGACATGGGTCGCCCTTTATGATTTGACAGCAGGGGCAGGATTTGAACCTGCGACCTCCGGGTTCTGAGATCGAACGCTTCTTCATACCACCATTATTAATTACTTGCGGGACGCTCTTTGCAGACAATTACCTAACAATGCCGGGGTTAGTAGTTCAGAGTCCCGCAAATTTCCCGCATTCAAAAATTTGAAACTGGCCACCTGGCTCATAGTCTATCTATGCTGGCCATTCAAGCTTCTTTTCTTCCATATGGCGGTGTTCGCAAAGCAGGTAGTCATCCCACTCATGCACTGTTACCGAATCGAGTGAGTCGCCTGCTTTAGCATGTCCGGCGTCACCAGCACGATGCCTTTGTCTGAAATGCGAAACCCGCGTTGGCGATCCTCATCGTGGTTTTCTCCAATAACAGTATTTTCAGGTATATCGCATCCACGGTCTATAATGGCGCGGGATATACGTGCATTACGCCCTATGCTTACATCAGGCATCACCACAGTTTGTTCGACGTAGGCATAGGAATGAACCCTGACGTTGGAGAACAGTAATGCCTGATCCAATTTTGCACCCGATATAATACAGCCACCCGAGACGATTGAATCAACTGCCATACCGCGCCGGTCATCGGTGTTGTGTACGAACTTGGCTGAAGGTAGTTGTGGTTGGTCAGCCATTATAGGCCAGTTGCTGTCATAGAGGTCCAGCTCCGGCGTAACCGCAAGCAATTCCATATTAGCTTCCCAGTAGGCATCCAGCGTACCAACGTCACGCCAGTAGGCACGTTTACCGGTATCAACATCGCGAAATTGGAATGCAACAACATTGTTAGACTTAATCAGGCTCGGGATGATGTCATGGCCGAAATCGTGCTTTGACTCACCGTTACCGGCATCAATAATTAACTGATCACGAAGGAAATCTGTGCTGAATACATAATTACCCATCGCGGCCAGGCACATATCAGACTGACCAGGTATGGATTTGGGCACAGCGGGTTTCTCCACGAAACCGATGACACGGTTATTCGCGTCGATCTCAATGACGCCAAAATTGTTTGCAGCTTCACTGACTGGAACCTCAATACAGGAAATCGTCAGGTCGGCCTGTTTTTCGGTATGGAAGGCCAGCATGGGGCCATAATCCATTTTGTACACATGATCGCCCGAGAGAATCAGCACGTATTCGGGATTATGCGTATTGATGATATCCAGGTTCTGATACACCGCGTCAGCGGTACCCTGGTACCATTCAGTGTCGATACGCTGCGAGGCTGGAAGCACTTCGACAAACTCCTGTAGTTCGCGCTTGAATCCGCCCCAACCTTCGGATATGTGCCTGACAAGTGAATGCGCTTTGTACTGGGTCAGAACACCGATACGGCGGATACCCGAATTGACTGCATTCGACAGGGCAAAATCAATAATGCGGAACTTGCCGCCGAAAAAAACCGCGGGCTTGGCTCGCCAGCTGGTCAGCTCATGCAGCCTTGAGCCACGACCGCCCGCCATGACAAGCGCAAGTGTCTTTCGGGTCAGCAGGCTGACGAAACGCCGTGGGTTTGATTCGTGCATGATCTGTATACCTTGGTGGCTTAAAGTAATGTTCCCGGTTTCAACGTGATGAATGTCATAGTGGAACTGATGAAGTCCGGATGAGCTTTACACATCAACATGTCATTCTTTCGAACGTGCGACATGCTTTATGGTTAATTAAGTAATATTGAGTCATATCATAGAGCATATGAGGTTCGCTCAGTGACATTTAAGTAAACGTCAATTTATCGCTGTCGCGATGGCGATCCGGCGATCCACCAGGTCCATTTCGATCTGAACAAGCTGGGAATCGCGCAGTGGATAAAAAATAAACGCAAGACCAGCGATAAAGGCGAAGATGGCCGGCAGCCATGTAAAGATAAAGCGGATACCCATCAGGGCTGTTTCCGATTGTGCCATATTGGCTTCGTAGCCAACATAGGTCAGCACGGCCGTGGGCAAAACTCCCCCAATAGTCAAGCCAAGCTTCTGGGCAAATTGCGCCGCCGAGAACACAAGCGCTGTAGTTCGTCGCTTGTATTTCCACTCGCCAAAATCGGCAACGTCACCATACATCGCCCAAACCAGGGCCGGGGTAGGCCCTGCCAGCAAGGACGCCAGTGCATTTACCATCAGCATTGTCCAATAATCATCGTTTGGAATATAAAACATCAAGCCCATTATGATTGCATTGGTAAGCGTCAAAAACAGCATCAAGAAACGCTTGTCATAGATATTGCTGAGGAATCGTCCCGCGATGACACCGATGACAAATACGATAGCGCCTGTTGTAATAAAAAAGCTTGTTCGATCCCAGATCCA
>Ga0316192_10001626_pt1 | contig 16569 bp, 16 predicted proteins | sample MerIslwburrow_MG_FD_204931 | JGI IMG/M metagenome (GOLD analysis project Ga0316192, IMG submission 204931) | Coastal sediment microbial communities from Maine, United States - Merrow Island worm burrow | ecosystem: Environmental > Aquatic > Marine > Coastal > Sediment | place: USA: Maine...
GCAGTGCGCCGGATAAATCCAGCAGCTTCACGTCCGGGAACACGATGAAAACAACTGTGTGAACGGGTTTGGCAGAAAACGAGGTCATATTGTCATTTATGCCAAACTACGATCTGCTAGTCTAGTGTCATTGATAGCCGCCTGATCTGAAAGGAATGCCACAATGCTGTTACTCAAACCGAACTGCGAATGCTGTGACAAGGACCTGCCGGCCGACGCCGATGATGCGCGCATGTGCACGTTCGAATGTACCTTCTGCGCCGAGTGTGCCGAACAGCGCTTCGACAACACCTGTCCGAACTGCGGCGGCAACCTGGTGGTCCGCCCCATCCGGCCGGCAAAGCACCTGGTCAAGAACCCGGCCTCGACCAAGCGCTTTACCAAAGATCATGCCGAATGCGCCGACCTGAGTAGCTGACTACGTATTTGTTTTAAAAGGACATCCCCCATGAGATCAATTGCCGCCCTGGTGTTTCCGGGCTTTGAAACCCTTGACCTGTTCGGTCCCATCGAAATGTTCGGCATGCTGTCCGAAGAGTTCAGCCTGTCCATTGTGGCCGAACACGAAGGCGAGGTTGCCAGCACCCATGGCCAGCGTGTGTGCGTTGACCACACGTTCTCCGCAGCAGAGCATTTCGACATGCTGCTGATACCCGGCGGGCCGGGAACCCGGACCCAGGTTGACAACCCCGCCATGATGGACTGGCTGAAGGCAAAGGCTGAGCAGGTGGAAATCGTGATGTCGGTGTGCACCGGGTCTGCGCTGCTGGCAAAGGCCGGCCTGCTGGATGGCCGCAAGGCAACGTCCAACAAGATGAGCTTTGCCTGGGTCAAGGAGCAGGGCCGCGATGTTGACTGGATTGACAAGGCTCGCTGGGTCGAGGACGGGCGGTTGTTCACCTCGTCAGGTGTGTCTGCCGGCATGGATATGAGCCTGGCGGTGATCGAGCGGTTGCATGGTAGTGATACTGCCCAAAAGGTTGCGCGCTATACCGAGTACACCTGGCATGAGGACGCCACCCATGATCCGTTCGCGGAGCACTATGGCCTGGCCTGAGTCTCCACCGCTGTGGCCTGTAAATTCAACTATGACGTGTTCTGTATAAATATTTTCAATCTATAATAATAGTTTTAAAAACAAGGCTTTATAGAGAGTTTGGCACGCTGTGGAGTGCTTGAGTGCTCTTGGCCGGTTCAGATTTTTGTTGAAACGAAATAGAAGAACATACTAAGAACATTTTATGTATATGGAGACTGTTCAGGATATCTGTGATCGCAATGCGCACCTTGAGGTCAGGTGTGTGCCGTGCACCCGCTCGGTGGATATTCCGCCGTCTCTGATACCTGGAAGAATCCCGCGTGATCTGCCGATCCAGCTGGCTGCCGCTCATTTCGTCTGTTCCGGCTGCGGCGGCAGGCAGCTTGTCAGCGCACTGTGGGATTACCGCACGGCAAAGGGCAGGGGGCGCTGATAGACATGGCCAGAAACAAACCGGCCGCACATGTGCGCAATCCGTTTTATCATCCCGGACCCGAAGAATACGACTATGCCCGGCTGCTTGATGCACTCAGGGAAAGCCGCGAGATGGCACGAAAGCTCACTCTCGGCTGCGGCCTGCGCAATCCGATCTATCGCGAAACCGAAGCCCTGATCGCCCAGATCGATGCCGTGGCAGCACTCACCCGGGTCTCGGGTGCGTCCGGCTTCGTCAACCCGGACGATTACACGGTGACGGCGGCGCGCCAGTAGATCCAGAATCATGTGGGACACGCTGCGAGTGAACCTCAAGCCGCGCCGGTTTCGGGCAGTTTTACCAACCCGCCAGAACCGTGATTCTATCGCTTATTATAGGAATACAGGAAACGCGAGGCGGTGAAGGTCGTCTCCGACAGGCTTGTCCATGCAACCGCTTCGCTTCGGAAGTTCTGGATGTTGTCCAGAACCTTCCGGCTCAGGGAATCGCTGGATGCCAGATCATTCACCACCTGTTCTGACAAACCGGCAAACCCGCTCAAAACCGATTTGGGGAACTGTTTCAGAATAACCCCATGATCCTTGATGAGCGTCTTCAGGGAGGAATTGTTCTTGGCTACAAACTCGCTGAGCACCAATTGATTGACGGCAACATTGGCCGCCTCAACCACCGACTTGAGGTGAGCCGGAAGCTTCTCCCACTCACCCAGATTGATGAAATTGTCCAATGCTGTTCCAGGCTCATGCCAGCCCGGATAATAGTAGTACTTCGCTTTCTTGTATAAACCGAACGCCAGATCGTTATAGGGACCAACCCATTCAGTTGCATCTATCTGGCCTGATTCAAGCGCGCCGAGAATTTCAGATCCGGGCAGGTTTATGACTTCCCCGCCGGCAGCCTTGATCACTTCACCGCCAAGACCCGGTATTCTCATCTTCAGGCCGCGATACGCTTCCAGATCGTTGATTTCCTTGTTGAACCAGCCGCCCATCTGCACGCCCGAATTGCCGGAAACAAAGAATTTGCAGCCAAGTTCGCTATACATTTCATCGGCGAGTTGCTGGCCGCCGCCGTACTGGATCCAGGCGTTTTGCTCCTGCGCCGTCATTCCGAAGGGATAGGCCGACAGAAAGGCAATCGCGGGAATCTTGCCATGCCAGTAATACGGCGTCCCGTGGCCCATTTCGACCTCGCCTTTTCTCACCGCATCAAGTGAGTCAAATGGCTTGACCAGCTCACCGCCACCATAAACCTTGATCCGAAGCTTGCCTTCACTGCCCTGCTCGATGAATTTTGCGAGCAATTCCGCTCCGGTGCCGAGGCCGGGGAAATTTTTTGGCCACGTTGTCACCATGCGCCATTCCCTCAAGCCCTGGGATATAGCTGGAGTTGCCAAGCCTGCTGTACTTACACCTGCGGCACCCGTTACCGCTGCATTTTTAAGAAAATCGCGTCTCTTCATGAGATAAAGCACCTCTATTTAACTTTGCGTCCAGCAGGACGGCTCTTAGGTAAGGTTTTTATGGAAATATTTTCCAGAAGCACCTGCAGTGGCGAAACAGTGATTGAAATGTCAGGGAACTACTTGATACTTTACTCTAACCTTCCTGTTCCACCACGACCCTGGCGCGCAACCGGTCCCAATCGATAAACCCTCAAGGGCAACACAAATATTGCTGCCCGATAATCGCCATAGGTAAGACAAAATCTTTTGCACCCATGCATGGCGATCCAACGGCGTAAATGTGGTCAAAGTTGGCAAGCGTAATGGGGGCCTGGATTGGGAGCTACATAGATGAATTGTGCCAAAAGTGGCAGAACTGCACCCACTCGGTTGTTGGTGGCCTTGTTTGGAATTTGCTTTGCGTTTCTGTCTCTCGGGCTGCCCGCCCAGGGACAACAGATCCTGGAAAAGGCACGCCGTGACTCCAATGCAGGTACGGTCAGAATCATGACATCAGGCGTCGAGGGCGCGCGCATGATCGACGAGATTGCCTTCACCGTGAACGAACCGGGAAAAATGCGGGTTCTGCCCATGATCGGCGATGGTGGGGTTCAGAACGTCAACGATATCCTGTTCCTGCGTGGCATTGATATGGGGGTCGTTCACCACGACACGCTTGCCCTCCTGCGCAAGGAGAAAACCTACGGCCAGATAGAAAAGCAGTTGCGGTTCATAACCAAACTGTTTGACGAGGAAATTCACCTCATCTCGGGCAGCGGCATCAATGATATTTCCCAGCTGTCAGGCCGGAAGGTCAACTTCGGCAAGGCAGGCTCGGGCACATTCGCCCGCGCAGCCCGGATATTCAAGGCTGTGGGTGTCGAAGTGGTTCCCGTCAGTTTCGACCCGACGCAGGGGCTTGAAAAGGTTGCCACCGGTGAAATCGCGGCGGCGTTTTATGTGGCAGCAAAGCCATCGCCAATCCTGCAGCAAATTGCTGCCGGCTCGGGCCTTCGCGTGCTTTCGATCCCCGCTGTTGGCGAGCTTGAAACGGCATACCGCAGGTCGACCTTGAGCCAGAGCGACTACCCCAACCTGATATCAGACAGCAAATCGGTGGATACGATTGCCGTTGAATCGGTCCTGGTCGGTTACCTTTGGTCGTCGCCCAATGAAAGGTCCGGAAAGATAGCCAACTTCGTGACCGCCTTTTTTGAGCGCATTGGTGAAATTCAGAAACCCTACAGATCCGCCAAATGGCAGGAAATCGATGTGCTGGCGGATGTTCCGGGCTGGCGCCGGTTGCAGATCGCCCAGGACTGGGTTTCCACCAGATTTGCCGAGAAACGCAGGCAGGACGAATTGCTGGTGGCTTCCTCCACCGATGCACTGGAGGAGCAGTTCACCACTTTTCTGGCCACGATCGAGAAAAATGACAGTCTTCAACAGGTGTTGCAGGAACCTCAATCCGACGAAAAAATGGAAGATCTGTTTCGCGATTTCCTGCAGTGGCGCAATACTGTGAACAAGCAATAATATCTTGTGAGTTCACCCATACTGCTCTAGCCCCGCGGAAGCTTCGTCTCGTCCACTCTCAAGGCATCGGCAAGCCTGGTCCTGGCTGATCCGGGTCTTAACGGCTTGGGCTGGCTTTCGTGCGGTGACCAGCCGGTGAGGTAGATCATCTGGAAAGTGGCGCGGACACGGTTGTCGGGGTCTGCAAAGGCCTGGTCATAGTGGGCGCATGCCATTGCCATGAGGCCGGGTGTCACCAGCGAGCGGCGACGTTCCGCCATACTGTTTGACAGGCCCAGCGCCTTCAGGTCCTTCATCAGCGCCAGGGCGTTGTGATAACGGACCTTCAACCGGTCAGTGTCCACGACGGGCAGGGCGAAACCGGCCCGCTGCAACAGACCGCCTGCATCGCGAACATCACAAAACGGTGCGACCCGCGGAGAGGCTCCCCCGGTCATCATCGTTTCCGCCTGCAGCCAGCTGGTGCGCAATTCATGCAGGCTTTCACCGCCCAGCATCGCGGCTAACAGCACACCGTCCGGTTTCAAAGCGTGGCGCAAGCGGGTCAGGCTGCCGGGCAGGTCATTCGCCCATTCAAGGCCCGGGCAGGCGAAGATACAGTCAAAGCTTTCCGCCGGCAGGTCCGGGCTGTCCAGAAACACCCCGGCTTCGGTCAACATGGAAATACCGGTTATGGTGCTATCATCGCTCAATCGAGGTCTGATGGCCTCAGCCATGCGCGATGCGTCATGGCTGATGATTGCAATGTGCGAGAACCTGCGTGAAATGCTGTCAAATCGGTCGATCAGTTCTGTCGCGGCAACATCGTCCAGAAATCCGGGCAGATTGCCTTTTGCTGCTGCACGGGCCAGATTGCGGAGCAGGGCTGCCTGGTCAAACAGCTCGGGTATGTCGGAAGCCGGCATTGTCATGAGCGCCAGATAAGTCGAGCGGTGCAGTTTGCGCAAGTCCGCAAATTGAAATGAAAGCAGTATCACGGCGCAAGCAATGCAATGAACGTTGAAGGGCATCGAACGAAGAGGGTAATTGCAAACGCCATGCAGGACACAGTCAACCTGATTGCCCGTGCCGGCAGGCGGTTTGCCGGTGACGTGCTGGACATGGTCCTGCCGGTGACGTGTTCTGTCTGCGAACGCCCTGTCTCAGGTGCCGGCGGGCTGTGTGAAGCCTGTTGGGCCGAGCTGGAGATGATATCCCAGCCGGTATGTGACGCCTATGGAACACCATTTGTATTTGATGAAGGTGACGGAGCGGTGTCGACGCGCGCAATCGCCAATCCGCCGGCTTGGAACAGGGCGCGGGGCGCCGTCATGTTCAATGACTGCTCGCAAAAGCTGGTCCATGCCCTGAAATACCGTGATCGCCATGAGGTGGTGGGTGCAATGGCCCGAATGATGGTTCATGCGGGACGCGATGTGATCTCACAGGCCGACGTGATTGTGCCGGTGCCGCTGCATCGCTGGCGCCTGTGGTCACGGCGGTACAATCAGGCAGCACTGCTTGCCGGCGGGATTGGCGCGCTTGCCGGTGTGAACACGCAGGCCGATCTGGTCAACAGACTGCGCAATACCCGGTCACAGGTGGGCCTTGGCGAAGGCCAGCGCAGCCGCAATGTGAAAGGTGCCTTTTCGGTCCCGGAAGCCCGGGTTCCCGGGATTTTGGGCCAAAGGGTATTGCTGGTGGATGACGTGCTGACCTCAGGCGCGACTGCCAATGAATGCGCAAGGGTGCTGAAACAGGCTGGGGCCGTTCACGTGGATGTGCTTGTTTTCGCGCTTGTCAGCCATGCAGGTTGATATCATATCTACTGCACCTGAGCGCAACACTGCTGGAATCAACTGACATGAAACCCGTAACCATCTACTCGACCATGATGTGCCCTTATTGCAGCGCCGCAAAGAACCTGCTGTCGCGCAAGGGCGTGAAGTATGATGAGATTGATGTGACCTTTGCGCCGGGCAAGCGCTCCGACATGACCAGACGCGCGGGCGGGAAACAGTCAGTGCCACAGATATTCATTGGCGATGAACACGTCGGTGGCTGTGATGAACTGCATGCGCTTGAGCATGCCGGGAAACTTGATCCGATGCTGAAGGCCTGACATTTACCGTTGCATGGCAACATGGGTTCGTATCAGCCGGTAAAATTGCTATACTGGTCCGGAAACGATCAGGTTTGTGGCTTCGGCTGCGATAGCCAGGAATCATCCTGATCCGGTTGAGGCAAGGTTTCGGGATATTGATGCGTATGAGCGAGAAAATGGAAACATCGTTTACTGCAGCCTGCATTCAAATGTGCTCCGGCCGCGATCCGCAATGCAATATTGCCGCGGTCAGTCGGATGGTGCGCCAGGCGGCCAGCGATGGCGCGGATCTGATCATGACGCCGGAGATGACCAACATCATCGACAGCCCTCGCGCTGCAGTTGCTGAAAAGGTTGCCGCAGAAGAAAACTGCCTTGCTGTTGCAGGTTTCGCCAGGCTGGCCGAGGAGACCGGCAAGCACATCCTGGCAGGCTCTCTCGGTGTACAGGCAGGTGGCGGCAAGCTGGCCAACCGATCATTGCTGTTTGCCCCGGATGGAACAGTGATGGCCCGTTACGACAAGGCGCACATGTTTGATGTCGATCTGCCGAACGGTGAGAGATATCGCGAGTCATCCACATTTGCGGCTGGCGACAAGGCGGTTTTTGCGGATCTGCCGTGGGGCAGGCTGGGCCTGACCATCTGCTATGACGTGCGGTTTGCCTATCAGTACCGGATGCTGGCCCAGCAGGGCTGCAGTTTCATTTCGGTTCCTGCAGCATTCACGGTGCCGACCGGAACCGCTCACTGGCACGTTCTGCTGCGCGCCAGGGCAATTGAAACCGGGTGTTTTGTGTTTGCGCCCGCCCAGTCGGGAACTCATGAGGAGGGACGTAAGACATTTGGCCATAGTCTTATTGTTTCGCCCTGGGGCGAGGTGCTGGCTGATGCCGGTGACGTGACAACCGGTATTGTCATGGCCGAGATCGATACGGCGAAAGTGGCGCAGGCGCGTGGCCGCGTGCCGGCACTTACGCACGACAAGGTGCTCAGTATTGCTGATGATGTGTCGCAGGCAGCCGCAGAATGATCCGCTACGATATTCTATGTGAGGCTGAACACCGGTTTGATGGCTGGTTTGCCGGCAGCGACAGCTTTGATGACCAGGTGGCGCGGCAACTGGTTCAGTGCCCGGTGTGCGGATCGCACAAGGTAACAAAAGCGCTGATGACACCGGGTGTGCCTGTCAGGAGCAACCGCAGCAATGATCCGGTCCCGGCATTGCATGCGCCACTCGACCCCAAGGCGCAGGCGATGGCCGAGATGGTTCGCAAACTTCGATCGCATGTTGAAGAAAACGCAGATTACGTCGGCGACAAGTTTGCCGAAGCTGCCCGGCGCATTCATTATGGTGAAGAAGAACAGCGCGGCATTTACGGTGAAGCCACAATCGAAGAAGCGCGTGAGCTTCATGACGAAGGGGTTGAAGTCCTGCCGCTTCCCAAACTGCCGGAAGACGGCAATTGAGTGTGATCATTGCCGCTCAACTCGCCGGTTTCTGCGCCACGATCATGTAATTCACATCCGTATCGGCGGCTTTGCGCCAGGTGCCCGAGATTGGGGAATAGGTGACACCGACGGTATCTTGTGCCGGGCAATTGCCGGCAGCCAGCCAACCGTGCAGTTCGGCCGGTGTAATGAACTTTTCCCACTGATGGGTGCCTTTAGGCAACCAGCCGAGCACGTACTCTGCCCCCAGGATGGCAAGGCCGAAGGCTTTCAGCGTGCGGTTCAGGGTGGCCACGAACATAATGCCACCGGGGTTGAGCATGGAGGCGCATGTCGCCGTAAAGGCGGCAGGATCGTTAACGTGTTCGATCACTTCCATGTTCAAGATGACATCGAAGCGGGCGCCTTCTGAGGCGAGTTGTTCGGCGGTTGACGCGCGATAATTGATCTCAAGGCCCTGTTCTTCTGCATGAACCAATGCGGTCCTGATGTTTTTTTCAGACGGGTCGACTGCCGTCACCGCAGCACCAAGGCGCGCCATGGGTTCAGACAGCAGGCCGCCGCCGCAGCCGATATCAAGAAACTTCAGGCCGGAAAAAGGTGTGCGCTGATGCGGATCTATGCGCAGTCTCGCGGTGACCTGTTCACGGATGTAATCGAGGCGAACCGGGTTGAATTTGTGCAATACCGCAAACTTGCCGTCCGGATTCCACCACTCTGCAGCCATGGCCGAAAAACGTTCCACCTCGGCATTGTCCACTGAAGTTGCGGGGCTTCTTTCTGCTGTTTGCGGGCTGGTCATCGAATTTCCGATCATCGATCAACTTGTGGTCATGTTACTTGCACAATACCTCAATATTGCACAATGGCAGTGTTTGCGGTTATGAGTTTCACACGTCAGGTGGCGGCTACCTACCAACCGATGGTCGAATGGCTGTGGTGCCGGGTTATACGTAACCGGGTGTGAGCGGGTTTTGTTTTGAAAAGGCAGGGTGATCTTGGGCCGGCTTGTACTGAAATTTGGTGGGACCTCTGTTGCCGACATAGAACGGATCCGCAATGTTGCGCGCCATGTTGCGCGTGAAGCTGCTGCCGGGCATGAAGTTGCAGTTGTTGTCTCGGCGATGTCTGGAACAACCGACCAACTGGTTGGCTGGGTCAATGAAGCAGCCGCCAGTGGTGGCGGCAATGCCGTTTCAACAGACATGAAGGAATATGATGCGGTTGTAGCCTCAGGTGAACAGGTTACAGCAGGGCTGCTGGCAATCGTCCTGCAGTCGATGGGGCTGAAGGCGCGCTCCTGGGCCGGGTGGCAAGTGCCGATGCTGACAAGTGACACCCATGGTGCTGCCCGCATTCTTGATGCCGACTGCAGCAATATGATTGCCGCGATGGCAGATGGACAGATTGCGGTCATGGCCGGATTCCAGGGCATATCGTCGAACGGCCGGATTACCACTTTGGGCCGTGGCGGATCTGACACAAGCGCGGTGGCTCTGGCGGCTGCACTTGAGGCAAAATGTGATATCTATACCGATGTGGACGGGGTCTACACCACAGATCCGCGCATCGAACCCAAGGCACGCAAGGTCGATCGCATTTCATATGAAGAGATGCTTGAACTGGCTTCGCAAGGTGCCAAGGTGTTACAGACCCGATCGGTCGAACTCGCCATGGTGTATAAGGTGCCATTGCAGGTACGATCCAGTTTTGAAAGCCCTGAGTCGGAACACCAGAACCGTGAAGACGGCACGGGCCCCGGCACATTAGTTTGCGATGAGGAGGACATGGTGGAACAACAGGTTGTCAGCGGAATTGCCTATTCGCGCGACGAGGCCAAGGTGTCGATACGCCGGGTCAAGGACAAACCCGGTGTTTCAGCGGCGGTGTTCGGACCACTTGCCGAGGCCGGTGTCAGCGTCGACATGATTGTCCAGAACGTGTCGGCTGACGGGGATACCGCAAATATTACCTTTACCGTTGCCAACAAGGATATTGAACGGGCGATGGCGGTGATTGAAGCAGCCCAACAGGACATCGGTTTTCTGGAGCTTGAAGCGTCAAAGGGCGTGTCCAAGGTGTCTGTCATCGGTATCGGCATGCGAAGTCATGCAGGCGTTGCCGCGGTGATGTTCAGGACACTTGCCGACAAGGGTATCAACATTCAGGCAATCACCACGTCGGAGATCAAGATTTCCGTACTGATCGATGAAGACTATACTGAACTGGCAGTGCGGGTCTTGCATGAGGCCTATGGCATGGAAGCGGCATGAGGCCGGCATTGTCTGAGAGTTTGCATATGAAGATGAATTGGCGAAAACATCCGAAAGGTGAGACTGCGCGCTGATGGTACTTCCAGTCCAGGGCCCGCGAGTTTTGCTCAGACGCATGCGCGAGGTCATGGCACGACCGGAAGCTGCGCAGGCAAGACTCGACAAGATTGTTTCGCTCATCGCGGCCAACATGGTGGCCGAGGTATGCTCCATCTATGTCGTACGCCCTGGCAGCAATGATCTGGAACTGTTCGCTTCAGAAGGCCTGAAGTCCAGTGCGGTTCACAAATCCAGACTTCTGGCAGGAGAAGGCCTGGTAGGCTTTATTGCCCATCAGGCCGAACCGCTGTCATTGTCTGATGCCCAGGCCCACCCGGCCTTCAAATACCTTCCCGAGACAGGGGAAGAAATCTATTCCTCGTTTCTTGGCGTGCCGATCATGCGCCATGGCATCGTGTCCGGCGTTCTGGTTGTGCAGAACCAGGTCAAGCGCAGTTATGCGGAAGAGGAAGAAGAGGCCCTGCAGACGGTCGCCATGGTTCTGGCTGAAGTGATAGCCACACCTGATGTGCAATCAGAACTGGAAGCGGCCGGCAATGGCGCGCAACTTACCGGCTCCTATCACATTACCGGGGAAGGTCTGGTTGACGGGGTCGCGCTCGGCCATGTGGTGCTGCACGAGCCTCGGGTGATTGTGACCCGGTTCATCGCCGAGGATATCGAGGAAGAACGTGGCCGGCTTGATGTCGCGATAGATCAGTTGCAGGCGCAGGTAGACCAACTTGCAGACAAGCGGCCGGGTCAGTTCAGCAGTGATTTCGAAGATGTGCTGGAAACCGTGCGGATGTTCGCCCGTGACCGGGGCTGGTTGCGCAAGCTGCGTGAAGCTGTTGCCACGGGCCTGACCGCAGAAGCGGCAGTTGAACGGGTGCAGTCCGATACGCGCGCGCGCATGGCGCGCCAGTCTGATCCGTATTTGCGCGAACGCCTGCACGATCTGGATGATATTGCCAACCGCTTGCTGCGCATTCTCACCGGTGCTGAGGAAAAAGCCTCGCGTACCGAATTGCCGAAGGACTCCATCGTTCTTGCCCGCACCATGGGTCCGGCGGAACTGCTTGACTATGACCCTTCCAGATTGCGCGGCCTGGTACTGGAAGTTGCCGGTTCAACCTCTCATGTGGCCATTGTGGCGCGTGCGCTGGGGGTGACCACTGTCGGATCGGCACGATCAGTGTCGGACCTGGCTGAAGACGGGCAGGAAATCATCATCGATGGCGGATCGGGTGATGTGCATATACGGCCGTCGCAGGATGTGCAGCAGGTCTACACCGAAAAGGTCCGCTTGTATGCGAAACGTCAGGCGCAATATGCCAAGATGCGCGATATACCTGCCGTCACTCTGGACGGGCGTCATATCGATCTGGGGATCAATGCGGGCCTGATTGTCGACCTTCCCCACCTGGAGGCAGCAGGTGCGCATGGTATCGGCCTGTTTCGTACCGAGCTTCAGTTCATGCTGGCGCGGCGTTTTCCGAGATTTGGCGAGCAGAAACGCTTCTATGAAAGCATCCTGCACGGGGCCGGCGACCGGCCGGTCGTGTTTCGCACCCTGGATATCGGATCGGACAAGGTGTTGCCCTATCTGACTTCGGTGAAAGAGGAAAACCCGGCAATCGGATGGCGGGCCATTCGCATGGCTCTTGATCGGCCGGCCCTGCTGAGACTGCAGTTGCGCGCCTTGATATCAGCGGCTGCGGGCAAGGTGCTGCGGGTCATGTTTCCGATGATCTCTGAAACATCGGAGATGGTGCGGGCCCGTGAACTGGTAGATATGGAATGCCGGTTTCTTGCAGATCGTGGCTATGAACTGCCGCGTGAGATAAAAGTGGGTGCGATGATCGAAGTGCCCGCGCTTGTCTGGCAGCTGGATCAGTTGTTGCCGCATACGGATTTTGTCTCGATAGGATCCAATGACCTGATGCAGTTCATGTTTGCAGCTGATCGTCAGCATCCCAAACTTGCCGGGCGCTATGATGTCCTGTCACCGGCAGCACTCAAGGTGATGGATACGATTCGCGAAAGTTGTGAGCGCCATTCCACGGCGCTGACCTTGTGTGGTGAAATGGCGGGCAATTCGCTAGAAGCCATGGCGTTGATTGCCCTGGGTTTCCGGTCAATTTCAATGGCACCGACGTCAATAGGGCCAGTGAAACAGATGCTGTTGAAACTCGACTCGGTGCAAGCGGGGGCCTTCCTGCGCGGTCATTTCGAAAGCGAAGCGTCCTCACTGCGTGAGCCGCTTGTGGGTTTCGCCAGACAGCACAAAATTCCGCTTTAGGGTCGAGGTCTCACTTCTGCGACCCAGAATTGCAGCGTGTTTGTTGAATTTTACGCAAACTGGCGTTGTGTTCACGAATTGCTAACCCTGTTTGTTCATTCTGGACCGCGAATAGTCATGAGCTTCGAACGGATGTGTTCCGGAGCTAGGGTGTTCCGGATGTCAGTATGAGTTGCTTTGACCTTTGCGCATTCGCGAAGGTCGCGCACGCTGCACACAGGCGCCGGATCAAGCAGGAGTACCCGGCGATGAATCAGCATACGCGCGGCAACTTTGACCATAATTACCAGAGCTACCGGACCAAGCCGGATGGTTCCGAAGACCCTGCCGGTGAAGCAGGCTGGTTTTTGCAGCGCGAGCGCGAGCGGCGCAAGGTCAGTCTTCGTGATGTGGCGCGAGCAATAAGAGTACATCCCATTCATCTTGACGCCATCGAGCGTGGTGACCTGACCCGCATGCCGCATCGTACCGATGCCATCGGCATGGTCGGCGCTTATGCCGAGTTTCTGGGTTTCGATCCCCAACCGATGATGATGCACTATGCCCAGTTGCTGCCGAGATCGAGTGCGCCACGGCCACAAGGCTCACGCAAGCCGGCACCGCTTGGAAGTGCCCGCATCATCGATTTCCCGTTGAGCCGCCGCCTCAAGGAGATGGCCGGTGGTGGAGGTGGTGTCGTTGCTTCGGTGCTGGCGGCGGTTTTATTGTTCGGTGGTGTCAGCTACGCGCTGCTGCCTGGCGGCGGTTCTGATTCCAGCCAGATGGTTGCGCAGGCTCTCGATACCGGTTCCGCTGATACAGCGGTCGTCGTCGAAGGCGGCAGTAGCGAAGTTTCGGCTGATGTGAGCAAAATCGAGCAACCGCTCGGCGATGCGCCCAAGACCGCGGAAGCGGTTGATCCGGCGACAGATCCGATCGGTGCGCTGCTTGCTGCGGAGGCCGACCGCGCGGCCGACAGCCTGGATGGTCTCGACAAGCTGATTGCCAATAACGGTCAGATAGACGCCATCGCCGACACCATCACAACGGCAACCACCCAGCCCATCAAGTCTGTCGACAAACCGCTGTCTCGGGACGGCAAGGGCCGTATCTTCGGCGCCGACAATACCGATGCCCGGTTGGTGCTGCGTGCATCAGAGCGGGTCTGGGTGCGCATTGAGGACGGCAAGGGCAAAACCATTCTTGTTGATACACTGAACGCGGGAGATCGTTTCAAGGTGCCCAACCAGGAAGGTCTCGTGGTCATTGCACGCGACGGCGGCTTGCTGGCCTTTGAGATCGACGGCAGGCCCGGGGGAACCCTGGGTAATCCGGGCGAGGTTCTCGTCAACCGTACTCTCGACATCAACAAGTTGATGAACCGCGGCGGCTGATATTCTGTCTTTGGTATTACCGATGCAATCACGCCGTACCGGCTGGTTGCATCGTTGCGTTGGTACCCGCTCATCTCGCTCTATACTTTTACTCATGCTGCTGTAGAAGTAGGTCTGGTTCCACCAGCAATACTGCCATTATGTCTCTTTCAGATAGTCCGCAAATAGATAAGATCCTGCAACGCTTCGAGGCAATCGAGGCGGAACTTGGCTCGGGCGTCGTCGGGGACGATTTCGTACGGCTGTCCAAGGAATATGCTGAACTTGAAGCAACCGTTTCGGTCATCCGTTCCTTGCGCTCCAGCAGCGAAGAGTTGGCCGGTGTGGAAGAAATGATGCGGTCCGGCGACGCTGAAATGGAGGAGTTGGCGCGGGCGGAGCATGACGGCCTGAAACAACGCCTGGAAACGCTTGAGCATGACTTGAGGCTGCAATTGCTGCCCAAAGATGCAGCCGATCAACGCAATGTCATACTTGAAATCCGGGCAGGCACCGGTGGTGATGAAGCGGCTTTGTTTGTCGGTGATCTGTTCCGCATGTACCAGCGGCATGCAAGCTTGCACGGCTGGAAGGTCGAGGTGATGTCGGCAAGCGAGGCAGAACACGGCGGCTACAAGGAAATCATTGCCGGTATTTCCGGCGCCGGCGTCTACGCCAAGCTCAAATTTGAGTCCGGAGTGCACCGCGTGCAAAGGGTGCCGGAAACCGAAGCGCAAGGCCGGATACATACGTCAGCGGCCACGGTTGCCGTTTTGCCGGAAGCCGAAGAGGTTGACGTCGAAGTCCGGAATGAAGACATACGCATTGACACAATGCGTGCATCAGGTTCGGGCGGGCAGCATGTCAACACGACCGATTCCGCGGTTCGCATCACTCATGTGCCCTCCGGCATTGTGGTGGTACGTGCAGAAAAGAGCCAGCACCAGAACCGGGCCAGTGCGATGAAGGAACTGCTCGCAAGGCTCTATGACATGGAAAGAACCAGGGTTGACCAGGAGCGCTCGGATGCCCGCAAGGGTCAGGTTGGTTCCGGCGATCGCTCCGAGCGCATCCGCACCTACAACTATCCGCAAGGCCGGGTGAGTGATCATCGCATCAATCTTACGCTGTACAAGCTCGACACCATCATTGCCGGTGACGGGCTCGACGAAATCATAGATGCCCTGGTGGCGGATCATCAGGCAACGCTTCTGGCCGCTGATGGCGATGAACATGCCGCTTGAGGCTGAGAAGCTGCATCGCGACATTGCTGCCAGATTGCGTACTGCGGGTATCGATACGGCCATGCTCGACGGACGGCTGATTATTGGCCATGTAACGGGCTTGAGTGATCTTGAACTCATAACACGGCCGCAAACGCCGGTGTGCGATGAGCATATCTTGCAGATTGAGGAGATGATCAATCGTCGCCAGGCCGGCGAACCGGTCTCGCGACTGATCGGATGCAAGGAATTTTTCGGGCGCGAGTTCAAGGTTTCACCGGCCACACTTGATCCGCGCCCGGACACCGAGGTGCTGGTGGAAACGGGCCTGCGGCTGCTGGGCGGGCTGCGCGGTGAAGGTCCGGTGCGGGTGCTCGATATCGGCACGGGTACCGGTGTCATAGTCATAACGCTGCTGGCTGAGGTTCCATCTGCGACCGGTGTTGCCACTGACATGTCGCAGGAAGCTTTGAAAGTCTGCCGCAGCAATGCCGTTGCGCTGGGTGTCGATGACCGCCTTGAAACTGTCTGCACGAACTGGGCGGGCGGAGTGAGCGGCAAATTTGACCTGGTGGTTTCAAATCCGCCCTATATCGCCAGCCACGAGATTGCCGGTCTTGCAGCAGATGTTCGTGATTATGATCCCGGCCTGGCGCTCGACGGGGGAGCAGATGGACTGGATGGCTACCGGGCAATCTTTTCAGATGCCGCCGGGCTGTTGCAACCTGACGGGCATGTGCTGGTTGAGTTTGGCAAGGGACAGCATGGGGAAGTTGTGCGGATTGCGGCACGTGCAGGGTTTGTGATGAGCGATGACAGCACCGGTCTGATACGCGATCTGGCCGGAATAATTCGATGTGCAGTTTTCAAAGTTTGTTGATGCAAAACGCCATATGAAAAAAACTACTTGGAAACACGCGCACAAGCGGCTATTTTCTATTTCAGCGAGGTCATGTGGCGCGGTGATGTGGGTAACACATTGAGCGCAGGACTTCTTGGAGCGAACGATCGCTGGCGCGGGCAGATATGCGCCGATCTTGTCAAGGCACCTTAAAACCGTACTGATATCCAGAGCATTGAAGCTTGGAAGGTGGCATTTGCGGATTATTGGGGGGTCAAGGCTCCGGGGCTTAAATATCGCAGGGGTTATGCAAGGCATATTGCTTTGAAAGCTATTTCATGAAGGTTTTCCTGTTTCCGAAAGGACAGGCAGGCTGGGTTTGTTTTAAATTTTGCAGGTGACATTACGGAATGAGACAAGGACAACCACACAATAAGAACAGATCACGCGGGCGTGGCGGCGGTGGTGGAAATCGCGGTGGCGGTGGTGGTGGTGGCGGCGGACGTCAGTCCAATCCACTCAACCGTGTGTTTGAAAGCAATGGCCCGGAC